>Ga0209456_10000825_pt1 | contig 15671 bp, 10 predicted proteins | sample COG_11_FD_184755 | JGI IMG/M metagenome (GOLD analysis project Ga0209456, IMG submission 184755) | Pelagic marine sediment microbial communities from the LTER site Helgoland, North Sea, for post-phytoplankton bloom and carbon turnover... | ecosystem: Environmental > Aquatic > Marine > Neritic...
CGACGCGGCGGACATTGAAGTCCTGAGCGGGCTGGAGCCTGTACGGCGCCGGCCCGGCATGTACACCGATACGACCCGACCCAACCACCTCGCGCACGAGGTGGTCGACAACAGTATCGACGAGGCACTCGCGGGCCATTGCAAGAAACTCGAGGTCACGATCTACAAGGATGGCTCGCTGGAAGTGACCGACGACGGTCGCGGCATGCCCGTCGACAAGCATCCGAAAGAGAAAATCCCGGGCGTCGAGCTGATCCTCACGCGACTACACGCGGGCGGCAAGTTCTCCAACAAGAACTACCAGTACTCGGGCGGCCTGCATGGCGTCGGCGTGTCGGTTGTCAACGCATTGTCGAAAAACCTCGAGGTCTGGATTCGCCGCGGCGGCAAGGAATACAACATGAGCTTCGCCAGCGGCAAGAAACGCGGCAAGCTCGAAGAAGTCGGCAAGGTTGGCAAAGCCAACACAGGTACGACGATCCGTTTCTGGCCCGATCCGCAATATTTCGATTCGCCGAAGTTCTCGGTCAAGAGCCTGAAGCACGCGCTGCGCGCAAAGGCGGTACTGTGTCCAGGGCTGAAAGTCCGGCTCACGGTCGAGAAGCCCAAGGAAAAAATCGAATGGTGTTATTCGGGCGGTCTCGAGGAGTACCTGCTCGAGGAAATCGGCGGCGGAGAGACCCTGCCGGCCGCGCCATTTTCGGGCAGCCTGGCTGGTAATAACGAAGCCGTCGACTGGGCGCTGGTCTGGACCACGGACGGCGGCCCGAGCGTCACCGAAAGCTACGTTAACCTGATTCCGACGCCGCAGGGCGGCACTCACGTCAACGGCCTGCGCACGGGCCTCACGAACTCGCTGCGCGAGTTTTGCGACTTCCGCAACCTCCTGCCGCGCGGCGTCTCGCTGTCGCCGGAAGACGTCTGGGACGGCCTGAGTTTTGTCCTCAGCACCAAGCTCGAGGACCCGCAGTTCTCGGGCCAGACCAAGGAACGCCTGTCGTCGAGGGAATCGGCGGCCTTCGTCGCGGGCGTCATCAAGGACAATTTTTCGCTGTGGCTGAATCAGCATCCCGAGACGGGCGACCTGATCGCTCAGCTCGCGATCTCGAAAGCGCAGAAACGGCTCAAGTCGGCGAAGAAGGTCGTCCGCAAGAAAGTCGTGTCCGGGCCCGCACTGCCGGGCAAGCTGGCCGACTGCACGTCGCAGGAGCCCGAGCTTTGTGAATTGTTCCTGGTCGAAGGCGACTCGGCCGGCGGTTCGGCGAAACAGGCCCGCGATCGCAATACGCAGGCGATCATGCCGCTCAGGGGCAAGATTCTGAATACCTGGGAAGTCGAGACGGGAGAGATCCTGGCCTCGCAGGAAGTGCACGACATATCGGTGGCACTCGGAGTGGACCCGGGCAGCGATGACATCAGCGGCCTGCGGTATCACAAGGTCTGCATTCTCGCCGATGCCGACTCCGACGGCCTGCACATCGCGACCTTGCTGTGCGCCTTGTTCCTCAGGCATTTCCGCGAGCTGATCCTTGCCGGGCATGTTTACGTTGCCATGCCGCCGCTGTATCGCATCGACGTGGGCAAAGAGGTGTCCTATGCCCTCGATGAAGGTGAACGGACGGGCATCCTCGATCGTATCGAGGCCGAGAAGAAAAAAGGCAAGGTCACCGTGACGCGTTTCAAGGGTCTCGGCGAAATGGACCCCGAACAGCTTCGCGAAACAACGATGAACCGCGATACGCGTCGCCTCGTGCAACTCACGATCAGCGGCCGCGACAAGACCGACCAGCTCATGGACATGCTGCTCGCGAAGAAACGATCAAAAGACCGCCGCACCTGGCTCGAAACCAAGGGCAATCTCGCCGAGGTATAGCAAGCCGAAGTAAAGAAAACCTAGGTAAAGAAAGCAATGGGCTCTCAAATGCAGAACAGTCTCAATCTAGAAGGCGTCGAACAACAGCCGCTCAAGGAATACACGGAACGGGCGTATCTCGATTACTCGATGTACGTCATCCTGGACCGCGCCTTGCCGCAGGTCGGCGACGGCCTGAAGCCCGTGCAGCGACGCATCATCTACGCGATGAGCGAACTGGGTTTGTCGTCGACGTCCAAGCCCAAGAAGTCGGCGCGCACCGTGGGCGACGTCATCGGCAAGTTTCACCCGCACGGCGATTCTGCCTGTTACGAAGCCATGGTGCTCATGGCGCAGAATTTCTCGTACCGCTACCCGATCGTGATCGGCCAGGGCAACTGGGGATCGACGGACGACCCGAAGTCGTTCGCGGCGATGCGCTATACCGAATCGCGCCTCGCGCCGTACGCCAAGAGCCTGTTGCAGGAGCTCGGACAGGGCACGGTCGACTGGACACCGAACTTCGACGGCACGCTCAAGGAACCTGTCGTATTGCCGGCGCGCCTGCCCAACCTGTTGCTCAACGGCACTACGGGAATCGCGGTGGGGATGTCGACCGACGTGCCGCCGCACAATCTCAACGAGGTCGCCAGCGCGCTCATACACCTGATCGCCAATCCAAAAGCGACCGTCGCGCAGCTCATGAAGCACGTCAAGGGCCCGGATTTCCCGACCGGCGGCGAGCTCGTGTCGCCCAGGGCAGACATCAAGGAAATATACGAGACGGGAAGCGGCACGCTGCGGCTACGCGCAGCTTACAAGATGGAAGGCAGCGATATCGTTGTTACGTCCTTGCCGCATCAGATTTCTGGCGCAAAGGTGCAGGAACAGATTGCCTCCCAGATGCGCAACAAGAAGCTGCCCCAGGTCGACGACCTGCGCGACGAGTCGGATCACGAGGAGCCGACACGACTTGTCATCAGCAAGAAACGCGGTGTAGACGTCGAGCAGCTCATGTCGCACCTGTTCTCGACGACCTCGCTCGAGCGCACCTTGCGCGTCAACATGAACGTCATTGCGCTCGACGGCCGGCCGCGCATGTTCAATCTCGTCGAGATGCTCAGGGAGTGGCTCAAGTTCCGCAAGGAGACCGTCAAGAACCGTCTCGGTCACCGCCTGCAGATCGTCAACGACCGTCTGCACATCCTCGACGGATTGCTGGTTGCCTATCTCAATATCGACGAAGTCATCGCGATCATTCGCGAGGAAGACGAGCCGAAGCCCGTCCTCATGAAACGCTTCAAGCTTAGCGACGTGCAGGCCGAGGCGATTCTCAATCTGCGACTCCGCAATCTCGCCAGGCTCGAGGAATTCAAGATCAAGGGAGAGCAGGAGGAACTCCAGGAAGAGCGCGATCTGCTCGAGAAGACGCTGAAAAGCGCCGCGCGGCTGAAGACCCTGATCAAGAAGGAGATCCTCGAAGACACCGAAGCCTATGGCGACGAGCGCAGGACCGAAATTGTCGAGCGCGATGCCGCGCAGGCGTTTGATGAAACACAGCTCGTCGCGAGCGAGCCCGTCACGGTCGTATTGTCGCAGGCGGGTTATGCGCGCGCCGCCAAGGGCCACGAGATAGATCCGACCACGCTCAACTATCGCTCGGGCGACAGTTACCTCGCGTCGGCCCAGGGCCGCAGCAACCAGCTGGCGATGTTCATCGACAGCACGGGACGCGTCTACAGCGTCATGGCGGGTACGTTGCCTTCCGCGAGAGGGCAGGGTGAGCCTTTGTCGAGTCGCTTCAAGCCGCCCGATGGCGCCGCGTTCTGCGGCGCGATGATCGGCGACAACGATCAGCGCTACCTGATTGCCAGCGACGCCGGCTACGGGTTCATTGCAACGCTCAGCGACCTCGTGTCGCGCAACAAGGCGGGCAAGGCCGTATTGCGCGTAGCGGCCGGCGGCCGGCCTGTCGTGCCGGCAGCGGTGCCTCGCGAGAAGGAGTGCCTGATTGCGGCAGTCAGCTCGATCGGTCGCCTGCTGCTGTTCGAAATGGAGGAGCTGCCTGAGCTGGCGAAGGGCAAGGGCAACAAGCTGATCAACATTCCGGGGCCGAAGTACAAGAGCGGCGAGGAGAAGATGGTTGCTGCCTGTGTCGTGCCCGAGGACGGCGATCTGCAGGTGCACACGGCGACCCGCATGATGACGATCAAGTGGAATGACGTCGACGACTATTACGGCGACCGTGCCCTGCGCGGCAGCCTGCTACCGAAGGGGTGGCGCAAAGTCGAGCGACTTGAAGGTGTCGAATAAGAGAAGTTATAGAAAGTTAAAGGGACAGTTTACTTAACTCTCGCGAGAGTTAAGTAAACTGTCCCTTTAACTTTCCACCCTTAATTCTCAGGCGTCCCTGGTGCCGACCTTGCCGCTTTCGACGTCCATCTCGACCGTGTCCTCGTTACCCGAGGCCGGCATTTCTGCGGTCTTCTCGTCGCTTGCCGTGTTCACGGTGGGGGACTCACTTTCGACCGTATCGTCGGTGTCTTCATCGCCACGGCGCGGCAGTTGGGCCGTGACATCGAGTTCGGTCACGGTTGCGAGCGGCATTTCGGAGGTAATCTCCTCGTCTTCGTCCACGCGTGACTCGAGTTCGGCCGCCGCGCGGGCGATTTCCTGGTTGAGCGCCTGGGTCGCTGTCATTTCATCCTCGTAGTCCTGCTCGAGGATATCGAAATCCCCCTCGCGATTAATCGTGTAGCTGTCGGTATTAGCCTCGCCTTCTACTGCGTCTACCTCGATCGCCTGCAGGTCGCGTTCCGTCACGTCTTCGGGCCGCGGCATCTTGGTCGCGTCGACGATGACCGACATGTCGTAGTCATCGTCGTCAGGGAGGATCTCACTCTCGAGGATCGAATGTTCGTCGGTATTCACGGGTGGAATGATGTCCGTCTCCATGGTGGCGGCAGGCGCCTCGGGCTCGAACGGCAGCTCGATATCGACCTCGGTCGGGCTCGGGATGCCGAAGATTTCCGAGACTTCCATGTCCGTGCCTTCCTCGAGGCCCGTGCCGACAATCAGGTCAGCATCCAGCGCCAGGTTCTCGGCTGTTGGTGAGTCGTCATCGAGGTCGTACTCGTCGTCAACGAATGTCTCGATGCTCTCGGTGTCGTCAGCCGGAACCTCAGCAGGCAAGCCGACGGCGCCAAGAGGAGCCGGGCGTCTCCGCAGGCGGCTTCCGAACAACAGCAACGCGACGATGATGGCTGCGCCGCCGCCCGCGAACCACAGCAGCCATGGGGACGGCGGCTGCTCGGCAGTACTGCTCGTATCGATGACAGCCGTCGGCACATTGGGTGAGGACGATGCCGTTTCAGGGCCGTCGAGTTCCACATCGGGAATGACAATGCTGTCGGCAGCACTGACAGTCCTGTCGTCGAGGATGATGTCGCCAGGGCGCAGATCGCCGGTTGTGTCCGCACTCTCTTCGACGACGGCTGGCTCGACCGCGCTGGCTACCGGGGCCTCGATATCGACAGGGGGCGCGCTGACCGCTTCTACAGGCTCGCTCGCTGCCGGCTGGGCGATCTCTTCCGTAATCCCCGCATAAGCCGAAGCTTGCGGAGCGGCGGCCGCGGGCGGCACGGCCGACGCGATGATCGGCTCGCTACCGTCGAAACTCGGTATCTCCAGCCAACTGCCTGCTTTCAGCTTGTTCGGATCGTTGTCCATGAACGCATCGGGGTTGGCCGCGAAAATAGCGTTTACGGCCGGCCACAGGCCCACGGGGCGATTTTCGATGCGCTGAGCAATGACCGACAGCGAGTCGCCGCGTTGCACCTGGTAGCGCGTCGATTTACCAATGGGCTGACGGTCGGCGACAGGCGCGACAGGCGCGACAGGGGCAAGCGTGCGCTGCGGCGTCGCAACGGCGGCGGGCGCTGCAGGCAGAGCCGCTGGCGTCGCTTCGTACACCGGGCTGGCCGGATCGACGAACATCATGTATTCGCGGCTCAGATTAGCCGTGTAGGGGCAATCGACGACAACGCGCGTCGCAACCATGGGCTCACGCAGAGCCGTCTCGCCGCTCAGGAGAATCCTGCCGTCGGCAACGCTGAGCGTCGCGCGGCCAATTCCGGGCAGGCCGCTTGTCGAGCGACCCAGGAATACGCAGTCGCTCGAGATCTGTTCGTTTGGCGCCAGGGCATACGCGATACTCGCGCGCAAAGGCTGCCCAAGCCGCGATTGCACCACGACATCGCCGAGTTCGATAGCGGTGGCTGGTCCCGCGGCAAGGCCGCCGCCAGCGGCGACGAGCGGCAACAGGTGTTTGTGGCCGGCGATGCGGAAGAATCGGTTTTGCTTGGTCGGCGCTTTTTTCACAGTCAGGTACCCCACAGGCGCGGCGTTGGGCCGCGCGTCACCAGCTTGCTTTCGTAGATATAGGCCTATTCTATGTTTTGCTGCTTGCTGGTCGTTAATGCCTGGTTCCGCAAACAAAGTGTGACGCAGATCACACTTTGTCGATGGTCAACATCCGGGCCTGCAGAAGCTAGTTCGAACTGCCTGCCACGAGACCCGCAAGCGTGTTCGCCTTGACCTCGGGCTCCTGCAGAACCACCTCGGGTTCGTGGACATAATGTCCCTGCATGTAGTCGAGGCCGAGCTGGAACAAAACGGCCATGGCGTTGGCGTTCTCGACGCGCTCGGCAACGGTCTTGATGCCGCGCTTCCTGGCAGCCTCTACGATATTGCCCACCGCGTCCTGCATCGCCTTGTCGGTCATCAGCGTGTGCATCAGCTCGCCGTCAACCTTGACATAGTCCGGTTTCAGAAGGTCGAGTATCTGGAAACGCTCCTGGTCGATGCCGTAGTGCTGTATCGCAAAGCCGATGCCCAGCTTGCGGGCATGTTTCACGAGTTCGCGCGTCTGTTTGATGTGCCGTGCAGCCTCGGCTTCTGGCAACTGGATGACAAGCCGCGAACAGTCGAAGCCGTCCTCGTCGAGCTTCTGTTCCATCCAGGGAGCGGTCGACGGGTCGGTAACGGACTGTTTCGAAAGGCGCACGAAAACGCGATCTGCATCGTTTTCGCCGCAAAAATGCATGGCGGCCTGCAGCATCCAGCGGTCGATGTTCTTCATCAGGTTGTTGCGCTGGGCGGCGGGCAGGAACTCGGAGGGCAGTACCGAGTTGCCCTGTTCGTCGATCATGCGCACGAGCAGATCGTACATCTGCACCGAGTCGCTGCGCAGACCGGCAATAGGGAGCTGCGCGAGCTGGAAACGATCGTCCATCAACGCAGACTTGAGGTGCTTGACCCAGATCGCGTCGAATTCGCGCTGCTTGGTATCTTCGTCCGCGCTCTCGCTCAGCGCCGATGCATTGCCGCCCGCATTCTTACCGAGCCTGTAGGCATCCACGGTCGCCGCGATGAATTCCTCGAGGTTACTGAATACCTCGCTGGCGGCGCAGGCACCAACCGTGCAGGTGAGGTGCGTGGACTTATCGTCGATTTCGAACGTCGTCTTGTTGATGTGGTCGACGAGTTGCTTGCCCCAGACCTGCGCGTCGCGCGCGCTGCCGCGTTCGAGCAGCGCCATGATGGCCGTGCCTTCGAAACGTCCGGCGACATCGCGCGGGTGCAGGCGCTTGCGCACTTCCTCGGCGAACTGCGAGATGACTTCCTCTGACCGCACGATGCCGACCTTGTTACAAAGGTCGCCGAATTTATCGGGCCTGATGTACACGAGGCAGTGAGTGCCCGAGGCCGGCTTGCGCTTGAGTCGCTTGGTAATGCGTTCCAGGAACTGCGCCCGGTGGAAAAACAGGGTTGTCGGGTCACGCTGCAGCGCATCGTGAACCACCTTGGTTGGTTCTTCGGCAACCTTGAGCTGCGGCGCAATACGAATTTGCACGGCAGGTCCTTCATCGGTCTCGACCCTGTTGAACTCGAGGTGCAGTTCCTCGGCGTCGCCCGAGTCGATATGCGCCTTGACGATGAGTTTTTCGCCGCGCTGCCACTTGCCGGCTATCGTCGCGACCAGCGCACCTTTGACCGCCGCCTGGCTTTCGGTCTCGAAATTGTCCATGACGGGCATGCCGATCAGCTCGTCTTTATCGTTGACCTTGAACTTCGACAGCCAGGAGTCGTTGACGTCCATGAATATGCCTTCCTGGACGAGCGCGATGGAACTGCTCGAAGACTCCATGTGGAACTTGAGCTGGCGCTTGTATTCCGTCGCTGACTGCAGCGTCGAATTCAGTGCGCGTTCGACGCGCAGGGCGCGCAGCTCGCGCGTGACAACGGATTGCAGGCGTGTCTTGAGGCCCATCGATACGAGATCGCAGGCGCCCGCGCGCATGGCCGCTTCGATGTCCGATTCCTCGGCCTTTTGCTGCAATGCGATAACCGGTACTTCCGGGTTGTAGCGGTCTTTTTGCTTGACGACCTGGCGAATCGTATCCGCGTAGGCATCGCAGTTCAGGATAAGCAGTTCGACGTTTTCGGCGGACAGGGTATCCGCCAGCTTGTTGGGGCTGGAAATCCAGTGGCAATGAGCTGCGTGACCCGCATCGCGCAACGTGCTGTTGATCAATGCGACATCGTCCTGATTCTTCGTCAGAACGGCGATAGAGATGCTGTGGCGCCCGTTCAAATCCAGATCCTTGGCAAAGTCGGGAATTCCCTTAACTTCCGTATTCTGTAAAGGGAGTCTAGTCAACACGCCGGCCGTTATCGTGACCCGGGTCTCAAAACCGTCACTTCGGTCGGGATTCGGCCGGAATCGACCCGAATCTGGTCCGAAAATGGCGCTGGCACAGGGCCCTGAGTCCGGTATCATGTGCGCCTCGCCGCCGGCCGGCGGATCGTGCACAAGGCAGGCAGAATGTCCAATTACAGTACCAATGAGTTCAAGTCAGGATTGCGAATCATTATCGATGGCGATCCCTGCATCATCGTCGAAAACGAGTTCGTCAAGCCCGGCAAGGGGCAGGCATTCAATCGCGTGCGCATTCGCAATCTGAAGACCGGCAAGACCGTCGACAAGACCTTCAAGTCGGGCGATTCGGTCGAAGCCGCCGACGTCATGGACACAGAGATGCAGTATCTCTACAGCGATGACGAATTCTGGCATTTCATGGTGCAGGACACCTTCGAGCAGTACGCCGCCGACGCCAAGGCCGTGGGCGATGCCAAGGACTGGATTACGGATGGCGACGTCTGCGGTATCACGTTGTGGAATAATTCGCCGCTGATTGTCACTGCGCCGAATTTCGTCGAACTCGAGATCACCGAAACCGACCCCGGCGTCAAGGGCGATACGGCAAGCGGTGGCGTGAAGCCGGCGACCCTGTCGACGGGTGCCGTCGTGCGCGTACCGCTGTTTGTCGATCAGGGTGAGGTCATCAAGGTCGACACGCGTTCGAGAGAGTACGTCTCGCGCGTCAAATAAAGCCCTGGCGGGCGCGCTGTAGCTCGCAAAACGTTCGACACATTCGCTCTATTCCCGCCTGGTCTGCTTCGCTGAAGCGAGCGAGCGACGGACTGTCGATATCGAGCACGCCGATTAGCTCGCCGTCTACTATTAATGGCACCACGAGTTCCGAGCGCGAGTCGGCGTCACACACGATGTGCCCCGGGAATGCATGCACGTCTTCGACACGCTGGGTCTCCAGCGAACTGGCCGCCGTGCCGCAGACGCCGTCTCCCAGCGCGATGTGAACGCAAGCCGGCTTCCCCTGGAACGGACCGAGCACGAGTTCGTCGCCACGCAACACGTAAATGCCGAGCCAGTTGACGCCATCGAGGGCGTTGTACAGCAGGCCGACGAAGTTGCTCGCCGACGCGAGCGCGTCGGTTTCGCCGTCGAGCAAGGCGACGAGCTGCGAATTGAGGAGGCCGTAGTCAGTCATGTGTCTGCCTCGAAGGCGAACGTCAGAACATCGCGAATATCGTCGGTCTTGTCGTGCAACATTTGCAAGCGCTCGAGTCCCATGGCGACACCCGCGCAGGGCGGCAGGCCGGCCTCGAGCGCCGCGAGCAGGTTTTCGTCGACGGGGCGGACCGGGCGGTTGCGGCGCTTGCGATTCTCGACATCGCGCTGGATGCGTTCCGCCTGTTCGTGCGCGTCGGTCAGCTCGACGTAGCCGTTGGCCAGCTCAATGGAACCCGCAAAGACCTCGAAACGATCGGCAAGGTCGGCATCGTCCGGGCAGAGTCGTGCCAGCGCCGCCTGGCTGGCCGGGTAGTGGCGCAGCACCGTTAGGCGATCGTCCTCAAACCCGGGCACGATGCGGGTCGACAACAGGAGATCGAGCCAGTCGTCGCGTTCAGCGCCCATCGCGCGGCGAAGATCATCATCGGCGTCGCATGCGCGAGCCAGTTCGTCGATGCTTGCCGTGAACGGATCCAGGCCCAGGGACGAGCGAAACAGGCTGCGGTAGTCGTACTGCGCCGCATCCTCAGAAAGTGATTGCTCATCGAGTGCGGCGGCAATCAGTTGCAGCGTATCCGTGACAATCTGCTCGAGCCCGAAGCCAAGCCGGTACCATTCCACCATCGTAAACTCGGGCTGATGCCGGCGGCCCGACTCGCCATCGCGGAACACGCGACAAATCGAGAAGATATCCGGGTAGCCGTCGGCGAGCAGTCGCTTCATGCAGAATTCCGGCGATGTAGCAAGGTAGAGCGGATGCCGGCAGACGAGACTGTCTGTCACTTCGAGGCTCTCGATCTGCGTGTCGCTGACCGCGAAAAGACTCAGCGCCGGTGTGTCGACCTCGAGCACGTCGCAGTCCTTGAAGTAGCGGCGAACGCGCTCGAGCATCTTTGCGCGCGTGCGCGCCACCTCGGGGCCGGCGCTGGGTTGCCAGCGATTCATTGCTCCGCCAGCGTACCGATTGCCTCGCCCATGCGCAGCGTGTCGCCGGGATCCAGATTGCTGTCCCACTCAGCCGTGCCGTCGGGCAGCACGATGATGACCGTTGAGCCCATGTTGAACCAGCCGAGCAGGTCGCCTTTGGCAACCTGCGTGTCGTGCGACGACAGGTCCAGCACGTCGACCACGCCGGCCCTGCGCGGCCGAATCTCGCCTGTCCATGGCGTCGAGATACTGCCAACGTTGAGTGCGCCGACAAACACCAGGATTGCCGGCCCGCGTGCCGTACTGAAGTGCATGACGAGTCTCTCGTTGCGGCGAAAAAGGCCGTTGACCTTCGATACCGTGGCCTCGTTCACACTGAACAGGTCGCCCGGCACGTAGCGCGCGGCGACCAGCTTTGCATCGAAAGGTGCATGCACGCGGTGATAGTTGTAAGGAGCGAGGTAAATCGTCGCGAATCGCCCGTTGCTGTAGGCGCGGGCTTCATCGAGATCGGTGGCAAGCAAGTCCTCGAGCGTGTAATCGAGTCCCTTCGCCTGCAGCAGAACGTTGTCGCGCAGTTTGCCGGTCGCGCTCACCGTGCCATCGACCGGGGACGCGATCGAAGCCGCGTCGTCGTCGATGCGACGTGCGCCGTCCTTCAGTTCGCGCACGAAGAACGCGTTGAAGGTCTCGAAATCGCCAGGCAGCTCGTTCTTGATCTCGTCCGTATTCACTTTGTAGAGCTTTACGAACTGCTCGATCAGGAAGTTCTTGATGCGCGGGTTCCTGATTCGGGCGAGCGCGAACGTGATCGAGGTTAGCCAGTGTTTGGGCAGGACATACTGCAAGGCGACAAATGCGTAGGCGAGCATGATCAGTTGGCCTTGTAGCTGGCGGCGATGCTCAGGAGTAGCTGGTCACCGTCGTAGAAGTTGAGTGATACATCATCCGAGTCGCCGCCTGGCTGCATCAACATCAGGTGCTTGCCGCCGCGTTCGAGTGTCGCGCTGCCCTGCGGCGGCACGACGAGCTCGGGGATCGCGCGCATGCGGGCGACGCCGTCTTCGACCGTCGACTCATGCAGCTCGACTGAGCCGAACTGCGGGCTCGTCACGCGCGTGATGCGGATGGGCGTATCGGTGTTGTTGGTCAACGACAGATAGCCCGCGCTCATTTTCATGCCGGGCATTGGCCGCGTCACCACGACGTTCTTCGCGACCAGCGGAGCCAGGGGTTCGGCCACAAAGGAATCCATGATGACGGGCAGGTCGTGAACGTAGTTCTCGACGAGGTGTGGGCCGCCGAACAGTGCATGGAACGCGCCATCCGGATTGACCACGAGCACGGCCGCCGAATGATCGACGGCGTAGTTCTCTTCATCGCCTGGCTGCTTTTCGAAATAGATGCCGAGTGCGGAGGTCAGCTTGAGGAGTTCGTCGAGCTCACCGGTGACGCCGAGGTTGCCGCTGCCGAAGTAATCGACATAGCGACCCATGAGTTCAGGCGTATCGCGCTCCGGGTCGACGCTGACCAGGACGATTCGCGGCAGCGGCTCGTGGCCGTCGTCGGCCAGGGCTTTCCTGGCCGTCGCGAGGATCTGCAGGGTCGCGGGGCAGATATCGGGGCAATGCGTGAATCCGAAGAACACGAGGTTCCAGTGGCCCCTGAACGTGTTCGCCGTGACGGGTGCGCCGGCCTGGTCAAGCAGCGAGAATTCGGGCAACGGGCTCGGCACCGGCAGTACGAATGCCGTCGAGGGTTCTGCCGGCTGGTTCATGCGCACGGCGAAAAACACGCCGGCCGACAAGGCAGTCGCCAGGATGATGGCGACGAGGAAGTTTTTCGGTCCCATGATTTGTACGAGTTTTATTCGTGAAAGCGGCTCGGAGGCGGCAATTCTACAGGCAGTTGGGTGTCGAGCGTGATAGATTCGCCGACGCTTTTACCGAATACGCCCGCCATACGCATGACGAGACCATCCACAACTACCGTAGAGGAACTCATCCGCGCGCTTGCAGCCCGATTTGACGAGGCCGGGCTGAGCTATGGCCACGGTACCGACAATGCGCTCGATGAAGCCGCCTGGCTCGTTTTTGCGAAGCTGGGCCTGTCACACGGCGATGCGCCGGGCGTTTACGCGCAGGAAATCGGCGAGAGTGAGCTGGCGGAACTGCACGAGCTCGCCGATCGGCGCATCCGGGAGAGAGTGCCCGTGGCCTACCTGGTCAGGGAGGCCTGGTTCGCCGGGCACGAGTTCTACGTGGATGAGCGCGTGCTGGTGCCGAGGTCACCGTTTGCCGAACTCATACAGAATCGCTTTTCTCCGTGGATCGAAGCGTCGGCGGTGCACAGCGCGGTCGATCTCGGCACGGGCAGCGGCTGTATCGCGATCGCGCTGGCCCACGCGTTCCCGGCCGCGACGGTCGATGCTGTCGATATTTCAGATGACGCGCTGGCTGTGACGGCGATCAACATCGAGCGACACGGTCTTGTGGATCGTGTGCATGCCGTGAAGTCCGACTTTTTCGATGCACTTGCCGGCAAACGCTACGACCTTATCGTCAGCAATCCGCCGTACGTCGACCGGCAGGACATGGACGAGATGCCCGCGGAGTTTCGCCACGAGCCCGAACTCGGGCTGGCGGCCGGAAAGGACGGCCTTGACGCAGTTCGCAAGATTCTCAAAGATGCCTCGCGATTTTTGACAGACAATGGAATACTCGTCTGTGAAGTGGGCAACAGCCAGGCGGCGCTCGAAGACGCGTTCCCGGAAGTTGGCTTTGTGTGGCTCGAATTCGAGCATGGCGGCGGCGGTGTATTCCTGCTGACGAAAACGGACCTCGACGCGATCGGGGCTGACAGGTAAATGTCTGGTAACAGCTTTGGCAAATTGTTTGTGCTTACGACCTTTGGCGAAAGCCACGGTCCGGCGATCGGCTGCATTGTCGATGGCTGCCCGCCGGGCATGGCGCTGACCGAGGCGGACATCCAGGTCGATCTCGATCGGCGCAGGCCCGGCCGAAGCCGGCACACGACGCAAAGGAACGAACCCGACCAGGTGAAAATCCTGTCGGGTGTGTTCGAAGGCAAGACCACGGGGACTCCAATAGGCCTTATCGTCGAAAACAAGGACCAGCGCTCGAAGGACTATGGCGACATCAAGGACAAGTTTCGTCCGGGTCACGCCGACTACACCTACCATCAGAAATACGGCATCCGCGACTATCGCGGTGGTGGCCGTTCGTCGGCGCGCGAAACCACGATGCGGGTAGCGGCCGGTGCCATTGCGCGCAAGTACCTGCGCGAGCGGCTCGGTGTCGAAATCAACGGCTACGTTTCGCAGCTTGGTCCGCTCGAACTTGCCGCGAAAGATCTGTCGATCGTCAATGACAACCCGTTCTTTTGCGCAGATCCCGATCGTCTCGACGAGCTCGACCGTTACATGGACGACCTCAGGGAGAAAGGCGACTCGATCGGCGCAAAGATCAGCGTGCTTGCGAGCAACGTGCCGCCCGGCCTGGGCGAGCCTGTTTTCGACAAGCTCGAGGCCGAACTCGCGTACGGGCTGATGAGCATTAACGCCGTCAAAGGTGTCGAACTGGGCGCAGGGTTTGCGGCTGTGACCCAGCATGGCAGCGAGCACCGCGACGAAATGTCGTCCGAGGGCTTCAGCAAGAACGATGCCGGCGGAACGCTCGGTGGCATTTCGTCCGGGCAGGACATACTCGCGAGCATTGCGCTGAAGCCGACATCGAGCATCTCGGTGCCCGGCAAGACCATCGACAAGTCCGGCAAGGAGACCGAGATCGTCACCAAGGGGCGCCACGATCCCTGCGTCGGTCTGCGCGCTACGCCGATCGCCGAAGCGATGGTCGCGCTCGTGCTCATGGACCATTACCTGCGCAATCGCGCGCAGAACGCCGATGTTCATTCGGAGACACCCATCTTGTAGCGGCGCACAATGTGCGCGGCAGTCACCAGGTAGAAGACCCCATGGCAGAAAATTTTGACGTAGCAGTCGTCGGCGCGACCGGTGTCGTCGGCGAGTCGATGCTGGAGATTTTGGCCGAACGGAAGTTCCCGGTCGGCAAGGTATACGCGCTCGCGAGCGAGCGTTCCGTCGGCAAGACCGTTGAGTTCGGCAATCGCGAACTCAAGGTCGAAGACCTCGCCGAATTCGATTTTTCAAAGGTGCAGATCGGACTGTTTTCTGCCGGCGCGTCGATTTCGGCCGAGTACGCCCCCAAGGCGGCGGCCGCGGGCTGCGCAGTGATCGATAACACCTCGTACTTTCGCTACGACGACGACATCCCGCTCGTGGTGCCGGAAGTGAATCCCGATGCGATAGGCGACTACCGGCCACGCGGCATCATCGCGAACCCGAACTGTTCGACGATCCAGATGGTCGTCGCGTTGAAACCCATTTATGACGCGGTTGGTATCGAGAGAATTAATGTCTGCACGTACCAGGCCGTTTCCGGTGCCGGGCGCAGCGCCGTCGAGGAACTCGTGCGGCAGACGACGACGCTGTTGAACGGCAGGCCCCTCGACATCGAGGGCGATGCCAAGCAGATAGCGTTCAATGCGATACCGCATATCGATGTGTTCCTCGACAATCGCTACACGAAGGAAGAGATGAAGATGTTCTGGGAGACGAGGAAGATCCTCGCCGACAACGATATTCTCGTTAACGCTACGGCCGTGCGAATTCCTGCGTTTTTCGGGCACTCCGAGGCCATTCACATCGAGACGCGAGACAAGATATCGGCTGCGGCGGTTGCCGAATTACTGGCCGAATCGCCCGGAATCGAAGTCCTCGACGGCACCGAAACAGGGCAATATCCGACGGCGGTCACGGAGAGTTCCGGAGCCGACCCGGTTTTTGTCGGTCGCATCCGCGAGGACATCTCTCATCCGAGGGGTATAGACCTTTGGGTGGTTGCCGATAACATACGT
>Ga0209456_10000826_pt1 | contig 15671 bp, 16 predicted proteins | sample COG_11_FD_184755 | JGI IMG/M metagenome (GOLD analysis project Ga0209456, IMG submission 184755) | Pelagic marine sediment microbial communities from the LTER site Helgoland, North Sea, for post-phytoplankton bloom and carbon turnover... | ecosystem: Environmental > Aquatic > Marine > Neritic...
TGAGCACCAGGCTCAGATGAACAAGAAGCACCGGGTCGGAGGGCAACGGCTGCCAGTTGAAGTGGATCAGACCGAGCGTGAAGGCTTTCAAGGCCACGATGTCGGTATGTACGACATACTTCATCATCAGCCCGCTGGCGGCAATGCCAATAAGTAAAACCAGCATCAGGTGGTCGGATGGGCTCGATATATAACGAACGCGTTCGACCAGGAAACGCCGTCCCCACAAGGCGAACAGTCCGGCCAGCATGGCAAAGCCCGCGTATTTGCCGAATGGCTGAATCAGGCTCACCCACAACCAGACCGGTTCGGTGAAATACCTGAGGTGACGTAAAACGACCAACAGCATGGCGACATGGAAGACCCAGCCAAATAACCAGGTCCACTTATTCGATTTGAACAGGCTTTCAAAGAAGGCCACTTCCCTGAACATACGCAGAACCACGCCCTGGCGGGTTACCGGGGCGGGTGTCGTCGGAATCTTGAGAGGGGCGGGCGTACGTGCGTAGAGCCGGATTCTATATACCAGTCCGACAACGAGAACTGCCGTCGCAAGGTAAAACAATATCGCAAAAATCGTGCTCAGCACCGGCGCTATCTGCTCCTTTATCTATAAGTGCGGGCAGGCACCTGTGTGCCAACCCGTTTTTGCCTCAGGTCTTAGACGCAACCCGTCGGTTTTGGCAAACCGGCAATTTTACAAGCCTGCTTTGCGGGGCCATACGGGAAAAGCTCGTAAAGATACTTGCTGTTGCCCTTTTCAGGTCCGAGGCTTTTCTTGACTGCCTTGGTCAGAACACGGACTGCCGGGGCAATCTGGTATTCCTCGTAATAGTTGCGTAAGAAATTAACAACCTCCCAGGCGTCATCATTCATTTCGATGTTTTCGTCATCGGCGATCAGTTCCGCCAATTCCTTGCTCCACGCGCTGATATCCACCAGGTAACCTTCTTCGTCGGACTCATATGTTGTACCGTTGAGTTCATAAGCCATGATCTACTTTTTCCTTATATTAAAACCAGTCTATAACCAGGATTGCGCAACATCGTGCTCAACCACCAATTCTACAAAACCACCGTAATCGACGACATTGATTCCATCGATCAGGGGGGTGTCATCCAGACCCCGAGCGGAAACATCGGGTCCCAGGACATAGAACGTCATATCGTCCATGCGTTTTTTAACGGATTCGGCAGAGGTCGCCTTCATCAGGGCCGCATACACGCCATCTTCTAATAGCAGAACCGAACTGCCGGCCGTTGCGAGACGAAGACAGCTATTGAGGGCATTTCTGTCGAATGGAGATTTATTAACCAAGTGCAGCATTTTACTCATGAGCTTATCACCACATCCTGTTGCGCCATGATCTCGCGCAGATTATCCGCCGCGACCACTTCAACCGGGATGACGAGGTCATCTTCGGTCAGGCCGCGGTTATCGAGAGACTCTTTCTCGACATAAATTTTTTCGACATCGTAATCATCGAGCGCCCGGTAGGTTTTTGAGAAATTCTTCATGCCGATGCCGGTTGTGTCCTGGTCTTTTTTCAGCTGGTAAACACCGTCGTCAACAAAAACCATGCTGACGTCCTGGTCAAAGGCTGCTGCAATCAAGACAACCTCGAGGCACTCCAGTGCGTATATCGTTCCGTAGGGTGGCCTGCGATTGACATACATGAAGCGTTTAACGACTTCGGGGCCTTCCTCTTCTTCCCATGGTTCCATTCGTGTGCTCCTTCAATCGCCAAATACGACCAGTCGTTCGTTTTCAATACCGGCTTCCACCAACTGGCCGAGACCGGAAATACGGAATCCATCCTGCAGGACCTCTTCCTTGATGCCACGACGCAGCGCCGCGGCAATACAGACCACCAGGTCAATATTGTGTTCCTTGCCCAGTTCGGCCCAGAGGGTGACCAGGTTGCGGTCATCGGTCTGTGGTTCTGACAGACGGTTGGAGTTGTATACACCATCGTTGTAGAAGAACACACGTGACACCTCATGTCCTTTTTCTATCGCCGCCGCGGCAAACCGGTAGGCGCTGTCAGAGGCCTGGTGCGTGAAGGGACCTTCGTTGACCAATATTCCAAGTTTCATCAGTTTGAACTCACTGCTACAGGGTTATCAGAAATGCAGGTGCGTGGAAGCGTTAAGGCTGTTACGCGCACCGCGCCAGTCATCAATCTGGTGTTTTGTGAAGGCCAGGTCGGTCATCTCGAAAAACCTTGGCCAGCCAATGCGTTCAATCCACTCACCCAGACGCTCCCAGGCCTGGCCATCTTCCTTGTAGGCAAAAAGTATTCGCTTGACGATGTCAGTAATCTCCGGCCAGCGCGGCGGGTTATTCGGAAGGTTGGCGGCGACCAGTTTGTGGAATGTTGGTTTTGAGCGGGCATTGGAATGTTTGCCACCGACCCAGATCGCAAGTTTGGTCGAATCAGGGCCATTGATCTGCATTGGCGGGCAGGGCGGGTAGCAGGCGCCACAGCATATGCACTTCTTCTCATCCACTTCCAGCGATGGTTTGCCATTCACCATCGCGGGACGGATGGCGGCCACAGGGCAACGTGCAACGACGGCCGGGCGCTCACATACATTTGCCACAAGATCGTGGTTGATCTTGGGCGGTTTTACGTACTGAACATTGATCGCAATGTCACCCTGGCCACCGCAATTGATCTGGCAACAGGATGTGGTCATACGCACGCGGTTTGGCATTTCCTCATTGGTGAACTCGTGCATTAACTCGTCCATCAGGGATTTGACCACGCCGGATGCGTCGGTACCGGGAATGTCGCAATGCAGCCAGCCCTGGGTGTGGGAGATCATGGATAATGAGTTACCCGTGCCACCGACAGGGAAGCCTGCTGCATTGAGTCTTTCGATCAGCGGGCCGGTCTTATCTTCCGATGTCACCATGAACTCGGCATTGCTCCGCGTTGTAAAACGCATATGGCCATCGGCAAACTCGTCCGCTATGTCACACAAGGTGCGAATGGTAAAAACGTCCATCTGCCGTTGCGTACCGGCACGGACTGTCCACACTTCATCACCGCTCTTGGAAACATGGTGCAGCACACCCGGTCGAGGCCGGTCATGCCAATCCCAGTTGCCATAGTTTGCTCTGAGCGTCGGGTGCATGTATGGAAGAGGATCCGGAACGCCATGTTCGTCGGGTCTGCGTGGGGTTGTTGCATCTTTCATTATTGCTTCCTCGTACTATCTGTCTGCTTCACCTTTGGCTTTTCTATTTGGCTGCCGCCTTCTTTTTCTTGTGCTCAAACCATTTTGCGGCTTCTACATCCCAGTCATCGGTACGCACATACGAACTGGTCCGGGGGTGGTTGACCATGTTGGGGTCAACGGGGATATCCATCGCATCGAGGAAATTGGCCAGCCCGATGCGGTCAATGGTTTCACCGATGCGTTCGTGCTCAAGCGCATTTTCCGCAAAGAAATCAATGATCTCTTCGGCAAACTCATTCAGTTTTTCATAATCTTCGTCACTTTCAAGTTTCATGAACGGGATAATGACCGTACCCATGTGGTCACCGATTTTCAGTGAACGCTTGCCCCCAATCAGGATGCTGACACCCCGGTCCTTGCCGGGAGACAAGGCCTTGGTCATGACATTGATGCAATGCATGCATCGCACACAGCTCTTGTTATCAACATCAAGGGTGTCGTCATCATTCAGACTCAAGGCGCGTGTCGGGCAATGGGATATGACGGTATCGATCATCTGCTTGCGGCCGACCTTCGCCACGTGCTCCTTGACCCTCTCCTGGTCAACCTGCATATCGTCACGCCAGGTGCCGATAACGGCAAAATCCGCCCGGTGGATGGCGTTGACACAATCATTGGGGCAACCGGAGAACTTGAACTTGAACTTGTAGGGGAGTGCAGGCCGGTGCATTTCATCAAGCAGGCTGTTGATGACCCCGCGGTGGGCACGGGACTCGTTGTAGCACGACTGTTCGCAACGGGCCTGTCCAACACAACTCATCGATGTCCTCAGGGCCGGCCCTGCGCCACCCATGTCCAGGCCGATTTCGTTCAGTGCATCAAAAGCCGGCTGTACTTTATCTGTCGCGCAACCCTGAAACATGATGTCACCCGACTGGCCGTGCAATGCGATCAGGCCGGAACCATGTTCTTCCCAGATATCGCACATATCCCGCAACAACTTGGTTGAGTAATGCAAACCGGCGGGGGGCTGAACCCGTAATGTATGGAACTCTTTGGATTCGGGGTATTCCTCCGCGACTTCCGAGAAGCGGGGGATTACGCCACCACCATAGCCGAATACACTGACCGTACCGCCTTTCCAGTAACCCTTGCGGGTTTCATAGGAATGTTCAAGCTGACCCATCAGGTCTTTCATGATGTTGGCACTGGGTTTGTCACCGTCATCTGCCAGCCGTTGAAGGCCATCGACAAAGCTGGGCCATGGGCCGCTTTTGAGTTCATCCAGAAGCGGGGTAGGGTGCGTTTTTTTCGTCATGACAGCTCCGATTAATCTGCGAGATTAAATGCTAAATCTGTTAGATTTATCAACGCCGGATGAGCTAACAGACGCATACCTAAATTATAGCCAAGAAAGAGACAAAAGGCTTTTAAACAGCGTATTACATTCCGTGAAGCTCAATTCAATGAACTTCCAATATTTGGCTATATTAGAAATTCATGATATAAGAAATTGAATTTTTTTACCAGCAGGATTAATTACGGTGAATTTAAGAGGCCACAATGATGTCTTTCTGGAAGACGAATCCCTGTACCGGGAATGGAGGGATATCCGGCTCCAATCCTACCCTGGGAGTGTAGAGGAAATTCTTGTGCCGATTGACGGTTTGCGCGATATACAGGATGCACAGGTAAACGCACTTAAAGCAGCATGCGGACGTGCAAACATGGTCATCTATCAGTGCCGCGACCCAATGGTTGACCGCGCCGCTGTTGTTGCATTTGCATCACGCCTTGGCCTGACACGGCTTGACCACCATCTGTGTGCCAACGCAGATGGCGTGACTGAGTTGGCGGTTGCGCCAGGCGGTATCCGGACAGGCTATGTACCTTATTCCAATCGCAGCCTGAGCTGGCATACCGATGGGTATTACAACAAAAAGGAAAGACAGATCAACGCGGTTATACTGCATTGCGCACAAGCTGCTGAGAGCGGTGGCGAAAATGCCTTGCTTGACCCGGTCATGGTTTACATCAGGCTGCGTGACGAGGACCCCCGTTTTATCGTTGCCTTTGAGCACCCGGAATGTATGACTATCCCGGCTAACACGGGTACACAAGGCGAGATAAGGGCAGCCGTGAGCGGCCCGGTATTTTCTTATGACAGTCATGGTGAAATTCATATGCGCTACAGCGCACGTAAGAAAAATATCCAATGGCGTGATGATGCTCTGACCTCAGCAGCACGGGAGTTTTTATCTGAAATTCTCGACGACAGGAACGGGCCGGCTTTCCATTATCACCTGCAACCGGGTGAAGGTTTACTCTCCAATAATGTCTTACACAACCGAACCGCATTCAGCGATAAAGAGAACAATCAACGTCTCCTGTTTCGCGCCCGCTTTTTCGATCGCGTCGAGGCTTAAAAGTCGTACAATATAATGAATCCGACTGAGGAAAAACCCATGAAATCCATTGAAGTCAAACTCAGCGATATCATCATCCAGTACCCTGAAGTCGATTCGTTTCCACAGTTGCTCGATAAAGTCCGGGCGATGACCTCGGAACACATGATCTTTCTTAATTTTGATGTCAAGCCCGATTACCGCGATACACCACGTAACTGGCAGTGGAAGCTGGAATCAGCTTTCAGCGACGGTGGTAAATAATGGAATCAACGGTTACCAGGCTGAACAAACTCAGCGCGCCCTATGGGAAGGAAGTGACACTGGAAAATGTCACCTATGAAAATGGCATGCGGGTGTTGCGCATACATATACGGGAGGGCAACCGCTTTACCGTAATGGATATTGATGAACATACCGCCTCAAGCTGGGGCACGGCAATGACAGACTGGGCTGCCCGGACCTAACACCGTAAAACCATAAAGGACACAAGATGGATCATCTTCCAATTTTCCTGAACGTTAGTGGCAAACGAACACTTATCGTTGGCAACGGCGTTTCAGCCGCCCGCAAAGCCGATCTTCTATTGCGTGCGGGATCCGAGCTGACCATAGTAGCGCCGGAACTTGGTGAAGAGTTATCCCAGCTTGCTGAATCCTATTCATTCAAACACCAGGCAACCGAACTGACTGCCGGGGATCTGAATGGCTGCGTGATTGTTTTCGGTTGTGACAAGGATGATTCGGTCAATCAGAACCTGCGCAAACTCGCCCATGACGTCGGAATCCCTGTCAACGTCAGTGACAAGACTGAAGATTGTGATTTCATCATGCCTGCCCTTGTTGACCGCTCACCGTTACTAATCGCGATCTCAAGCGGCGGGACTTCACCACTGTTGGTGCGGATGCTAAAAGCCCGGTTTGAAACCACCATTCCGGCAGCCTATGGAAAGCTGGCCGAGTTTGCCGGAAGCTACCGCGACCGGATAAAAGAACTTGTTCCTAATATGACGCGCAGGCGGCGGTTCTGGGAGGTGATGGTATCCGGACCGGTTGCCGAACACCTATTCTCGAGCCAGCTTGAGCAGGCCGAGTCACTGATGGAAAGTCATCTGGAAGAGGCGGCCCTGGAGGGTGACCAGCCGCCACCCGGTGAGGTCTATCTTGTCGGAACGGGCCCCGGCGATCCGGATCTCCTGACATTCCGGGCGCTTCGTTTAATGCAGCAGGCCGACGTGGTTTTGTATGACAGGCTGATAGGCGATGGGATACTCAACCTGGTACGCAGGGATGCCAGGCGTGTCTACGTGGGCAAGCTCAAGAACAACCATACCGTGCCACAGGAAGAGATCAGCGAAATGTTGATCGACCTGGCGAAGCAGGGGAAGCGGGTGCTGCGTTTGAAAGGAGGTGATCCTTTCGTGTTCGGGCGCGGCGGAGAAGAAATTGAAGCGCTGTCAGAAAACGGTATTGCCTTCCAGGTCGTACCGGGGGTCACTGCCGCCAATGGCTGCGCAGCCTACGCCGGTATTCCGCTGACCCACCGTGATCATGCCCAGGCCTGTGTTTTTGTCACGGGTCACGAGAAAGACGGCGAACTCAACCTGAACTGGGACAGCCTGATTCAGCCGCGCCAGACCGTTGTGTTGTATATGGGCCTTACCTCGCTGGAAGCAATTACCAGGGGGTTTATCAGCCATGGTGCAGACCCGAAAACCCCTGCGGCCGTCGTGGAAAATGGAACACGCCCCGGCCAGCGGGTCATTACCGGAACCCTGGATTCCCTGCTGGACAGAACTTCGCAGGCGCGGGTCAAAAGCCCGGCTTTGATCATCGTCGGCAGTGTTGTCAGCCTGCGGGATAAACTGTCCTGGTTCGAAAATTGACCAAAGGATGAATGAGCATGAGTAACGCACTGAGTTATCTGATCAAGGCGCGCCCGGATGCGATGGGCGCCTACTTTTCTTTTTTAAAGGATGCCGGAAAATACCTCGATCCCAAGACCCGTTCATTAATATCTGTGATCACAAAAATAGACAGCCAGACGGAACGTGGTTTACGGCAGTACCTGCCGCGTGCAATGCGCGATGGGGCAAGCCCGCACGAGATACTGGATGCCATTCTGATGGCATTTCCGACCCTGGGTCTCGCCAAGATCGTCTGGGCCGTGGATATCATCCTGGATATGGATATACCCGAATTTCGCCTGGAAGGCCTCGAGGCTGAACCATGTTGGCATGACCTGGCGGATTGGAGTGAGATCGCGGATGGTGAGATCACCTACCTGGATGACCGGGATGGAAGAAACGTCTTTGTATATCGCCTGGGTGATGGTTGCAAAGTGTACGACAGCCGTTGTCCACACCAGGTGACCGACATCCCGCACCTGGCCCTGTCGGGCACACAACTGACCTGCCCGAAACACCAATGGGCCTTTGATGTCTCGACCGGTGAGTGCGTGGCGAAAGGCACACGTCCGCTCAGGCAGTTTGATAACAGGGTGGTTGAGGGTCGTCTCCAGGCAACCTGGTAAACCGCTACTCAAAAAAAACCCCGGCTTATTGCCGGGGTTTAAGCGTAATCCTTACATCCAGGGTTTCAGGGTGCCGTGGTCTCTGCTTCACGGCGTGGCCCACGGTGCAGTTTGCGGCTGATCTTGTCTTTGCCCCTTGCAAAGAAATTACCTATGTCGAGCCCGATACCATACAGTGACGGAACCATCAGCAGGGTCACGAAGAACGCGAAAAATACACCAAAGGCCAGCGCAACCACGATGGGTTGCAGGAATGCTGCCTGTATGGATCGCTCCAGCATCATGGGCGTCAGGCCAACGATGGTGGTGACCGAGGTCAGCAGAATGGGTCGGAAACGTACCACGCCAGCCTCGATAATGGCATCCCGTGCAGATAAGCCCTGGTCCCGCAAGCGGTTGCAGTAATCCATCAGTACCAGGTTGTCGTTGACCACCACACCCGCTGCTGCTGCAATACCGAAATAGCTGAAGATGGCCATCGTCATACCGAGTACGGCGTGACCAACGATGGCGCCGACGAAGGCATAAGGCATCGCCAGCAGGATCAGCACCGGTTGCCAGTAACTGCGAAATGCAACCGCCAGCATCGTGTACATCGCGAAGAATGCGATCAGGTAAAGACCCATGACCTCTTTAATGAATCGTTGCTCGCCTTCAGCCTGGCCGACAGCACCGCGGATGATACCCGGATAACGCTCTTCCCATGCCGGGAAAAAGTTTTCATCCAGATCCTTCATGATATCGTCACGTACCTGTTCCTTCAGGTCGGCACTGATACGCGCGGCACGGTTGCCGTTCCAGCGTTGGATACGGTTGATACCGGGTGCATATTCAAGATCCGCAACGGCGAGAAGGGGCAACTCACGGCCGTCATTGGTGCGAACGCGGAAATTCTTAAGGCTCTCGATGGATTCTCTTGACTCCAGCGGATAACGAACCTTGACCTTCACGTCCTGGCCATCACGTGGCAAGCGTTGAACCTCTTCACCGAAGTATGCCTGGCGTACCTGCCGGTTCACATCGGCAAGCGTCAGACCAAGCTTGGCTGTTCCGGGCTTCATCGTCAGGCGGATCTCTTCGGATGCGCCTTCCAGGTTATTGCGCACATCATAGATGGTTTCGTAGGTGCGCAGCTGGTTTTCAACATCGGCGGTCGCGGCCCGCAACACATCGAGGTCTGGGTGCCTGATAGACAGTTCGAAATCAGGATCGTTATTACCCTGTGTATATTGAACGGAAACCTCACGTGCATCAGGCACATCACCCATCAATTCACGCAGTCTGATAGATGCTTCCTTGGCCGTCATATCGCGGACTTCCGGAGGTGCCAGCTTGACGATGGCCAATACACTGTCACGCCGTGATCGTGTATACCAGTTTTCGATAAGGACGCCTTCGCCATCAGTACGCTGGTTGACTTCTTCCACGAGAGCCAGTTCAGCTTCCTGTAATTGCGCAAGAATTTCCAGTGCGCGGCTGTAAGGTGCGCCTTCCGGCATCACGACATTGACAATGATCTCATCGGATTCGATATCCGGCATGAAACTCTTTTTGACCCAGCCCGTTCCAAACAGACCAAAGCCTATGACCAGTGCGCCGAGAAAAATGCTGGTTGTCAGGTATCGGTGGTCCATCGACCAACCGGCAATTTTCCGGTAACGATATTGTGCAAAATTGAGAATGCTGTCGGCGATTCGTTTCTGGAACCGGCCGAAACGCCTCATGTTCTCACGTGGCTTCATGGTCGAAAGATGCGAAGGCAGGATCAATAATGACTCGACGAGTGAAAATGCCAGTGCGAGAATCACAACCCAGGTGATGTGCCGTGTAAACTCGGATGTGGAACCGCTGACAAACAACCACGGAAGGAAAGCCATAATTGTGGTGATGACACCGAAAACGACGGGTTTGGCAACCAATTGTGCCCCCGATATTGCAGCGTTGACACCACCACCCATGCGGTTGGCCTCACTGTGTATGCCTTCCCCGACGACGATCGCGTCATCGACAACGATACCCAGTACCAGCAGGAACGCGAAGGTGGAAAGCATATTCAGCGACACACCCACCGGTCCGAGCAATACGAAAGCACCGGCGTAAGCCGTGGCTATGCCAATGGCGACCCAAAAGGCAACGATGGGCCTCAATGTAAGCAAAAGTACAATCATGACCAGCGCCAGGCCCTGGATGGCTGAACTACCGATGGTTGTCATCCGGCCTTTGAAATCCACTGCCTGATCGGTCCACAGTGTCAGGCTGACGCCTTCCGGTAAGCTTTCCTTTCTTTTTTCAATCCAGTCACGAACAGATTGTGAAGCAGTAACGATGTCCATGACTTCGGTCGACATAATTTGCAGGAGAACTGCGGGTTCTCCGTTAAGCGTTGCCAATATCGGGTTGTCCTCGAAGCCATCCACCACGGTGGCGACGTCGCCAACGCGGAGAATGCCGCCGTCAGCGGTTTCCCGGATGATAATGTTATTGAATTCCGTTTCAGTATCGGCCTGGCTACGTACTTTTAACTGGTAGGTGCCAACCTCGGTACGAACCTGGCCGGCAGACTGGTTAATCGAGGTATTGCGGATGGCATCTGCGACCTCGGAAAAACTCATATTATAACGTCTCAAGGCATCTTCGCTGACCTCGATAGAAACCTCTTCCTGGCGCGTTCCAAATAGCTCTACAACGGTGACCGCTGTTAATTGTGCGGCTTCACGCCGGAGCGTTTCTGCCAGCCGTTTGAGTTCACGTTCGCCGATATCGCCGTGTACAGCGACACGCATGAATTCGTTACGATTGACCCACTGTTGTACCTGAGGCGGTTCGATATCGCGTGGAAAAGAGGAAATGGAGTCAAGACGAATTTTTACATCGTTCATGAACTGGGTGAAATCGACCTGCTGTTCCGCGAGGATGTATACCCCTCCGTAGCCTTCAGCTGAAGTAGAGCGCACCCATTCAATTGCATCGAGATCCCGGACGGATTCCTCAATGCGTGCGACGATCTGTTCTTCGACCTCCTGTGGTGCAGCACCAGGCCAGGAGACCTCTATCTGCAAGCCGGGGAACCGCACCTGCGGATCCATTTCGCGTTCCATTTGGGAAAAACCAATCGCGCCGGCCACAAAGATACCGATCATGACCAGGTTCGCGGCTACCGAGTTTCGTGCCCACCAGGCGATCAAACCATTCATTCTCTGCTCCCTCTTTAAATTCTAATTAGCTGGTTTGTTCACGTGTGATGGCGCGCACTTCCATACCATCAACTGCCGCTGGAATCGTCGAGGTCACGACCTTGTCGCCAACCTCGAGACCGTTGCTGACCAGAACGATATCTTCCGATGTGGAGAGCACTTCAACGGTTCGGATTTCAAGGCGGTTTTCATCATTGATGACGTAGACCTTGTTTGCGTTACGTAATGCAAGACGTGGAAGCACCATTGCTGACTGGCTGTTCACACCGGCGATATCGGCATGGACAAACATGCCAACTGCCAGTGGCATGCCGCTATCGGCGCCCAGGCCATAGGGGTCTTCGACTTCGGCCACGGCATATATGAGACGTGTTTGTTGATCAACGGAAGCGTGGGTGCGAACAATTCTTCCACTCCAGAAATGTTCACCGCTACCTACCTGTGCGCTGAACTGTACAAGCGGTGCGTTGAATGCATCGGCCATGAAACCCATCGGCAGGTTAAGTTCGGCCAATTGTGAATCGGTCAGGGGTAGCCGGATCTCAACAGTATCGGTGGAGAAAACCCGGCCCAGGCTTTGACCCGCCGTGACGTATTGACCAATACCAACGTTTTTTGCACGCACCCGGCCGAGGAAAGGTACGTTAATCTCCGTGCGGGCCACATTCAGGCGGGCTTCTTTCAGATCTGATTCAGCCGCGAGTAACTTGGCTTCCGCTTCCATGACCTGGGGTTTGTTCAATGCGTATGGTGTTGGTTCGCCGGCATTTCGTTTATCCAGCCAGTGTTCTTTTTTGATCTTTGCATTTGCCAGTTCGCGTTGCACGGCGACCTCGGCTTCCGCCACGCGGGCCTGTGCCCGTACAACGGCGAGTTTGTAGTTGGTGTCATCAATTTTGATCAGGGTTTCGCCAGGACCAAATTCGGCGCCTTCAGCAAAAGACTCGGAAATACCAACAATTCGACCTGAAACCTGGGGGATAAGATCGATTTCAGTCTTGGGGCGAACTTCGCCCTGGGTCTGAACCGAAATTGTGACCGTATCCGATGTTACTTCATCTACATAGAGTGAAATGAGTCTTTGTACCTCTTCCTTCTTCTGCGGTTCAGGTTTTGCAGCGCCAAGCGCTTGCACGATTCCAATGCTCACTACCAGCACCAGTATGGGGGATATGATCTTCAGTAACTTTTTCACGGTGAACCTCACAATGTATACTCCAGGTTGTTACAACAATTTTTTATTACCCACGTAAAAACGGGCGGATGCTTTACTTAATGGCATATTTTTGCCTTTAAATAACACCAGCCCTCTATAGCAATATCGTTAATACTTAAGACGAACTTTTCTTGTTAATGGTTACATTTAAATAACTTGTTGTCCTGCTGAATGACCAGTCCGGCAGCGACGTGTATATGAGAACATGAATGACTGTTCGATACATGGGCCAAAAGTCAGTGGGCCAAAAGTCACGGATAATGAATCTGCTCGCGGAGATTGCTCCGGGCAAAAAAAAGAGGGGCCTTGCCGGCCCCTTAATGTGGAGAAGTTAAATACTAGATGTGTGTCAAAACCTGAAACCGATATGACCACCAAATATCCAGGGATCAACTTCGACATTGCCGATGCTCTGGCCGTCTAAGCGGGCCTTGGTATCGATATCGATATAACGGACGTCCATGTTAAAAAACCAGTCGTCATTAAAGAGCACGTCGAAGCCTATCTGGCCGGCTATCCCCCAACTGTCACCGAGCTCGAGATCTACACCTTCCAGTGGTCCGGTGGTTTTTTCACTGTAGAAACTGGTGTAATTAAGGCCAATACCAACATATGGTTGAAACTGTTCCGTTGGCCTGAAGTGATATTGGACACTTAAAGTGGGCGGCAAATGCTTGGTGCTGCCAACTTTTGTACCATCGAGTAAATCAATATCGTGTTTGAAGGGGAACGCCGCAAGCAATTCCAGTGCCCAGACATCCGTCATCATGTAGCTGACGTTGAAGGTAACACTGGTATCTGAATCAACCGAAACGATATCGCTGTTATCCGACGCCGGATTAACATAGGATGCACCGACCCGAACCAGCCAGTCACCCGGCTCGAATGCTGTTGCTGTACCCGCAAAACCCATGCTGAGGGCCGCTGCCGCCAATAATCTCTTAGTCACTCTGAATCGCATTTGGTGTAGCTCCTGAAGTTGTTTTAAATCTGAAATTGAATTGTAGTTAATAACGGTCATTGAATATTGACATGAATCAAGAATAACACAGACATCTTTATCTGAAAGGTTGGTTTTACCGTTCATAAAGCTTGATCTGGCCGATAGAGTTGAATTTTCTGCAGGGGGCTTCAGTTTTTGCAATAGAATGACAGGGTATGCGGTCATATCCTCGACCCGGGTAATAAGGGAATCTAATGAACAAATGTATTACAGGGCTATTAGTGGTTCTATTGATGGGGGTTTCAGACGTAACCCCGGCAGAAGTAACACGTGAAGACATCCATGCCAGCGCTGACCAGGTTCAACCACTCCTGGTTGGGATGCAGGCTCCGGCATTTACAGTGCGTGATGTTAACAACGGGATGTTTATGTATGAACCAGGAACGCAGCCCAAACCCATCGTCCTTACGTTCTTTCGCGGGGGCTGGTGTCCCTATTGCAATTTGCACCTGTCCGAATTGCGCCTGGCAGAGAAGCAATTACTGGATATGGGATTTGGTATCTGGTTTATCAGTATCGATAAACCGGAACTACTGCTGGAAAGCCTGGATGATCCTGACATCGGATATACCATTTATTCCGATTCATCACTAAGCGCCACGCGCGCATACGGGCTGGCATTTCGCGTAGATGATGAGATGAACGAGCGGTATCTGAACCATGATATCGATCTCGAAAAGGCCTCGGGTGAAACCCACCACGTGTTGCCGGCGCCCGCGACCTATATTATCGGCACGGATGGCGTCATCAATTTCGCTTACATAAATACGGATTACAAGGTGCGTTTGCATCCGGATGTACTGTTGGCGGCAGCGATGGCTTATAGCCAAGAAGCGGATAAACGACTGGTGCAAAAACGCAAGCAGGCCAGGAAGTAGTGAGAAACAGCCAGGCCGTGTTTTTACCGGGGGATCGGGACTGGAAGCACGTGCTTTCCGGGTCATTTCGCGATCTGGGTGAACTGCTGGATTTTTGCGAAATCGACGTTTCCCAAACAGTGTTTAAAGCAAGGCATGATTTTCCACTCAGGGTGACAAGGTATTTCGCATCGCTGATAGAAAAGGGTAATGTCATCGACCCGTTGTTGCTGCAGGTTTTGCCGGACGCGCGTGAATTCCGGTATATCGATGGCTACACCGAAGATGCCGTTGGTGATCAGCAGGCCATGCCTGTCCCGGGCCTGATCCACAAGTATCATGGCAGGGTATTGCTGACCCTGACCGGTGCCTGCGCCATCCACTGCCGCTACTGTTTCCGACGTCACTTTCCCTATGCCGACGCCGCTGTCGATTACGACATGGATGGTCAGGTCATGAGCTACCTGGCCGGCAACCCGGAAGTGAGTGAGGTGATTCTTTCCGGCGGTGACCCGCTGATGGTAAGCGACAGGAAACTTGCAAACCTAGTCAGCGGGCTCAACAGCATCCCCCACGTACGTATTTTACGTATACACAGCCGTCTTTTGTCGGTGTTACCGGAGCGCGTCAACGAGGCGTTCATCGAAACCTTGCGACAGTTCAGGGGGCAGACGGTGTTTGTCACGCATATCAACCACCCCAATGAAATATCCACGCACAACCAGGCGACATTCAGTCGCCTGGCCGGTCAGGGTTATAAGATTTTTAATCAGTCTGTTTTACTCAAGCGTGTTAATGATAGTGCACAGACGCTCGCCGAATTGTCGAACAAATTGTTTGCCAGCGATATTATTCCATACTATTTGCATCGACTGGACAGGGTGCAGGGTGCTGCACACTTCGATTTGTCAGTCCGGGAGTCCTGCCGGATCTATCATCAGTTACGCGACCGTTTACCAGGTTATCTATTACCTGCATTCGTTGAGGAAGTGGCTGGCCAGTCATCAAAAACTCCTGTTCGCTGTAACTGAACGACAGACCCGAATTGGCCGTAAATTCAAGCAGCTTCGTATTCGTTTTGGTGGCTTCGGTACAGGCCGAGCGCCCAACAGCCCGGGTAGTGTTCACTGCCCATGCCAATCCGGCCCTGCGGGCTACCCTCAGCCAGGATTCCGCCTGATCGGGACCGCGCCGGAGGTGCATCCATGCACCTTCGGCTCTCGCTTTTCTTCCTGAAAAGCGCCCCGGGCGAAATCCCGTCTTCGGCGGATAAATGGGC
>Ga0209456_10000828_pt1 | contig 15655 bp, 15 predicted proteins | sample COG_11_FD_184755 | JGI IMG/M metagenome (GOLD analysis project Ga0209456, IMG submission 184755) | Pelagic marine sediment microbial communities from the LTER site Helgoland, North Sea, for post-phytoplankton bloom and carbon turnover... | ecosystem: Environmental > Aquatic > Marine > Neritic...
GGGTACAAGGTGAATTGCGCAGCAAGAGAGGGTGCCCTGGGGTACAAGGTGAATTGCGCAGCAAGACAAGGTGAATCGCCGGCAGGCGAGAGAGGGTCCCCTGGGGGAGAGGGTGCCCTGGGGTACAAGGTGAATTGCGTAGCAAGAGAGGGTGCCCTGGGGTACAAGGTGAATTGCGCGTCCCGAAAACTGGTGGCGGTTAGCTTACGCACGCCTCAAATTAAGGATTCGGCCGCGGTGTCTTGCGATGACGTTGTAAGTGTTTCTCTGCCGTCGCCAGCCTGCAGGGCGGATTTGAGCTGTGCAAGCAGGGCGCTGTACTTTTTTTCATGCGTCCGGTTCCAGGCGTCCAGTATGGGCAACACAGCCCTTGCGAGCCCATCAGCATGACTTTCGATGGTATCGCCGTTCGATAGCGACTGCAGGGCCCGATGAACGTCGCTAATACTGGCAACGCTTGCTGCTACGGCTTCCACGGCAACAGCTTTCTGGACAGGTTGTTCAAGAGTTGTTTCGGCGAGGCTGTATTGTACGCGGTCACCACCGGCTTTTTGTGCAATTTTAAGTTTTTCGCCCACGTCGGCTAGTAAGTCAGCGGAGTCGATGGGTGCGTGAACAGGCGGGCTGGATACGGCAATGGTGACGTTGAGCGGCACCATTTCACCACCGATATTGAACTCCCGCTGTTTGATGGCAAGTTGCAACTGCTCGGCGACACGTCTGGCGTTCATCAGATTGGTTGACGGCAGCAGAATGCCAAAGGTTTCCATACCGTAGCGCGCAACAGTGTCTTCGCGCCGCCTTTCTTCGCCTAGCAGGCCGGCAAGCCGGCGCAGCACTGCTTCGGCGGTTTGTTTGCCACGGCGCAGGAACAAAGCCTTGTATTTCTCGACCTGAACCATGAGTAGAGCGAGCTCGGTTCCGTGTCTGACGGCATAGGAAAGACTTTCTTCAATATTGTTCAGGAAGGCCCTTTGGTTGGCCAGGCCGGTCAGCGAATCCACGCTGCTCAGTTTTTCCAGTTGCTGTTTGCTGATTTCGCTGTCGTGGAGGGCCTGTTGGGTACGTTGTTGCTTTGCCTGCGCCTGGGCACGCGCCAGCAACTGTACGGATTCGAATGGTTTGGTGATGAAGTCGCTGGCACCTGCAGCCAGAGCGGTGTTCTTGCTGCCATCATCATCTTCAGCGCCAGTGACTATTATTACCGGCAGTTCTTTGCAGTGCGGTTCCGATGACTCGCGGATTTTTTTCAGTAGTCCCAGACCATCCAGGTTGGGCATGGACAGGTCCGACATCAGCAGGTTGATCTGGCGGTTATCCTGCAAAACATTCCAGGCAGCCTCTCCGTCCTCAGCTTCCAGAATCTCGAAGTCATTTTTCAATATCTTGCGTGCAGCCACACGCATAAGCCGCGAATCGTCGACTACTAGTATGGTTGGTCGCTTTGCTGTCGATTCGGTCATTCGTTAATTCTGACCTTTTTTAAATAACACTGGGAATGTCGGCGAGGGCGGATGAACCTTTAACAATCTATTGTTTGGGCGGGGTTTTATCCAATAAACAGGAAATCACGGCCGCGCCGGTACGCGGCCTTTGCCATAAAGGCCTGGATATTCCCGCGTGCCCCGTGATTACGCACATATACCAATACCAGCGGTTTGGGGTGTTGTTGCAGTAACCAGGCAGGTTCAACAACCGGTACGCCCTTTATTGAACGGCCGATTTTTTTCGGGTCGATATCGACCCAGGCAATCGGTATAAATCCCTGTTCCAGTAACAGGCGACAGCGTTGGCGTGTTTTACGTCCGGCCCCCCACATGACAAGGGGGCGATGGCTTTTCAGCCTGGAATCCCTGGCCAGGTAGTGCGCGCGCAATTGGCCGAAGGCTTGTTGAGAACAACGTGGATCAATACGCGACAGACGCCGGGGTGAGTCGCGCCAGTCCAGGAGTATTTCGGGTAGTTTTGCCATGCCGAGACCGGCTTGGTGCATACGCAGCCAAAGGTCGTAATCTTCGGCAAAGTTTCCTTCACGGTAGCCGCCCAGTTTAAGGATATCTGCCCTGCGATAGGTGACTGAGGGATGCACGAACGGTGACTCCAGGTAGATATCCGCATCGACGTCGGTTGGTGTCAGACACTGGTTTTGCCAGCGGATATATTCCTGATAACCTGCCTGGATGCTTTGTTCGGGGAAAAGATGTACCTGACAGGCCACCAGCGACAAGCTCGTGTGCATTTCCAGCGTTTCCACTTGCTGCCTCAGGCGGTCGGGCCGCATCCGGTCATCGGCATCCATGCGAGCAATGAATTTGCCCTTTGCTGTCTGCAGACCGAAGTTTAAGGCTGCAACCAGTCCTTTTCGTGGTGATGCCAGTACACATAGCCGCTTATCCTGTTTCCGGTAGTGTGTCACGAGCTGTTCCGACGCATCACTGGAATGGTCGTTGATCATGAGTAACTCGAAGTTGGTATAGCTTTGCTCGAGAACTGACTGCAGGCACTCGTCCAGCGTGGAGGCCGCATCCCGGTACGGCAAAACGATGCTAACCAATTGATTGTTCATAATAAATAAATTTAGTGCCGAGCTGTGTGGCGTTCCTGTAACGGGCGTACGATACGTACATACGCAGGGTAGGCAAGCACAGGCAGCAAGTGCCACGACACAATTTTGCGATTATACACCGCTACCCGAATCGCCAGTTGTTAAGGCAGCGATCGTCCGTTGCGTATTGGCTCTGGGCAAGGCGTGCCATTCCCCGCGGATGGCGCCTGGCCTAACGCGCCCACTGATGATGCACTAACCTCGTCGGGATGCTCTGCATGGGTCAGTATCAGTGGCAGGGTAGGCCAGTGACGAGGTGCACAAGCTTGTGAGCAACTTTCGGATACAAAGCCGACTTGACCGGTTCAGTTGCACAGCGTGACTTTGCGACAGAACAGCCGGTCCTGGACGATCTTGTTAAGCGGCTGTGACTCGAAGGTCACAGCCTTTGACTGGGGCCGATATCGTGTTTCCTGTAAGCAATGGCACTATCATATCAGCCGAAACTGACAAAAAATCCTTACCGGTATGAGTATGGCGCTACCTTTCGACAAGATTTCTGATCTGCTTTATGCGTCAGGCATCAGCCTGGATGTGAAACAGCCAATATCGGGGATGCTCGTCAACGGCGCGAACATTTCAGTGTTGAACTGGATAATGTGGTCCGTGTTCGCCTATGCAAAGATGGGGATAAGAAGTGTTGGGGAACCCTGTTCGAGTCGTACACTGGGTAACGGATCAACTGATCTGCAAGGTCGAAAACCGCTTATCGCCGGGCAGTGTGACTGTGTTACAGCGCTTGTGACGGGTTCGGAAGCGGGTACCTATCAACCACCGGCTGGTCCCGGGCAAGGTTTTGGCCGTTCTTATAAAATATAATAAATACAATAAGATAAGTCTTTAAAGGGATAAAAAAAGGCCTGCTTGCGCAGGCCTTTTTTAACACCGAAGTGCTGCTTAGCGACGTGTGGTTCTTTTCACAGGACGCTTCTTGGCCACCTTCTTCCTGATGACTTTTTTCTTGGCGACCTTCTTTTTGGCTGCCGTCTTCCTGACTACTTTTTTCTTGGCGACCTTCTTTTTAGCCACCTTCTTCTTGGCTACTTTTTTCTTAGCCACTTTTTTCTTGGCAACCTTTTTCTTGGCTACCTTCTTCTTGGCAACCTTCTTCTTTGTTGCCACCTTCCTCTTTACTGCCACCTTCTTCTTGGCGGTAGTCTTACGTTTCACTGCTCTTTTCTTCCGTACTGCCATGAGGATAACCTCCTTCAGATAGATAGTTCGCGTAACGTTACGGCGCCTACAATTAAAACTTTAATGAAAAAAGAATAAATTACAACACCCACCTAACATTTCGCTCTATGATTCTCGGCTAAGTTCGAGGTCGGCCTATAGCGTGAAGAGACGTTTATGTGCTCGTGAAGTATAGCCCGTTATTTTGTTTGTGCGTATTTCACAAGTAAATAATAGGTTATTCTGCAAGTGCATTATAATACCGGGTGCCTGTACTGTGCTGTTGTCAGTCGTTTCACGGAGCGCTGCTTACTATGTTTTTATCATTAAATATTTTTTTAAAAAAATGAAAATTAATACGATTAGAAACAAAATTTCTTTGCAGTCGTTGTATAAGTGCAACATTTTAATAAGGGTAAACTCGTTATGAGTAATCAGATTATGCAGTGGTATGAGTGCTACGCGTCACAGTTATGGAGTGATGACCTGCGTGAAGTGAGCAATGCACGACGCTGGATCATTGTTCCGGTTCGGCTGTTAGTTGTAGTGGCCAGGCAGTTAGTAAAAGGTCAGCTCAATCTAAGAGCGATGAGTCTGGTTTACACCACCTTGTTGTCAATCGTCCCCTTGCTGGCGGTCAGCTTTTCGGTGCTGAAAGGTTTTGGTGTACACAACCAGATTGAGCCGCTGCTGATGAATTTTCTTCAGCCGCTCGGACCGAAAGGTAAAGAATTATCGGATAATATTATCGGCTTTGTTGAAAACGTCAGGGTTGGTGTGCTGGGTTCTCTGGGGTTGCTGTTTCTCCTCTATACTGTTGTTTCTCTTATACAAAAAGTTGAATCATCGTTTAATTATGTGTGGCAGGTAGAGCGCTTGCGCGGCTTTGCCCAACGTTTTTCCAGTTATATGAGTGTTGTTCTGATTGGGCCGGTGCTGGTATTTACTGCGCTCGGCGTAACAGCGACAGCGATGAACAATACGATGGTACAACAACTCATGAGCGTGCAGCCTTTTGGTGACCTCGTCGTGTTGTTCAGCAAGCTGGTACCTTACCTGTTAGTCATTGCTGCGTTCATTTTTATCTACATGTTTATACCCAATACGCGGGTCAAGTTTCTTCCCGCGTTTGTGGGAGGAGTGGTCGCAGGTGTTTTATGGCAGTCCAGTGGTTGGGCGTTCGCGGCGTTCATCGCAACGTCATCGAACTATGCGGCGATCTATTCCAGTTTTGCAATTCTGATTTTGCTGTTGATCTGGCTGTATCTGAACTGGCTGATCCTGCTGCTGGGTGCCCAGGTCGCTTTTTATGTCCAGTATCCACAATATATGAGTCGTCAACCGGTTCAGCTGCGTCTCAGTAACCGATTGCGGGAACGCCTGTCGCTGCAAATCATGTTTATGGTGGCGGATCACCATCTCAATCAAGGCGATCCCTGGACTGCAGAAGATCTGGTACATTATCTTGCGTTACCCATGCAGCCAATACACCATGTATTGAAGTTGATGGTAGACGCAGCTTTTCTATCCGAAACCAGTGATTCACCACCTGCCTACCTGCCAAGACGTGATATTGAGACCATTACGCTTGTTGAATTGTATGAAGTTGTGCGCAGTGCAGGTGAAAATCGTTTAATCAGCTTGAAAACGTTGCCGCATCAGTTGGAAGTTGAACAGGCAATGGAGGCAGTACAGCATTCGGTTGAGGTTCAGTTGGGCGACCGGACACTGAAAGATCTTGTGCAGAGCGGGGTCAAAGTCAGCGACCTGGAACCCGATTGAGCGCCACTACTGGTAAATCTTCCAGCTGGTCTGCATAAAATTCAATGGCCGAGAAAGCCCCCCCTTCGCAGCAGGCATCCACACAAAAAAGGCGCTGGATTCGCTGGGTACTGGAGGGGGCTGTATTGCTAGCTGTTTTCCTTGTGCTGCACCATTGTCAGATACGGAGTATGGTCAGCGGGAAGGCCCCTGAAATTCGCGGGAAGCTACTGGACGGGACGCCGGTCTCACTGGGTGAATTTCGAGGGCAGCCGGTATTGTTGCAGTTCTGGGCAAGCTGGTGTCCGGTTTGCAGCCTGGAGCAGGGCAGTATTCATTCAATCGCCCAGGATTATGCCGTGTTATCGATTGCGTTGGATAATAGTTCCGCTGATGAAATCCGGCACTGGATGGCAGGCAAGGGCGTGTCTTACCGTGTCATTCTTGATCCTTCAGGTCATATTTCCGGCCGGTTCGGCGTGCAGGGAGTGCCTACCAGTATGATAATAGATGCCAGTGGAGAAATCAGATTTGTCGAGGTGGGTTACACGACGGAAATCGGGCTGCGCATAAGACTTTGGTGGGTTGGTGGATGAAAAACCTGTCTCCAGAGGTGGAAAAGGCCATTGACGCGATATGTGCACTTGGCTGTGATGCGGTCAGTGCATATATAGACGCGTTGCAAAAAGGCGAGTTGCGTCCCGAGTATCAATCACTCGATGAGATCCAACGCGCCAGCCTGCTGCAGGAATTGCAGTCGATCATGTCGGTTTATGAGGGCAGATACTAGCTCGCACGAGCTGCACGTTTGCGCTCATGTTCCAGCAGAAGTTTTTTGCGCAAGCGGATTCCTTTCGGGGTGACTTCAACCAGCTCGTCGTCGTCGATGAATTCCAGTGCCTGTTCCAGCGACAAGCGGATAGGCGGTGTCAGCAGAATGTTTTCGTCGCTGCCTGCAGCCCGGATATTCGTGAGCTGTTTGGCTTTGAGCGGATTGACCACCAGGTCGTTGTTACGTGAGTGAATGCCGATAACCATGCCTTCGTAGACAGCGTCACCGGGATCGATAAACAGGCGGCCACGATCCTGCAGGTTGAAGAGCGCGTAGGCGAGCGCCTTACCCGATCCTTTGGCAATCAGGACGCCGTTGATGCGTTTCCCGAATTCACCTTTTTTCACTACCGCATAGTGATCGAATACATTGTAAAGCAGACCGCTTCCCTGGGTAGCGGTCAGATACTCGGTACGAAATCCGATCAGGCCACGTGAAGGGATGATGTAGTCGAGGCGGACACGGCCGTTGCCATCCGGTACCATATTCTGCAGATCGCCACCACGTTCACCCAGTTTTTCCATCACGGAACCCTGATGCTGTTCCTCAACGTCGACGGTGAGCTGTTCGTAGGGCTCCTGCCATTCACCGCCAATTTCGCGATTGATGACTTCGGGCCGGGATACGCCCAGTTCGTATCCTTCACGGCGCATATTTTCGATGAGAATTGACAGGTGCAATTCGCCACGGCCGGATACTTTGAATTTATCCGGGTCGTTGGTGTTGTCAACGCGTAATGCGACGTTGTGTACCAGTTCCCGGTCCAGGCGTTCCCTGATCTGCCGGGAAGTGACAAATTTTCCTTCCCGCCCGGCAAAGGAAGAATTGTTGACCTGGAAAGTCATGCTCACGGTAGGTTCATCGACGATTAATGCTGCCAGGGGCTCCACGTCGTTCGGATCGCAAAGCGTATCGGAAATCCCCAGTCCATCGATGCCGGTAAACGCGATAATGTCACCAGCCTGTGCTTGCGATACAGCAACGCGTTCCAGCCCCAGGAATCCGAATAACTGCAGCATGCGTGCGTTGCGCTGTTTACCATCGCGATCCACGATAGTGATCATGGTGTTGGTGCTTATGCGACCACGCTTGATACGGCCAATGCCGATAACCCCGACGTAGCTGTTGTAATCCAGCGCGCTGACCTGCATCTGAAAGGGGCCGTCGGCGTCAACAGCGGGTGCCGGTACCTTATCGACAATGATCTGGAACAGTGGCGTCATATCGCCTGTGCGGATCTCGGGATCGGTGCTGGCAAATCCCTGCAACCCGGAAGCGTATACAACCGGGAAATCCAGTTGCTCATCGGTTGCGCCGAGGCGATCAAACAGATCAAAGGTCTGGTCCAGCACCCAATCAGGGCGTGCACCGGGCCGATCGACCTTGTTGATGACAACAATAGGATGGAGTCCCTGCTGCAAGGCTTTCTGAGTGACAAAACGTGTTTGTGGCATCGGGCCCTCGACGGCGTCCACCAGCAGCAGTACTGAATCCACCATGGATAGCACGCGCTCCACTTCACCGCCAAAGTCGGCGTGGCCCGGGGTATCCACTATATTAATACGGTAGTCTTGTATATTAATACGGTAGTCTTGCCATTTGATGGCGGTGTTTTTCGACAGAATGGTGATACCACGTTCGCGTTCCAGGTCATTGGAATCCATGACGCGCTCAGGAGTGGCGGCACGCTCATCGAGGGTGCCGGATTGGGACAGCAACTGGTCAACCAGGGTTGTTTTCCCATGGTCAACGTGAGCAATTATGGCAATATTACGCAGACGTTCGATCACAACACATTCTCGTGGGTGAAAAAACGAAAATTATACCTGAAAGCTATGAACAAAGGGCGGAGCGAATGGTTTATCAGTCATCATTCCAGGTTGCGACAGGAGGGCGGGGCACTTACCCGATCAGGCAGGATGTTGAGGAGCGGCTGACGGCATCCGGTATTCAAACCGGTATCAGCTTGATATTTCTGCACCATACCAGTGCTTCATTGGTGCTGTGTGAAAACGCCGACCCGGAGGTGCAGGCTGATCTGGAGCGCTTTATGGCCAGGCTGGTGCCGGATGGTGACCCCATATTCCGGCATATCGACGAAGGTCCCGATGACATGCCGGCTCACGTGCGCAGTATTCTGACGTCAAATTCTCTCAGTATCCCGGTTTCGTCCGGCCGATGTGATCTGGGAATATGGCAAGGTATCTATTTGTGGGAACATCGCCGCGTTCCCCATCGACGGCGAATTACCGTCACGGTGCACGGCGAGTAGCCCTGTTAAATTGTCGGGTTGCTGGCGCGCTCCGCATCGTTTCCGGTATCAAGCGTTGGTACGCGCGGCGCATCACCGAGAAAAGCGTCTGGGTCCGGTTCATCCTGTCCACCAGTGTTTGTCTCTGATACCCGATCCATGGTTTTCTGGTCGGCAGTCCCGGCTGGTGTTCCAGCCTCAAGCGTTGGATGTTCGGGAATGTCCAGGCGGGGTGTGTTGACCGGCGTCTGGCACAGGGCCTGGGAACCCGTTGACAGGTGCTCATAAACATCGCGGTAACTTTCCGTCATCTTCTGAACCAGTTCCGAGGTTTTCAGAAAATGCTGGCCGACCTGGTCGTGGTAGCTGTCAAATTCCTGTTGCAGGCTTTGGAGTTTTTCCTGCAACTCCTGAGCGCGCCGGCGGTTTCCCGGCATCAGGTAAGTAATGCCGATTCCGCATGCGATGCCACAGGCGAAGGTAATCAAACCGATAGCCCAGACCCAATTCAAGTCTATTCCGCTCGTCATTAACATCTCTCCAATTTGTCGAGCTGTCAGTATAGCGGGGATCGGGTTGGGCTGAACAGCCTTACCGGCTTGTCGCCGGTTTTCATAGGCTATACTTTCATCTGTCAGTAACGCGGCCTGATTCCGGTAGCAGCAGGAGTCCTTCCCAGGTTCAGCGTCGGAGAGCCAAAAAGGAGGTTGGGAATAAAAATGAAATCGATCTATGTGGGAAATATATCATTCGATATTACATCCGACCAGTTACGAGATTTGTTTTCGGCACACGGCGATGTCAAATCAGTCAAGCTGGTTAACGATCGCTACACAGGAAAACCCAGAGGTTTCGCTTTTATCGAAATGGACGATGACAGCGTCGAGACTGCGATCAGCGCCACGGATGGTGTTGAGTTTGAAGGGCGCAGTCTGAAGGTGAATCTGGCCAAGCCCAGGGGTGTCTGGCGGATGCGAAGACCGCGCCACTAGCAGACGGTATTGCGCGGGCTTCCACGCAGGAAAGACTGAATATTATCCACGATCTCTGTAAGCAGGCGTTGCCTGGCAGCTCTGCTGGCCCAGGCGACATGTGGTGTTACGATGAGCCGTGGTGAGGAATATTGCAGTAGCGGGTTGGATGCCTCGGGCGGCTCCTGCGCGACGACGTCAACACCGGCAGCCGCGATCCAGTCCTGTTGCAGCGCACGGACCAGGGCCTGCTCATTGACGATACCACCGCGCGCCGTGTTGATCAGGATGGCGGTGTTTTTCATACGCCGCAATTGTGGTTCGCCGATGAGGCCCTGCGTTTGTTCCGATAGCGGACAGTGCAGGCTGATGATGTCGGATGTTTCAAGCAGCTGGTCAAAGGGGGTGCGATCCGGCAGGGGCGACCCGTGTAAACGCTGGGCGATTTGTACGTGCATTGAAAAACCCTGTGCAAGCTGTGCGACAGCCCGGCCCAGTACACCAAACCCGACAATGCCCAGTGTTTTTCCCGACAATTCTTCTATGCTCGCGCCGAACAGGCAGAAGTCAGGGCTTCGTGACCAGTCGCCGGCCTTGACCCTTTGCCGGTAACCGTCCAGCTGCCGAACCAGGGTGAGCAGCAGGGAATAGACGTGCTCGACCACCGAGGCGCTGGCGTAGTTGCGTGCATTGCTGACAATCACGCCGGCATCACTGGCTGCGTCCAGATCGATGTTGTTGGTGCCGGTCGCAGCCACACAGATTAAGCGGAGTTCAGGCGCTGCCTGGATATGTTCTCGCGTAATACGAACCTTGTTGCTGACAATGATGCGGGCATGAGCAATGCGCTCGTCGACCTGATCGGGTTCGGTGTGACGATGGAATTGCCAGTCTTGTACGCATTCCTGCAAGGGTTGCAGGTCCAGATCCTGCGGATTCAGGCTGTCCAGGTCAAGAAAAACGGCGCGCAAGATCAATTTTATTTGAGCGTTAGCCGCCCAATAAACCTTTCTTGAGATTCTTGTCCGCCGGGTGCTCACCAATCCAGACTTTCAGTAATGCCGTAAAAAAGTCGGCCCCCTCGATACCACCCAGCTGTTTATCGTTGATGCTCAGCCGGGTGCCGGTGTCAGGTAAATAATCCATACGAACGATATCACCCGCACGTAATGCGGGAAACAGAGCATTGAACTTTTTCAGGCGGCCTTCGAGTGATTTCAGTTCGGTATTCGTCAGATTAGCCTTGAAACCATCGTCCCAGCCTTGGGTAATTTTTTCGGCTTCGACCTCTTTATAGAGCATGGTCATCTGCATGCTCTTTGCGTCGGTTGCGGCGAGTATATCCTCCGGGCTGTTGCTGGTTTTGACGAGATAGAGTGCGCCGACATAAACCTTGATAAACAACTTGCTGCGAATACCGGCGCCATTCAGCAGCAGCGATTGCTGGCCGACGTGGTAACTGTCAGCCAGTTCGATGCCTGCGATCTTTGTTTCAGCATGGGCAAGCAAAGGGGCGAGGAGCAGACTAATATAAAAGGTATAACGAAAAAAAATGGCCATGACGCCGGTTCCTCCTGGCAAATGGGTGCCGGCGGAGTTTAGCACGTCGTGCTGCATCGGAGGTGACAGGAGCATATGTTGGGTCCGCGAGCAGAAGCGCAAACTGATCCGCTGCGCGTGGCGATCCGGAACACCCACCGGGTCGATGAGACATCGTGCTTGCGAGAAAGGCTTCGGCAGGCGCGACTGGCCCCTTCCCGCGAACAGTCTATCCAGATTCGGGCGCGCCATCTCGCGGCGGACGCGCGTGATCGCGCACTGCAACAGGCTGGCCTTGAGGCTTTTCTGCAAGAGTATGATCTTTCCTCACAGGAAGGTGTACTACTGATGTGCATAGCCGAGGCATTGCTGCGTATCCCTGATGCAGAGACGGCGGACCGATTGATTCGCGATCGCCTGTGCAAGGGCCACTGGGATGAGCATCTGGGCGGCAGTCCGTCACTGTTGGTGAATGCCTCAAGCTGGGGGCTACTGTTAACCGGCCGCCTGTTTGCTGGGCAGGAAAGCGTTCAAAGCGGGCCCGAACAACTGCTGCAACGGCTGGTGGCCCGGCTTGGAGATCCCATTGTGCGTTTGGCGATGCAGCAGTCGATGCAGATTATGGCGCAGCAGTTCGTGATGGGACGGGATATACCGGAAGCCTTGCAACGCGTAGCCGGGAAGAGAAATGGCCTGCGCTATTCGTATGACTGTCTGGGTGAGTCGGCACATAGCGCCGATGATGTTGAGCGCTACCTGGAAGCCTACCGGACCGCAATTCGTCTTGTTGGTGATGAGGTTCAGTCAGGACGTCCGGTTTCGGAGCAGGCGGAGATCTCGATCAAATTGTCTGCACTACATCCACGCTATGAATTTTCCCAGCGGCAGCGTGTGTTAAAAGAACTGTTGCCAAGGTTGCAGTCGTTGGCCGCGGCCGCGGCCGCGGCCGGTATCGGCTTTACTCTGGATGCAGAAGAGGCTGATCGACTGGAGTTGTCGCTGGATCTGTTTGAAATGGTTTTCAGGGAGTTGCAGGGTAGTTCATGGCAAGGGTTTGGTTTTGCGGTTCAGGCGTATCAGAAGCGTGCCTGGCCGGTTTTACAGTGGTTGCGCCAACTTGCGGACCAGCAACATCGGCGCATTCCGGTACGACTGGTGAAGGGAGCGTACTGGGACAGCGAAATAAAGCATGCGCAGGAACGCGGTCTGAACGGCTATCCCGTTTTCACGCGCAAGTCAGCGACGGATGTCTCTTACCTGGCGTGTGCCCGCTTTCTGATGAGCAACACGGATTCACTATATCCGCAGCTGGCCAGTCACAATGCCCTGACGCTGGCCTGGGTAAACGAAATCGGTCAGGGCTGCGATTACGAACTGCAACGTTTGCACGGAATGGGGGAGAGTCTGTATCAAGCACTTGCAGATTGTTTTGAAGAAGTGCCGCCGGTCCGTATCTATGCGCCTGTTGGCAACCACGAAGAACTCTTACCCTACCTGGTACGCCGTTTGCTCGAAAACGGATCCAACAGTTCCTTTATCAATCAGTTAACCGATAAACAGACCGACCTGGATGAACTGGTTGAAAATCCATGCCGGCGTGTTGAAGCGGTGGATTGTCTGCCACACCGGCATATTCCACTGCCCGTCGACCTGTATGGTGACGAGCGCCGCAACGCTGTAGGTTGGGATTTGGCTGATCCCGATGTGGTGAACGGGCTTGACGAACAATTGCGGCGGGTCTGTAAGCAAAGCTGGCAGGCCGCTGCCCGCATTGGCGGTGAAGATCGGCAGGGCGAGAACCGGCAGTTATTGAACCCGGCCGACTCCGGTCAAGTGGTTGGTCAGGTGTGTGAAGCAGACGCTCAAGCCGTCGAATCTGCACTGGCACTGGCCGCTGATGCCGCGCCGCCATGGGATATTGCTGGTGGTTACAAACGCGCAGACATACTGTTGGCGGCGGCAGATCTGTTTGAAGAAAGAGCCCCGGAGTTGATTGCACGCGTGATCCGGGAGGGTGGGCGTACGCTGCCGGATGCCGTTGCCGAGCTGCGCGAAGCGGTCGATTTCTGTCGTTATTACGCACTGCAGGCAAGGCAGGAATTTAGTTGCCCCAGGCCTCTGCCTGGACCCACCGGTGAGCAAAATGAACTTCAATTGCACGGTCGGGGCGTATTCGCCTGTATCAGCCCCTGGAATTTTCCGCTGGCCATTTTTGTCGGCCAGATCGCGGCTGCTCTGGCAGCGGGTAATGGCGTGCTGGCGAAACCGGCCCGGCAGACGCCGCTAACCGGATACCACGCTGTCTGTCTGTTGCACGAAGCCGGTGTGCCGGCCGATGTGCTGCATATCCTGCCGGGAAGCGGGGCGGGGATTGGCAGGCAGATTTTTGCAGATCCACGTTTAAGTGGTGTGGTCTTTACCGGTTCGACCGATACCGCCTGGACGATTCAACGCGCGCTTGCCGATCGTCGAGGCCCTATCGTGCCATTGATTGCTGAGACCGGGGGACAGAATGTCATGATTGCAGACAGTTCGGCATTGCCGGAGCAGCTTATTGTGGACGTTCTGCAATCGGCTTTTAACAGTGCCGGCCAGCGGTGCTCGGCGTTGCGCGTTCTTTTTGTGCAGAATGAAATTGCCGGGCCGGTTATCAAACTACTGGCCGCTGCCATGGAAGAAATACAGATCGGTGATCCCTTGTTGCCGGCAACCGATGTCGGGCCGCTTATTGATCGGCAGGCCGCGCGCAGCCTGCAGCCGCATGTCACGCGCCTGCAGGAGGAAGCCAGGCTTTTGCAACGGATAGATCCGCCGGACAGGCTGCAGGCCGGCAGTTTTTTCCCGCTACAGGCTTTTGAGCTGGAGTCACTTGGCTTGCTGGAAAAAGAGGTGTTTGGACCGATTCTACACGTTGTCCGTTATCGCGCAGACAAGCTGGACCGGGTAATCGATGCGGTGAATAACACCGGATACGGGCTGACGCTTGGCGTACACAGCCGCATTGAAGAAACCTGGCAAAGGGTTCAGGCGCGGGCAAGGGTGGGTAATCTTTATATTAACCGCAATATGATCGGCGCAGTCGTGGGTGTCCAGCCATTCGGCGGGGAAGGATTGTCGGGAACCGGACCGAAAGCGGGTGGTCCATATTATCTGCACCGTTTCGCGAAGGAGCGAACACGAAGCGTGAATACCGCAGCCGTGGGTGGCAATACCGGTCTGCTGTCACTGCCGGAGGATTAGATTGAGATGAATTGAGGCTGTCGTCGACAGACGACAGCCTGTGTCAGGCAGGGCCAACAGTCCGACAGGCTGAGGTCAGGCAAATGCCCATAGCTTGATTCGGTTCACGTTATGCGCCAGCGTAAATCTTTAAAGTAAGTGTCAGGGATGACGATAAGGCCACGATGGATCAGCCATCAATCAGAGGAGGATTATGATATGGAGCACCGATGCAGTGTTCGTAAGCCAATCGAGTGTCAGCTGCTGTTGTACAAACATGGCCTGCCGGTCCAGACAGGGATTTGCCGAAATCTGGGGCTCGGTGGGCTGTTTATCGAAACTGTCAGCTGCGAGTGGCGGAAAAACGAGATCCTGGAAGTAGAGATAATTGGATATAACGGCAAGCCGGCCATGAGGTTGCCGGCAGTAGTCGTACATCATGGCGAGCGTGGTGCGGGGCTGATGTTCGATGCTGTTTCCAGTGAACAACACCGTATGTTGCGTGGTTGGCTGTTCGGCGAGCGCAACGGCTGGTCAACGGGTACCGATGCCATCGAACAGGATCCGCGCGCGGTCGCCTGAAACAAGGTGAATCGCCGCAAGGCGAGAGAGGGTGCCCTGGGGTGCAAGGTGAATCGCCGCAAGGCGAGAGAGGGTGCCCTGGGGTGCAAGGTGAATCGCCGCAAGGCGAGACAAGGTGAATTGCGCAGCAAGAGAAGGTCCCTGGGGGGAGAGCTTGACCGGCCCTAAGACTTGCGGGCCCGGTGTTTGAGAATGTCCCCGCGCTGCAGCGGAAATTCATTGTCCTGGCCTTTATCCACGTAATAGCGCTGCAGGGTTTCCTTGACTACCGGGAAGGCAAGCTTCTCCCAGGGGATTTCGCTTTCCTCAAACAGCCTGCACTGCAGGCTTTCCAGCCCCGGCTGGTAGTGTCCATCGCGTAATTCGCCACGAAACAGCATATAAACCTGGCTGATATGAGGGATGCTGAATATACTGTAAAGACTGGTGATTTTTACGTGAGCGCCGGCTTCTTCCCAGGTTTCACGGATGGCCGCCTGTTCTGTGGATTCGCCGTTTTCCATAAATCCGGCCGGTACAGTCCATAATCCGTAGCGTGGTTCGATGGCGCGTTTGCAGAGCAGGATACGGCCCTCCCATTCCGGGATGCAGCCCGCCACTATCTTCGGATTTTGGTAATGAATAGTCAGACAGTCGTCGCAAACAAATCGTTCGCGGTTATCACCATCCGGTATTCGCAGCGTCACGGTTGCGCCACAGGTACTGCAGAACTTCACACAGGA
>Ga0209456_10000829_pt1 | contig 15651 bp, 11 predicted proteins | sample COG_11_FD_184755 | JGI IMG/M metagenome (GOLD analysis project Ga0209456, IMG submission 184755) | Pelagic marine sediment microbial communities from the LTER site Helgoland, North Sea, for post-phytoplankton bloom and carbon turnover... | ecosystem: Environmental > Aquatic > Marine > Neritic...
CCCGCCGATCCAAGCCCAATCCGCCGGTGTCCAGAAGAAGTCGTTTTCCTGCGGGAAAAAATTATGAGGAAACTCCACACCCGGCAGATGGCCTAACAGCACCCGGTGAGCATGCAGCGCACCCTTGGGCGGGCCGGTGGTGCCCGAGGTATAAATAATGAGCGCCGGATCATCAGCCCGGGTTTTAAGCGGGCTGAAATCCGCAGATCCTTTTTCAATCAGCCCTGCGAAATCCAGTACCCGATCAGGTGTTTCCCCGCGGGTGACAATCACCACTTCCAGATCCGGCAGGTTATCGCGTATTTGCAGAATCTTGGGCAAATTGGCGCTGTCGGTGACAAGACCCTTGGCGGCACTGTTGGCCAGACGATATTCTAATGCATCGGTGCCAAACAGGGTAAACATGGGTATGGCGATGGCGCCTATTTTATAAGCGGCAATGTGACTGATGGCCGTCTGCGGGCACTGGGGCAGCAGGATGCCGAAGCGGTCCCCCTGACGGATACCGCTGGACTGCAGACCATTTGCCAGCTGGTTGGACAGGCGCTTTAAATCGGCAAAAGTATATTTTTCAACCTGACCGTCTTCATTTTGGTAAACCAGTGCCAAACGAGCAGGCTGTGTCGCCCAGCGGTCACAGATGTCCACACCAATATTGTAATATTTGGGAATTTCCCAGCGAAAGGTATCAAATACGTCAGCATATGTTTGGCCGGGTTTTAACACAGCAATTTCTCCTACGGTTGATTGAAAAAGAAAAGACCACACCCCGAATACCGCTGCTATATCAAAAGAATTGGATTCTTACTGATTTCTCGAAGCTTTTATTTCAGCCTCAGGTCGCCAGTTTTCAGGTGCTTTTAGTTCCAGCAAATCATGATATATCGGAAATGAATATTGGGGGTCATCAGACACCCGGCCAAAATAAGTTGAGCAGCCCAATTGATTGTCGATTTTTCGAAATGAAAGCCGGCCACGGGTGGTATCGACGGACATTCCTTTCATGGCATCTTTGACCTTATCGACATCGATGCTGCCGGCTTTTTCAATACCCTGTTTGAGGGCATAAACGCCGTCATAGGCCATTACAGCCCAGTCGCTGGGATAAGTGCCAAACTTGGCCTTATAGGTATGCACCAATTTGGCCATCATCGGAACATCCAGGTGGGCAAAAAAGGGGGCCCGGGTCCTACCGTACTGGCCCCTGCGAATGCTTCTGGCCTGTGAAATCAATTCGGTGAGACTGATTAGACCACCCGGATATTCAACCTGTTTGAATAATCGATAGTCTCTGGCATCCCTCATCCAAAAGGCATTGTCGGTCCCGGCAATGGATCCAAGGACAAAATCCGGCTTTTGGGCCAGAATATCCACAATAAAGGAATTAAAACGCGACTGACCCAATCTCGGCCAGTAGGTACTCACCAGTTCTAAATTCGGTGCGATCAGTCTTAAAAGATCGACCTGCACCTCTTGACTGGAACGGCCCCAGGCATAGTCGGAGGCAATCGTCGCATATTTTTCCCAATTATTTTTCTTAGCCAGATTGGCCACCCCGACAGCAACCGCTTTAGACAGCATATAGGTATTGGGGACAACCGAATAGGTATAGGGACTGGCGTCCATTTTAGTGATATTTTCAGAGTTGCTGATCGTTGCAATGTGCAACACCTTGTTTTTGCGGCATATCGGTTTGATGGCCAGCGCCGTGGCACTGGAATAGGTTGCAATAATCGTTCGGACCTTATCGTTCTGAATCAGATTTTCAACCACCTGTCGGGCCACTTTCGGTTGGGTCTGGGTATCCCTGATAAAAAGCTTAATCCGATGCGCTCCCAAAAAACCACCAGAAGCATTGATCTCATTGACAGCGATCTCTATGCCTTCCACTGCTTCTTTTGAATAGGGGGCGCCGGTTCCAGAAAGGCCCAGAGCAACGCCGAGATGGAAAGTTTCACCGGCAAAAGCGCTGTTGACGATGATAACCGTGAATAAAATGATCGACAAAATAAGGGATATTGCGATTGAAGAATTAGTTTTCATGAGGCGCCTCCTCATCGAAGGTCACGTTGTGAGCGGGACGGCCGAACGGCCGGCGACTTTTGGTCTCCAGGGCGTGACTGAACTGTACGATGGGTTTAGCCGTAAGCCAGGGCCGGCAGCCAGATGACCAGCTGCGGCCAGATAGCGATAATAACCAGTCCGATCAGCTGCAGGATGATAAACGGCACCACGCCTTTGTAAATATCAACAAGCTCCACTTCAGGCGGCGCAACACCTTTGAGATAGAAAAGGGCAAATCCAACAGGAGGCGTTAAAAATGAAGTTTGCAAACTTACGGCAATCAGGACCACAAACCAGACCAGTTCCGGATTATCCACGACGCCGTGCCCCTCGATCTGAAATCCCAGGTTAGAGATAACCGGTGCAATCAGGGGTAAAATGATTAAGGTAATTTCGATCCAGTCCAGAAAAAAACCGAGCAGAAATACAGCAGCCAGAATGACCGCCATGATGCCGTAAGGTCCCAGCGGGATTCCGGTTAGAATTCTTTCGATGAATTCATCCCCTCCCAGACTGCGCAACACCAGGGCAAAACAGGTGGCCCCCAGAAAGATAGCGAAAATATAGGCGGTGGTGTTAAAGCAGGCCTTCATGACTTCGGTAATGACCTTGAAATTCAGTTTTTTATTCATGGCCGCCAAAATGGTGGCGCCCAGGGCGCCGACCCCGCTGGCTTCAGTGGGCGTGGTAATGCCGGCAAATATGGAGCCCAGCACGGCAATAATCAGTCCGGCCGGGGGTAAAATACTTTTGAGAACATCCCAGAGCATCCGCCAGGCGATCGGTCGGCGATCGGGATCAAGAGGTGCTGCTTTGGGATTCAGGAGACTAAAGATTAAAATGTAGGCGATATACAAAGACCCTAAAATGATGCCGGGAACAACGGCGCCCATAAACAAATCCCCCACACTCAGACTTAGCTGATCGGCCATGATCACCAGCATAATACTGGGTGGGATCAAAATACCCAGGGTGCCGGAGCCGGCAATAGTCCCCAGAGCCAGGGTTTTTGAATACCCCTGCTTCATCATAGCCGGCAAAGACAACAGCCCTAACAGGACCACCGAGGCGCCGATAATGCCGGTTGAAGCCGCCAGGATGATGCCGATGGTGGTAACGGTGACGGCCAGCCCGCCGCGCACTTTTCCGAACAGACTCTGCATGGACTTCATCATGCTTTCGGCGATACCGGAACGATCGAGCATCAGGCCCATAAAGATAAACATGGGCAGGGCCACCAGGACCCAGTTATCCATGAATTTGAATATCCGATTAATTACCATCCCCAGGGTCAGGTAGTCCAGACCCGTCAGGGTGCCAAACCATTGATCGGAACACCAGCCCACCAGGGTAAATATCATGGCCACGCCCCCCAGCACCCAGGCAACCGGAAAGCCGGTGAACAGGAGGCAAATAAAGGTCACGAACATGGCGATCACGAGATAATCATTGAATTCCATGATGCTATGCTCTCCTCAGAGAAATAAATGTGCGAACGGCACGCGAAACGGTGGCGACCCCCAGCAGGCCGAAGGTAATAGGAATGACCGCTTTTATCGCCCAGCGCCAGGGCAATCCCATGGGGGCATCGGAACGTTCATTGACCCGCCAGGATTCCCAGACAAAGTCCAGACTCTGATGAAAGATGATGATGATAAACGGCAATAGCAGCAATACGGTACCGAACAGGTCCCAGCGGTATCTCCATTTTTGAGAAAGGCGGGCATGGATGATATCCACCCGGATATGGGAATCCATCATCTGGGCATAGGAAGCACCGAACATGATCCCCAGGGCGTATAGATGCCATTGCAGTTCTTCCAATATGACCAGACCGCGGCCGAAGCCATAGCGTAAAACGACCTGCAGAATAATCACAAGTATAAGGACGCCATTGGTCCACATGACCACGTGTCCGATGGAGCGAATGACTGCATCCAGGGCATCACAAAATTTGCTGGGGGCCATATCCTGCTTGGTTTCTGCGCTCATGCCAATCTCCCTGTGGGCCGGGAAGTGTTAATCGGGTTAACCATATGTTTCGGTGTTTTAATCGAAAATTTGCCAAAGGTGCGGGAAACCGTAAATGGTTTCCCGCAACCCTTTAGGCGAGTTTATGCTGTTTGGCTCAGATTATTGTTTGGGCGGTTCGGGACGCGGTAAAAAGCCGTAGGATTGCCACAGGGTATAATCCTTACGGAAGGCTGAAAAATCATCCCAGACCTTTTTGAAAAACGGGTCCTTGGCGGATTGCTCGGCGGCAACCTCTTGCCAGGCCTGTTTGAAGGTTGCCAGCATTTCATCCGACCAGTACATGTTGGTGACCCCGTTTTTTTCCACATTTTCCTTCATGGCCTGCCATTGGATGGCTTCGGTGTATGCAAAAGCGTCGGCGGTGGCAGCCTTGCACATCATCTCCATAACCATTCTCTGATGGTCACTCATACCGTTCCAGACATCCTTGTTGATCAGCAGTTCGAAAGTCGTGGCCTGCTGATGCCAGCCGGGAAAATAATTGTATTTGGCAATCTTCTGAAAACCCAGCAGCTTATCGATGGCCGGCATGGAAAATTCGGTCGCTTCAATGGCCTTTTTCTCCAGGGCCGGAAAAATTTCACCCCCCGGAATCAAGCTCACCGAAGCCCCCAGCTTCTGCATGGCCTGGCCGCCCAGACCAAAAAAGCGCATTTTCAAGCCTTTGAGATCATCCGGTGAATTAATGGGCTTGATAAACCATCCCGATGTTTCGGGCGCAATGATGCCGCACAGCAGGACCTTGACGTTGTAGCCGTGGCTGTCGTACATTTCCTGCCACAATTTCATGCCGTTGCCGTAGTACAGCCAGGCCAAAAATTCACCGGCTTCAGGGCCGAAGGGAATGGCCGTAAAGATCGGGGAAGCCGGAATTTTGCCGGCCCAGTATCCGGAGACAGTGTAGCCCGCATTGACCTTGCCTTTCGAGACCGCGTCCAGGATTTCGAAAGGTGCCACCAGTTTGCCCGGCTCGTAGACTTTCATCTTGATGCTGCCGTTGCTGGCCAATGTGATGCGCTCTGAAACCCATTTAATGGTGGAGCCCAGACCCGGCAAAGTGGTTGCAAAAGCAATTGGTACTTTCAACAACACCGGTTTATCTTTGGCAAGTGCGGGGCTGGCTGAAAAACCAAAAACAGCTCCGAACAAAAATAAGCACACGATGACCATACTCAATTTTTTCATCTTGGTTTCTCCTTTCAATCTGATTTTAACTTTCGGATTTGCAGGTCAGTGGAAATGGACAGATTAATAGAAAAGCAATCACCCCCTCCCTTTTAGTAGCTTTAGTGCTCAAAAAATGCAAGTATCGTTTCGGTTATATAAAAGTAGATATTGAGATTGCGGTAATTTTCCCCCTCATTTGCGACAGGGTTTACGCTTTTTTTTGGGCATATGTTCTTACCATGCCCCCATCAAACAAGAGATCACCGCCGATCAAATATTTGGCAAAACGTGAAAATCCAAAGATAAAGAGGTTGGCCACTTCGATGGGCGACATCATTTCCTTGATACGCGAAAAACCCATCATGACCTCCCGCACGACTTCCTCGGGTGTGATCCCCCGTTGTTCGGCCTGGGCGGGTATCTGATTCAATGTCAGGGCGGTTTTAACAAAGCCGGTGCTGACGGTAAATGAGCGAATCTTGCCTTCGCCTTCGGCGGCAATCGACTGGGTCAAGGCCCGCAGCCCGAACTTGGTGATATTGTAAACGGGCTTGTTAAGGGTGCTGATATGGGCGTGGACTGAGGCCATGTTGCCGATGGCGCCGACCCCGTCACTGCTCTTTCTAATGTGGGGGATGCTCAATTTGGACAGATAAAAGGGAGCCCGCAGCATCAAATTCTGCATGTAATCATATTTCTCCATCGGAAAATTGTCGACCGAATCAATGTGCTGAATGCCGGCAATATTGGCCACGAATTTAATGCTACCGAGTTTGGCGGCCTCTGAGACGGCATGTTCGATGTCTGCGTCCCGGCACAGATCGGTCTTCACAAAAATCATCTGCCCGCCCATTTCACGGGCCAGCTTCTGGGTTTTTTTCCCCTCTGTTTCGTTAAAATCCAGACCGACGGTCATCAAGTTGTTGGTAGCAGCAGCGATGGCTGTCGCCCGGCCAATGCCGGTACCCGAACCCGTGACAATACAGACATTGTGGGTATTGAAATTGTCATCCTCGAGGGTCAAAATGTCGTCACGCTTAATCTCTGGCTCGTGGATATCCATCGGGTTCCTCCTTGAAAATAAGCTCAGATTCGATTGATTAGATGTAACTAAGGGTGGGTCTATGTCAAAATCTGCAAATTTTGGACCAATTGATTGGATGAATTCATTTGGTTGTGGATCGAATGAAATCGTTTCTAAAGGTCGTACGGGAGCCGTTTTACGATCGACATTCATTTTTTTCTCGACAATACCAGCGGATATCGGTATACGCTAATATGTATCAATCAATATACATGTTGCCACATTGATACAGAAGGGGGAGCTATGAAAAGCGGTCAAAAGCAAGGCGCGGTTCCAGAAAAAGTGATCCCATTTCAATCCCAGTCAGACCCTGCCCGGTCCATCGCGATTCAAGATCAATTGGAAGCGTACAAACTGATTTTTGAAAGTATTTACAACGGTATCATGGTCACCGACGCCCGGGGAATCATTACCCATTTCAATAAACCCTACGGCCAGTTTCTGGGGCTTGATCCGGCGGCCCAGATCGGCAAGCATTGTACCGAAGTCGTTGAAAATACGCGCATGCATATTGTGGCCAAAACCGGAAAGCCCGAGATCAACCAGACCCAGCGGATCAAGGGACAAAATATGGTCGTGCAACGCATCCCGATCAAAAAGGACGGTCATGTCATCGCCGTTTTCGGGCAGGTTATGTTCAAAGATGTCAAAGATGTTACCAAGCTGGCCGATCGGCTTTCCCTGCTGGAATCCAAGGTAAAACACTATGAAGAGGAACTGATCAACCTGCGTTCCACCCGCTATACGTTTAACAGCATCGTGGGCAACAGTCTGATCATTCGGGAGCTGAAAAAAGAAGCGCTACAAGCGTCGGCCAATCAATTTCCAGTGCTCATCACGGGCGACAGCGGTACCGGCAAGGAGCTTTTTGCCCAGGCCATTCATCATGCCAGCCCGCGTAAACTTTACCCATTTGTGCGCATCAACTGCTCGGCCATCCCCAAAGATCTGCTGGAATCCGAGTTGTTTGGATATGAAAAAGGTGCGTTTACCGGCGCCAAAACCGAAGGCAAACCCGGTAAATTTGAAATTGCCAGTCAGGGCACGGTTTTTTTGGATGAAATCGGGGATCTGCCGCTGGTGATGCAGCCAAAGCTTTTGCGGGTTGTCGAAGAAAAGGAGTTTGAACGCGTCGGGGGAACCAAAATCATCCGCTCGGACTTTCGGGTCATCGCGGCCACCAATCAAAACCTTGAAGACATGCTGACCGATGAACGCTTCCGCAGGGATCTGTTTTATCGCTTGAATGTCATACCGTTGCATATCCCACCGCTGCGGGAACGCAAAAGCGATATCATACCACTGGTCCAGCACTTCTTAGAGCAAATGACAACCGAGGCCAATCTTCCAAAAGTATCTCTGGATAAAGATGCGGCCGGGGCCCTGAAAAAATATGCCTGGCCCGGAAATGTCCGAGAATTGTTAAACGTCCTTGAAAGAGCCCTGTCTTCAATTGAAGGCGACAGAATTCATTTGTGCGATTTGCCTTTTTATGTGGGCCGCATGCAGAAAAAACTTCCCGAGCAGAATCAGACCGTGATCGACATCAAGGGGGTGCAAGCCCGCGCGGAACGAGAGGCCATTCGATATGCCCTGAAAGAAACAAACCACAATAAGGCCCGGGCAGCCAAATTGCTGGGAATTCATCGCACCCTTTTGTATAAAAAAATGAAAAAATACAACATTGCGCTCAACCCCGAATAACTAACCCAGCATCTGTAGTCCGATTGCTACATGTTACTTATCGTTTCTTCAATGCCTGCCGGGCCTCATTACTGCTTTCATAGATATGCGCGGCCACATCCCGTTTTTGAAGGGCGTCACCGAGTTTCATCCGTAAAAAGGCACTGGTCGTATAACGCGTCACACCCGAGTAATAGTGATCAACCAGATGTTTGACCATATCGGTGTATTCATCCACAATATCAGGCATGATCGTAAAATTATCATAGTTAACGATGGTATAGACTTTTTTCCCTACGGGCTTAACGATCCCTTCCACCGCCTCCTTGACGGCCTGAACATCCTGGGATGATTGGATTGCATAACCTTCAAAATTGACAAAAAACAGGTTTTCGGTTGGATCATACGTCAGGCGTTCTTCTAACGTCAGGGTCAGAAGATCAGCTTTTAAATCCATGGGCAGCGAGCGGAAGATACGTTTATCCATTACCTGGGGTTGCCCTTTGACGATTGGCTCAAATTCCATCTGGGCGAGGATATCTTTTTCAAGGTCCACCCCTGGAGCGATTTCAACCAGTGCCATGCCGTCAGCAGTTAGCGCAAATACACAACGCTCGGTGATGTAGAGCACGGGTTGCTTTTTTTCGAGCGCATAGCGGCCGCTGAAGGTGACATGTTCCACCTGATCAATGAATTTTTTAACCTTGCCCTCCTGAATGATCTGAAAGGCATCATTTTCAATGGAGACCTTTAAACCGGCAGCGGTGAAGGTCCCCAGAAAAATGACCTTTTTAGCATTCTGGCTGATATTGATGAACCCGCCGGCACCGGCCAATTTGGGGCCAAATTTGCTGACATTTAGATCCCCGGCCTTGTCGGCCTGGGCCAGACCCAGAAAAGCCATATCAAGGCCGCCGCCGTCATAAAAATCAAATTGATTGGGCTGATCAATAACTGCTTCGGTATTGGTGGCCGCGCCGAAATTCAGTCCGCCGGCCGGAATCCCGCCGATCACTCCCGGCTCAGCCGTCAGCGTAATGTAATCCAGAATCTTTTCTTCATTGGCGATAATGGCGACGCCCTCGGGCATGCCGATGCCCAGATTCACCACGCTATTGGCTTTCAATTCAAACGCCGCCCTTCTGGCGATGATTTTACGCGGGCTCATCTCCATGGGCTCGATGGATTGCATCGGAATTTTATGTTCGCTGCTAAAAGACGGATTGTAGACTTCCGCAAATGTCTGCCAGTGGTTTTCGGGTCGCGAAACGACCACGCAATCGACCATAATACCGGGAATTTTGACGTGCCTGGCATTCAGGGTTCCGCGGTCCGCAATGCGCTCCACCTGCACGATCACAAACCCGTTGGAATTTTTGGCGGCCGTGGCAATGGCCAGTGACTCCAATGTCAGCGCCTCTTTTTCCATCGTAATGTTGCCGTCGGTATCGGCGGTGGTGCCGCGCAGCAGGGCCACATTGATGGGCAGCGTTTTGTAGGCCAGATATTCATTGCCATCGAATTCAATGAGCTCCACAATATCGTCGGTGGTCAGCGCATTAATTTTGCCACCGCCGTTGCGCGGATCAACAAAAGTGCCTAAACCGACGGTGGTGATGGTACGGGGTTTATGGGCCGCGATATCGCGGTACATGTGTGAGATGACTCCCTGGGGCAGGTTATAGGCCACAATTTTATTCTCGATTGCCAGTTTTTGCAGTTTGGGCACCAGACCCCAATGGCCGCCGATCACCCGTTGAACCAAACCTTCATGCCCTAAATGGTTCAAGCCCCTTTCAGCGCCGTCCCCCTGCCCGGCGGCATACAGCAAGGTCAGTTTTTTGGGCTTACCGTTGCTGATGAAATAGGTTTCAAGCGCTATGGCGAGCTCCTCGGCGAATCCGATACCGACAAATCCACCGGTCGCCACCGTATCCCCATCTCGAATGACGCGCACGGCTTCTTCGGCAGACACGACTTTTCCTTTTTTAGCACGTGCCCCAGGCAAATTGGAAAGCAACGGATGTGCATGTTCTTTTTCTTTACCTATATTTTCCTGAGTCATTTGGCACCTTCCTTGACCAAAATGATGGTTTAAAAACAATATGGCCCCCGAATCCGCGATCCCATTATGTTGCTGATCGGCCCGATGGGCAGATCGCTCAGTACCCGGAATTTTAACTAAGATAACCGTAAAAATGTACAGCCTTCAATTTAATTCGCTTTGCAAATTTAATGCCTTTTAATTGGGTAAGGGTAAAATTTTTAGAAGTGAAAATAATGGTGATCTATAGCAGAAACGCTCAAAAACCACTGTATCCTGTTACTTTAAATGGTTTTTGTAAAACGCAAGGGTCAATTCCCATGAATCCTGATGGGCCATTGGATTATATTTATCGCCTGGCCACACGAATGAGTGATTGACATCGGGATAGAGAACATAACGGTGATCAACGCCGTATTTTTTACAGGCCACATCCAAATCGATGGTATTTCCAGCGGAAACGACCGTATCCAGTTTGCCGTGAAATGATAATACCGGGCAGGATAGGTTTTGAATAAAACCCAGCGGGTCCGATCGATTCAACGGCAGATGATCAAATTCTTCCAGGCCGTTTTTCCAGGCGGTCAGCCCGAAATAGTTAACGACGGCCTTAATCCGGGGAATCAGCGATGCCATAATCAACGCCAGACCACCGCCGCGGCTGAAGCCGATCAACCCCAGTTTATTTGCATCCACTGATGGTTGTTGTTTCAAAAATGCGATTGATTGTAGAATATCATCAGCGCGAAGTTCGCTCCAATGGGAACGCGCCGAGGCGCCGCCAAACCAGGTCAGCGACAACGCCGCAAAGCCTTCTCGGGTTAGCTGGCGGGCGATTTGCTCATGGTTGGATTTATGACCGTCGCTACCATGAAAAATAATCACTGTGGCACAAGCAGCTTGGTCCTCCGGTAAACTCAAAAAGCCGGGAACGGTGATATCCCCGGCCGGATAGGTAATCTTTTTTGTTAACAAGCGCATTTAACTTCCGGTATACATCCTTTCCTGAACATGCAGTGTGGCAAAATTAAATTCACCGCCAAGGGTGACCGCTGCCAATGCGGCCGCATAGTCTTTCGCACTATGTATGCCGGCAATTTTCAGCGCTTCCCTCGCCATTGGCGGAATAATCCCTTCCGGACTGGAGGTGATGCCCACTTCGACATTGGGCAGTTCAACGCCAAAAATTAAATTATTCCCCTGGATTTTGGCATACACTTTTTGGTAACAGGCGACGATAAAAGGACGGGGATTGCATTTCATGGTCCGATAAAATGCCGGGATGATTTCACCGCCCATTCCGGTATAGGCAGGCCAGCCTATTTCTTCGGTAACACCCTGGCGATCAAGTTCAATCCAGGAGAAAAAATCGTCAATGGGTCGCCCTAGATTTTTTTCATAAATCTCAACGGGTATCTTTTGCTGGGCAGACACATATCTTCCACGTCGATTGCGGGGTGAAGGCTTGACATCGCCGTCTCTGCCCATACCGACGACCGACAATCTGCACGGAATGCCCTGCTTTTTAAATAGGGCATCGATTTTAACCTTGGCCATTCCTGCTGCGTGGGATGTTTGCCCATGGCCCCGATGATTCTCAAAACGGGAATAAAAACAGCAGTGCAAAATCAAATCGTTATGATGCTGTTTATACAGGAAATCAACATCGTAGATCTCACCCTCCCAATCTTTAAGCTGGGCCTCGGTAATTTGAGGGATAATTTCGGGCAGGTTTTCTTTGATCACGTTTCGGGCCTTTTCGCGATCTTCTTCACTATCAAAAACAAATGACAGATTCCGGGCGGCCACGGCCCAATCGGAAACTTTAACCTCGATGGGGCCGAATTTATTCAATTTAAAACAGCCGACGCTAATGCCCAAATGCCCAATTCCCGGTCCCCAGCAAAGAATATTTTGAAACGTTTTACTCACGTCGCCAGCAACAGTAACCTCACCGGCATAGCTATAATAGTCTTCAGCGCCGCCAATATAATTATTGACAAAGGGGCTGTAACGCTTTTCTTCGTCCAATATTTTCAAGGAGGTGCCGCAGAGTCCACAATTGACATCGGTGTCTTCAGCCGCCAAGGTCCAGAGGGTACCGTCTTTTGGGCAGCGATAGGCTATCTGATAGGGCTTTTCTGGCAGGACAATGTGATGAAATTTTTGGCCGCATTTATTCTCAATAAACAGGCGGCGTGCCATGGCCGCAATTGCAATATAGTCCGGCGTCGGGGCACCTTCCTTTTGGGCCGCCTGTTCAGCTTTCCAGGGTGCAATCTTGCCCTCAAGGATCATGTCCGCTATCTTCTTTACAGTATTTTAAGGACGCATCATATCCTCCAGCCTACAATCAACAAAAGGTTTGGATTTCAACTGCCTAACTGGGAAATTTTAAAACGATAGCCATTTGCAAACGATAATCGTTTTACATTAGACTGTCAAAGTGATTGCCATTATTTAGAACCTATCTCAAAAATACATCTAACGCTCCCCGCATTCTTGCGGGGAGCGTGATCTACTATTTTTGAGATCGGTTCTCGTATTATCTGACGCCGGCGAGCCGCTTTTGCCGAATTATCCTGTTTCGGCTTTAGGCGGGCTGACAACGGCCTCACCATCCAATATTTCGGTTCCGTCCTGATTGAGACACACTGTTTTTAAGCGCACCCGATTTTTTTCAGTTTCCATTTCGATGATCTCAACACGCGCGGTGATCGTATCCCCAATCCGCACAGGGGCCAGGAAATTAAGGCTCTGCTGCAAATAAATGGTCCCGGGACCTGGCAATTTGGTTCCCAGAAGGGTAGATATCAGACCCGCTGCAATCATGCCATGGGCGATACGGGTTTTGAAAAACGTATTTTTGGCATATTCCTCATTAATATGCGCCGGATTAAAATCTCCGGTAATCCCAGCATACAGATAAATATCTGTCTCAGAAATCGTTTTTGCAAACTCTGCCGTTTCCCTCACCTTTAACTCTTGAATCGTTTTACCTATCATTCTATGATCCCTCCTTTAAATTTAGCATCATAAACAACAAAGACCGGGTTAATCAAGTTCCGTTTTTGTATCCTGGCTTCATAGCGTTTTGCCTGCTCAAAGCTGTTAAAACACCATCCGGTCCGATAGCGGATATTGTAAATTTAGTATACACATGCTAAGAAAAACGCAAGTAAAGCTCAATCATACAAAGATCTTCCAGATAAGAGAACCCATTTATGAATGACCATCCAAATGATAAAATCCTTGGTTACGCCTGCGCATATACGCCCCTGGTATTGCTCGATGCTGGCGGCTACACGCCCTATCGTATCCTGCCGATGAGCGATTGCCCGGACCAAGCCGGTCAGCTGCTGCACGACAACCTCTGCCCGCATGTCAAACGTATTCTGGATCGCGCCATCAGCAAGGATCTGCCGGATCTTGAAGGTATCGTATTGATGAACAGCTGCGATGCCATGCGGCGCCTGGCGGATGCATGGGCACACGTCAGACCGGATGATAAGATCATTTTTCTGGATCTGCCGGCTACAGCAGACGATGCGGCCATCGCCTATTTTACAGGCGAATTGAGCCGCCTGAACGACGCGCTTTCAGAGTGGTGCGGACATCCCATCACCCATCGCCATCTAGCAGCAAGCATTGCGCTATACAACAAATTACCGCCCCTTTTCAGTCGGTTAAGCGAACGCTTACGCCGGGGCCAGCTGAAAGGCGGTAGTGCCAGAATGCAAACGCTTTATAATGCGGCTATGTCGCTACCGTTTGACAACAGCCTGGAAACAATAGAGCAGATTCTGGCGGAACCGCAATCAAAAGACCCGCAGCTTGACGGCATCCCCGTATTTCTTTTTGGCAACGTCCTGGCAGACCCGGAAGCGTTAAGGTTGTTTGAGTCCTGCGGGGCCCGCATTATCGAAGATGATCTTTGCACCGGCTCAAGGCTGTTTAAGTCGATAGAATTTGATGAAAACCGGGATGCATTACCGCAAATTTCACGCAGCCTGTTAAACCGACCGCCCTGTGCCCGGACATTTGATCCGGCTCAACCGCTGAAGATGGCCGAAGACATTTTAGGCCGTGCCCGGGCTTCGGGCGCCCGCGGCGTCATCGGCCAGACGATTAAATTTTGCGACCCTTACCTGGACCGCTTGCCGGCCGTGCGCGAAACCTTGCGAAAGGCCGGCATCCCGTTATTGCTGCTTGAAGGCGACTGCAGTCTGCGAACGATTGAACAGCAACGAACCCGAATCGAAGCGTTTATCGAAATGCTCGATTAATATTTTGTGCCACGATGCCAGACCCATGTGATAACGAAATAATCTATCACGAAAGCACGAAATTATGTGAAACACGAAAAAGGAAAAAAATAATTTTCGTGCTTTCTAGATTTCGTGTTTTCGTGGTTAAACAATGCAGCCTCAAGGGGCAATGCTGAAAAATCATTTAACTTAAGCCGAATTTAAGAAAAGGCGAAACACTATGATGTACCCATATTTTAATGATATGGCCGCCGGTATTGAAGCCAAGATTCAACAGGATCCGGATTCGCCCAATCCCCGAAAAAAATATGCGCTGGAGACGGCCCGGCTTGGCAGTCGCCTGTATTCCGGCAAAGACACGGTTGCCTGGTGTGGTATTGCCGTCCCGTTTGATCTGCTCAACGCCATGGGCATTACCTCCTGTTTTGTTGAATTCGTGGGCGCCGTGCTGGCTGCAACCGGCATGGCCGATCCCTTCCTGGAAGAAGCCGAGCAAGCCGGTTTTGTTGGCGACACCTGTGGATTCCATCGCACGGTCATTGGCGCCGCCCGGAAACAAATCATGCCCGAACCGGATATTCTGATCGCCACCACCTGCCCCTGCTCGGGTGGGATTGCCATTATGGAAAACCTGGCGCGCATATTTAACAAAGAACTATTTGTGTTGAACGTTCCCCAAACAGATGAACCGCAGAATGTGCGTTATCTGGCGGATCAATTAAAGGATATGGTCGAATTTATCAGCCGTCACACCGGCAAACCGTTAAACCTGGAGCGTCTGCGCAGGGCGGTTGAACGCACAAATAAGGCCAGCGCGATAATGAAGGCCGCCTACCGTCTCGCCCAACAAATACCATCGCCGACAAATGGTCGTCTGCTCATTAATTTTGGAATCGTCTGGCCCCTTTTTATGGGCACACCGGCTGCAATCGAAATTGCCCAGGCGTATCTCGACGAATTCACAGCCCGCATTAAAAACGGAGCTCCGGGTGTCGCGGATGAAAAGCTACGACTATTGTGGATTCAAAATCGCATTCAATTCAACAATCCGCTGGTCGAGCTGCTGGAAAAGGAGTATCAGACCAACATCGTCTCGGATGAATTAAACGATATCTACTGGGATCCGATTGACCCTGATGATCCCTATCCCGGCATGGCCCGCCGCGCCATAACCATTCCATTTAACGGCAACATACAGGACCGCATTAAACACCTCCGCAAGCTCGCACGCGCCTATCAATTGGACGGGGCTATCAACCCATGCAACTGGGGCTGCCGTCAGGGCACCGGTGCTAAAGGAATGATCA
>Ga0209456_10000830_pt1 | contig 15645 bp, 13 predicted proteins | sample COG_11_FD_184755 | JGI IMG/M metagenome (GOLD analysis project Ga0209456, IMG submission 184755) | Pelagic marine sediment microbial communities from the LTER site Helgoland, North Sea, for post-phytoplankton bloom and carbon turnover... | ecosystem: Environmental > Aquatic > Marine > Neritic...
GAAAAAGTTCCAGGCAGCATTTTATGTCCATATGGTATCATTGAATACTGACATGACTCCTCGCCTGGCTCTTTTACTTGATATTTTACGGTAATGTGACTGTGGCATGCCAAATTGTGTGTTCCCCATTGAATTCAATGTCCTTATAATACCATACATCAGTAGTATATGGGCAACTATGGGACAAATTGACCTACATCCAAGTGACCTAGAAAAGTGACCTTGACCCCGAAAGGTAAATGACCTTGAGAAGTGAAGGTCATCATTGGGTCGAAAACTTGGATGTAGGTCAAAGTGTACCCATAGTTGCCCATATTTCTTTATTTACCAAACTACAGAGTTACAGAGAATACATCTATATCAGAAACATACAAATTAACAGTAGAAGAGGGAAGAATAATCATTACTACAAACATGTTATCTTGGAGCAGAAAAATGATTACATGAAGAGTCCACATTCTTGTTTTAAGCACAGATATTAAAGTAAAAGTTCTCAAACCACTACCATCGATTTTTCTTCTTCGCCTTCAGAGTCATCATCGTCGCTATCTTCGGCATTACTGTCGTGTACGATAAGCTTTTCTTGAATACGTTTAATTTCGGCTAGAAGCTCTTCGCTCCAATCACCGATTGCTTTGTTCATGAGATAACGTGGAGTACGGTCAATCTCAATACCGCTGGTCATTCCTGCCTCAGCCATACGTAATGTAATGTAATGAATGTCACACTTACTTTTCAAGTAATTCAAATGGACGTTCAAATTTTTTCGTTTGTTATCGTGAAAGTTCTCGTCCATACAGCAAACATGATCCGTTTGACTCGACCAGTTGTTGACACATCCATCGCATACTTGTTCTAGGTACGGATCTGCAGTGCGTGCCAAGTATTCACCTATGACTGTTATTGCTAACCGTCCGAGTTGAGTAGTTTTCAGAACATCCGAACATTTGTGAAAACGAAAGTTCTCTTTGAGTTCATTCCATAGAGGTGTTGTCATGAAAACACCGCACTTTGTTGGCCTCAACGTTTCCGTTTCTTTATCGACGTCAATAACAGGTACAAGAACACGAATGTCAACGTTCATCTTGTGATTCCAAAACTTTGTTGAAACGAATATCTTCTTCTCGAGCGGCCAGCTTTTTGATTCCCCGTTTTGCAATGCATCGTCGATCTTGTTTACCATGTTCTTCAGGTTAAGAAAGCCTTCTTTCGAGAGATAAATCCATTTATCTCCATAAGAAATCGTAGCACCTCGTTCATCAGATCGTATTTTCAAATCGTTTTTCATCTCTGGAGCACTGTTCTGACAGGTAATGGTTGGTTCAGCACTGGTCTGCGTAGTTAGTCGCTTTACTTTCTTCGGAGCATTGGTGAAGTCGAGACGTTTTGGACGATTTGGTCGATTCAAACGGGTTCTGGGGTTCTTAGGTGTCTCTACTACATCAGTACTACTAGACGGCTGTCCAGCCTGGCTTACTTCGGTTTTCATCTCTTGACAATCCATTGTTGATATGACTTCTACTTCGGTTGCTCGATGAATGTGACGAACTCGTGATCCGTCGAGGCTTTATAGCACCTCCAACACAAAAGAATGATTCCTATTGGCTCATAGCAATGACGTCAAAAAAGTAGTCTATTCTGATTGGTTGCTGTAAAGTATCGACCTTGACACAGTATTCTCCGCAGTGACCCAATTTGAGATGACCTTGAACATGAATATCCTTGACCTATATATAATAATCACCATTTCGGGATGACCTTGACCTGCTACTCCACATTATTGAACGGCCTTGACACAAAATCGTCATACTAGGTCATTCGACTGCGTTTCAGAAGATGATCTATTTGTTACAATATCCGAATTCGTATTATTTCCTTGACACTTCTTGTAGTATGCGTCGTAATATTCTACTATTCCTCCTTGTCCTTCAACAAAACTGAGAAGCAACGTAATTGCTTCTGCTGAGGAATGAAGTGTTCTCCAAACATTTGGTGGAATGTTTATTTTCCTTTCTCCATCGTCAATTTGAATTCGTATATTGTTCTTGTCTTTCCATATTCCAAGAATAACACTAGGCGTCAAATGTAAAACCATACTCGGCGATTTTTGCTTTGATTTCGTTTCAGTTTTCCGCTTTTTGCTGGGTTCCATTGAATGATGGTGCTCCATGTTTTGAGCTCGGAGCGAACGTTTATTCCTTTCGTACAGATGTGCCTCCGTCATGGTGAAGAAATTTCAATTTTATGTTCATGCACTAAACAAATCTGTCTTTTATACCTTATTGCCTCATGAATCAACCAATGAGGTTACACTGTCCTAGTTTCTTTGTTATTCAAAACACTCTATTTATAAAACGCTCAATTTTCTTATCATTTTTAATAGTATCATTCTTAAAGGTGGATAAAATATACCTTAAAGATTGACCTTGACACTTCTTAACTAGGAAATAAATACAAAAGCCACCACACATTAGAGAAATTGGATTTTGTAAAACCTTTTTTGAATATGTCCACTTTGTTGTGTTTCTTTTTAGAAATCTGATTATGTTTTGATTCATTGGTGGAAAACCATAGGAATCAAAGTATTCGCCCCTGTATTTGGCATTCAAATATATGGCGACCCAGTGTTCCCCTGTTTTAGATCTTGGTTGTGTATTTAAAATAAAAGCTGCAGGATAGCTAGATACATATTTGGGTAATCCATTACTGGCAAAAACACCTTCAAAATATTGTTTTAACTTAGGGTGTGATGTACACAATAACTCTAGTTGATGAGTATTCATTTGAAATCTTTTATAATGTTTCGAGCACGGTCAATCTCAATAACATTATCGAATTCAGCATAAACGAAAACCGATGTGGTGTTTCCTAAGGGTTCAGCAAATTTCATATCAAGCCGAAGGTTTCCTTCTTTTATGAGGTGAACATGACATGAATCCTCCTTATCAGGAGTCAAATCAAAGGCCCATACTGTAAATCCCTTTCGATAACTCTCCCTTGTTATGTCATTTCCACTATCATCGAATATTTTTCCAGTTTCTGTAAACAGGGACATGTAGGACCTTATGTAGTTGTTTTCATTGTCAAAATTGGGTGTAAATGGTTGTGAAGGAAATGATTGGCCATCGGCTTCAATACTAATGTAGTTAAGATTATTATGATCAAATTGGAATGGATTCTCATTTTTTGTGCCAACAAATGCAGAATTCTTTGTCATACAAACCAAAACTCTTCGAGGAAGTTGCCCTAGAAATACATTATCTCTGGTTATAGTTTGAGTTCCAGCTGTCATTGCAAATGTTTTCACCTCAACTCTTCTAATGGGATATTTCATAGTTGTTTTGTTCAATGAATCAGCATGTAATTTCAAAGTTGGAGGATTAACTTTAACATGCCTTGCCCTCAATACTGCTTTAGATATCGTAACCTTTTCTGTTCCTGCAGCTGACATGAGATTAAACTTATTTCCTGATCGATTTAATCGCAATTTCATATCAACCCCATTAACCAGCAATCGATTCTGATGGCAAACGTCAAGGTGAAGCCTGCCAATCAAATCGACCGTTTTACTTTTTCCAGAGATTCTAGCTCTTGATTTCAATGCTGAGTTGGTATCAGCAGCTGCTGGGTCAGTTTTGGCAAATTTACCAGGTTCATCAACAAACCAGAGGCTTGATTGTAATTGACTTTTCTTGGCTTCTTGTCCATAAGAGAGCAAAGTTTCCAGGTAACATCTGTATGGGTATGTATTATTCGAAGATGTTACCAATTCACCATTTAATGATAGATCAACTTGGCTAAACAAAGAATGAAGCCAATTATTGATAGGTGCCACCTTGGCATTTTCTGCCAAATCAGTACCATCTGCATTTGTTATTTTTGCCTTGACATGTAGGTACATTTTGGATAAATTGATGTATTCATCACTCCGGGAGGACACATAGTACTCAATCGGACCCTCATCAGTCAAAGGTCCCAGTGGTAAATACTCTACATCATAACCTCTTTCCATTGTTGTCATTGTTGGCGGCAATGAAAAGAGGTCAAGCTCTGTGGTGGAGCAAACAGAAGATCCCACTTGCATCATCTTGAAAGCTTAACCAAAAATGTCAGACCCCTTTTTGTTTTTTGATGTTCTTCGACGCTTGGCCTTGCGCTGACTGGTTGCAGTAGAAGATGCCTTGCGTTTTTTATTTTGACTCACAACAGTACGTGCCATGCCTTTAACAGAAGAAAATACATCTTTTCCTATGTTCTTTCCAGCCTCTAAGGCTCTGCGCTTTGCTGATTCCTTAATACTTTTACCTTTTAGAACATCTCCAGCAAACTGTGCCCCAGAGCTTAAAAGAGATTTTCCGGCAGTTTTGGCTGCTGATTTCAACAGAGGCATAGCCATCTTAGCTAGGCCAGAAAATATCCCTCCTATTCCATGCCCTCTTTGGACACCAGCCCCTACATATATTGGAAATCCACCCCCTTTCTGTTGGTGATTAGCATAACAATGAGGATCACAAATGTATAATTGCCTCATTTTTTCTTTCTGAAATGAAGTACTGCACTAGTTCTTCCCTTCTCAAATGGTACTTCCAATCCTGTGTCTGTCCTTATATCTATTTCAATGGTTTCGAATTCCGATCTACTCACAGGGAAATAATGAATATTTTGAAAAGATTTACCAATAGTTTCATCTTCTTCACCCTCTGTAATTATATTTCTCAGTAAGGGTGCTGATACATCGCCAACTAACTGAAATTGCATAACATCACTATATATGAACAAATCATGGTGGTAACCATGAAGATCCGCCTGGAATGGTGCTGTAGTATCACCCCTCATAGTAATAGTATCCTGATGAAATCCTAACATGTGAGTTAAGGGTTTCTTAATTGTCAGAGCTCTATGACTTTGGATATGGAATTTGATATGTTTTGTTGTTTTATCATAAGTAAGATAGAAGTGTTCATCTTGTAGTACACCTTGATCCATTTTATCCTTGATAGATTTATTAATCGAGTCTACCAATTTATCAACATACTTATAAAAACCTATTGGTATTTTACAAGTTTCCCACTTTTCAGGTATTTTTCCTGTTTTGGGATCTGGGTCTTCTGCTACAGGAATATAAATATAAAAAAAATTGCTAGATTTATCAATATTATCCCATGTGTGAGGGTATTGAAATTCAGCCAAACCAACCTCCCAATTTTCTATCGATTCAAGGCGTATAGGTCTATGAAGCTTTGTAGTGAAGTGAGTTATTGAATTGTTTGGAAAATATTTCAAGGAACTGTTGCAGGGAAGTGTTACATAGAAATGATCGTTTGATGAATCCATCTCTTTTCTTTTTGGTTTAAGAAAATCGTTTATCTATAATAGAGGTTTTTTCTTCACTTGGTAATGAGGGATTTGGAAGCATATATCCTAAACAACCACAAGTGAGTGAGAGCCAAATCGTTGTATCACCATTACCGATTGATATATTAATGAGAGATGTAATAACTACGACATATATTATTACTACCTGTGCGAAAAATATTATTTCAGGTTTTGGAACATTATTTCCAAACAAGGTCCAATTTCTAATACTTTTTTCATCTTGATCTGTAAAATCCTCACCATCTTCATCATCATTCTCCTGTTTTTCCCCTAAATCAAATTTAACTCCAGCATTCAAATCACTTTTAGTTTCACTTTTATCCATGTTTAATCACAAATTCTTAATTTCTGATGCACTTACCCAAGAGTTGAATTTTGAGGGATACCCTTCCCACTTGATAAAATAGGATTTCTTTTTACCCTTTCCTTTTTCACCAAGGATTCTTTCTATTTTATAGATTTTATTTTGTTTGATAGACACCTTTTGCAACTCGGGTTCATAGAATGTACCTAGAATTGTTTCGCCCTCTTCATCTGTTATCAAGTATACTGGAGGATTGCCTTTGATGCGCCTCTTTATAATGAATATTTCAGTTGTCCAATTTGGCAAATATCCCTTCTCAAATACCATTTTTGTTTTGCTTATTCGAACCTTATCACCGACATTGAATTTAAACTTGATGTCTTTATTTGCTGAAGTTGTACCTCTTGAATACAATGTTTGCCAGACATCAGATGCATTTTCTTCATTCACATCGATTGGTTTACGTTTAATACTACGATGCCATGTGTTATTGTATGAGTGTAATAGCTTTTTCAGTATAGGCATGTATGAAAGTGTATTTCTTTCTGAAAAATATTTCCACATTTTAGTCTTGAGTGTACGATTGAATCGTTCAACGATAGCAGCTTTTACTTCATTGTTAGAAGTAAAAAAATGAATGTTTTTTGTTTTCAAAAACTTTTGAAACTTTTTATTTATGAATTCGCCTCCCTTATCTGATCTTAGTTTTTCGGGTACTCTCTTGGATGTTCTGAGTAATTTAGAAAAAGCAGAGACTAATTCGTTACCTGTTTTTGTTTTTAAGGGTATTGCCCAGGCATATTTTGATAATGTATCAATAACAGTAAGGAGATATTTGAAGTTTTTGTTGTATCTGGCTAGACCTGACAAATCAACTAAGTCTGCTTCCCATTGTTCATCAATATCAGAGACTAATATTCGCTTTCGTTTAAAGTGATGTCTTACTGGCTTGTGTAGTGTGTATGTATCTTGGGTACTTAGCCAATTTTTTAGTTGATTCTCAGATACTTTGTTTCCAACTATTCTTTTTAAGGCATTTATACCCCCAAAGCTACCTGGATGTGATGGGTCATAGTAAATTTTGGAAAGTAGAGCATCTGTTTTGTCATTCCTAATTCCATGATTCCCATTCATGACGTGAATGTGAATAAGGAGTATAATGTGGTGGTATTGGGGAACTCCAATTTTTAAGAGGTGTTCTCCTCTTCTGTTTAGGCCGCTTAGGTGTTGATGTATCAGGTGTATCAGGTGGAAGTGATTGTACTAAGTTCAGCTGTTTTTTCCAGTTTTTATTGATAATTGTATCGGCTGAAATATCTTTACTCCCTTGTAAATATGAAAGAACAGAATCTAAACCCACAGGAGAGTCTTTTCCTCTTGGATTACTTGAGGCATTATGAATAATGTCTTTAATGTTACTACCCTTAATTGGTTTTCCATCAATGAATATTTCACCTTTTCCATCCCAATGAAACTTTGGGTCTTCATCTAATATCTTAATAAGTTTTCGTGCCTTTGATTTTCCATAATGTGGTACATCTTCTACAAGAAATTTATTTGATAAAGGGTTTTCCCTAGGAGAAACTGGTTTTTCTATAGAAGATTCTTCTGAAAATGTGACAGAAGCTTCTGGACTATGCGTTTCCGCTTTCTTTTGAATTGTCTCCTCCTTTTTAGGAATCAATGTATTCACCAAATTATTCATGCTGCTTATTGGTTCTGTATGTATGGCATTTAGATATTTTCGTAGTAATTGGTTATAGGCTACTACCTTCTCATACTCATTCATATCAGATCGAGACAAAATTGTCTGCATTTCACGATCAATATTCATGGCCTGATAGGCCTGAGGTCTTGTGTCCTCTTTGTAGCGCTGCTCAAACTGCATTTTATCAGCCATGTTTTGAGCCATTTCATGAGGTATCAATGACATTTTCCTCATCGGACTCATTGTCAATTAGACCTAAAGTCCAAATATGCTTCCTATTGCTTTAATAATTGGACCAAGAAATGAACCGAGAAAGCCACCTTTCTGAATTATTCGCTTTCTGGTTTTTAATGGAGTGCGCTTGTTAGCCAGTCGCCGCAGGGAGTGCTTGTGTTTCTTGAGACAACGAAACTGACCGCGATTCAGAGGAACATTTCCTTTTAAACAGTTGCGTGCAGACTCCCCAATGGCTTGAATGAGACCACTGTCAGCATCTTGTATCAATTTACGCCTTTTTGAAGCACGAGCAGATTTGATTGCCTTCAGCTGAGGCAAGTAATTTTTTATATGATACTGCTTCATTATAAGGATCTGCTTGTTCTGCACACTCCTATGTAGCTATTGCATCTGATAATATTGTCATCAATTAGTGTGTTAAATACACTAATTGATTTTCACCAGGAAATATATTTGTACGTAGCCTAAGTTCTTCAGGTGTAGTAGCCTTGAAGTCCATGAAAAGATAACCAAATGGTTTATTCGTTGCATCTTTGAATGCTTCATGTACACCTTTCGTATTTCCTGGTGATATTTGCTTGGCCAAATGTGTTATTTGTGACAGGTCTCTAGGATTTTTGAACATTACAAGATAATTTGAATTCAAACTGATTGTCCTTTGCTCTTTCCCTTTGTGAAAGAGATTTTGAACTATGTACACAACACTCATATTTTGATGGTGACAACCTTTTGTGAAAATCTTCGTTACATCATCATTTGTTTCACACATGAGATCATCAATGATAAGTAAAGTTGGTATCTTGGAGTTGTTTTGGGTAAAATGAAGACCTGAGACAAATTCTACATTTGGAAATGAAGCAAATGAATCTTGCCAAGCTCCTCCATAACACCAAACTATTTTCTTCGGGGATGGAACTATTAGACTTTGGGCAAAATGTATCAATCTTTGTACAAAGAATGATTTTCCACTCATAGTAGGTCCTGCTATAAGGCATGTAAAAGGGTGCTTCAGGAGGAGCTCATCACAAGAGAAGTCCATGTTGACAAACTCAGTCAAAATGAAGGAGGGAGAGTATAATTTCACTATATACATTTATTGGAATTCTAAAATCTATTTACAAGGTCAAAATAATTACGAAATCATCTACAAAATATTTACACATTTATTTTTTTTGGTGATCCTATCAATTGTACATGCATTAATTATAAGATTATTTAATGTTGATAAACGAAATCATTAAAATTCTAAAATATATTTACAAGATCGAAAATGATGGAATTATCTATAAAATATTTATAGTTTTTTACAAGCATATCAATAATGCTTATTTCTATTATAAGATTATCTGATATTGATATATGAAATGGAATGATTCATCTTTAATGAATTATGAATTTGATAATTTGATGCTATTTAATATGTACAAGAGAAAAATATAATATCAAATACAGAGAATTACCTGCGAATTCAAAAATTATTTACAATATATACATAAGTAGAGGGTGATGACGCAAATTACAAGAAGCTTATATGAATAGGTGAATGAGGATAATGATAGAAAGTACAGTATTTACACAAATATCACAGACGAAATGTATCACAGAAAAATATATATATCACAGAATGTTATTGAATATCACAAATATAGGATGAAATGGTCTTATTATGTTAGTTCTTATTAGTTGATTCATATGAATAATGGTAGATCAAAAGATTCTCTTAGAATCCATAAGGTCTAGTAAAGAAATCATTATATAAGTAGCGCTTGTCATAGACTAAGCCATACTTTTTATTTTCATTTGCGGTTACAATCCTAAAGTCTTTTACTCTCTTTATTTTAAACGGGTTTTCTATAACTATTTTATGTGTGAAATCTAAAGTTTTCACTAAATCTTTCATGGATTCAAAATTAATTCTTTGACTATTATTGTAATTTAGGGTAAAACCACGAACTTTACAAACCGTTTCACCTGTTTCTTTTATTTTGTAAGCATAATTCTTCGGACCACCAGAAACATATTCATCAATTGTCTGTCCATCCAGCTCATCTTTGAATTCACCCAGGTAGTCACCCAAAGGAGGGTCATAATGGTTTTTATCTTTCTCATTTACTACATATATTACACTATCTGTATCAAAGTACAATACCTGACTATTCAGTTTTTCCAATTCTGAATATAACTTCAAACGAGCATGTGCGGTCGTGTATGCTGCAATCACAGTGTTAGTGTGGGAACATGGTTGTACAAATTCTTCTTTCTCCTTATATTTTATTGAAACAAATTCGTCATTTACAAGCTGTACATCAGAAACATCAATGCTGTCATCTGTCAACTTAGAAATGAATTCCTCTGGATTGTCAGTATAAAGGGTTGACATGAAACAAGGCCTTTGACCAAATTTTCCCCATAGACTATTGAGACAAAGCTTGGAAATGCTTCTCAACCCTGGTGAGAAAGATATGTTAGACTTGTCTAGTTTGATACCCTCATTCTTTTCATAATCAGCAATATATTTTAGCTTCTGTTCATCATTTGTGCACCAACTGGGCCATCCACTTGACTCTTGTTTTATTTTCAAAAATTTATTAATGTAACCAGCAAATAAACCACCTTCAGACTTTTCAGAATCATATTGAGTTGTTTCTTCAAAATGCCATATTTCATAAGTTTCTAGAAGTTTGTAGCCCATTTCAATAGCTTTTTTTAGTTCGAATATAACCCAGGTACCCACAAGTGATCGTTCTTCTTCGTTATGATTGCACACTTTCGATCCTATTTTGGCACATGATGAGCATAAGGCAAATTTAAGTTTGTTATCCAGACGCATAGGCAGAACAGGTAAATAAAGTTTTCTTGGGGGTAGAACCTTGCATTTGATCAAACCTTCATACGTAAGCGGATCCTTTCCATCAAGTTCAACACCCTTGATGATATTTGGATGGCCCATTGGATAGTGCTGATATTTACAAACCCAAGGATATAATGAGGTAAAGTCAACATATTTTATTTTTTCATATTCGTTACATTTATGATGTAATTTTATGGCATTTGTACGACCACCGAAAAAGGCTTCCCTTGGGTTTAATGGTTCTGTGGAAACAATATTTGTGGTGAATTCTTTAAGATTCGGATTTTTCTTAATTTCATCATTAAAAGTACACTCTCTTTTCTCAATGACTGTATACCCTGCCTCAATCAAAGCGTTACGACGAAATATGGTATTTTCATGAAGGGTTTCCATAGTTTTTCCTACCCTAGTATTTAATGTTTGTCTATTTGGGTAACATTTTTCACAACCGTGCCAAAAGCATCCATTGAATTCATAAATAGTTTTATTTTCTAAATCTACTCCATCGACCTTATACCCGCAAATATATTTCTCACCACCATTACCTGCATGATGAATTTTGATTTTGTTCTCTTTCATGGTCCACTCTAGCCATTTTTCGGCAAGCACTGAATTATTTACATATTTTTTCCCAAATGGGGGAAGGACTGCAATTGAATTAGGTTCCATAAACATTTCTCGATAGACACGATTACATGCTGATGCAATTGTTACACTGTTTTTGAACGGATTGATTCCTGTTTGGCTTTCAAATAAATGCATAAAGATTGTACAACACCTACGAAGAATATTCACATCGCTCTGACAATATGATGTCAATTCATTCTTGAAATTATAAATTTTATCAGTTTGGTTCTTGTACCATTCAAAGAATTCATTTCTATCTTTTTCGCTCATTTGATTCGGAGTGAAATAGTGTGTATCTGGTATTTTCCCTACGTATTCCTGATTTTGAGATGTATTAAATAAGTGTGGAAAGAATCCTTTTTTAAGCTCTTCTACATTGAATGTCTTAGGGAAGGATTTGAGAGGAATTGGTAAAAAACTTAAAGAATCAATAAACTTAACACCATTGGCTTCAAATGATAATACTTTTTGCCCAATTTGAATGACATTTATTGGTTTAATGCCTTGCGCATGCAAATACTGGAATATAAAGAAACTGTCATAACCCCTACTATTATGAGCAAGGGCTATCAGATCGACTGAAAATTCGTTTTCATCTTGTTCATTAGTAGTTCCATTCTTTTTTCTTAGGTTCTTTTCACGATTCGTTTCCTCTCTTTTTCTTCTAAGAGCAATACTTGTGTTAAAAACCCATGTACAAAATTCCTCAACAGTATTTTGGCCAGAGAAGATTTGCTCTTCTCTGGGAGCACCTTGTCTATCACAGAAATCGCAAATAGAATCACTCACACTTGGATCATTCCCACAAAGATTGCAACATCTATGCGCAACACATAAATTAGGCACATGCTCTTTGTTACCATTCTCTAAGTCTTTTTCCTGGGTGGATTCAAAGTCATAATACAAAAAGTTTATTATATCTGATTTCTTCTTGTTCTTACTTTTAGGCTTTGGTATGAAACAATCATGTGGAAAATTTCTGTAGTCTCCACAAGTTTTACAATAATTTTTATCACAATAGTGTTTGTTTCTCGAATCAAAGACTTCAAAACACTTCACACACTTTTTAAATATATTGCATACACTGTTACCGGCTGCATTTTTTTCAAGATGATTTTGAAAGCAATTTTCACTTTTGAAAACTCTATTACATGTTTTACAATTCACCCAGTTTTCTATTTGGCAACCTACATCTGACTTACAACAAGCGCATGTTGCAGTGCATATATGAGTCTTATCGTTATTGTAGCCTTTATTGCAGTGCTTGCAATAATATGACCGCTCTAGAAATGCAGGCATCTTGGTTATTGGTGCGAAATGTTCACCATAATGATATAGATTTATTTGATATTTTGCCGGTGGCCCTTTGAAACAAACACAATTAAAATACAGACTAGAAAACACTATGAGCTGGATGTCAGACCTTACAAGAACGTTTTGAAATTGTTGTAGCTCATTCAGACCACATTTAGCTTTAGGCACACCAGCTTCTGCATGTAAATCCTCTGCCAATATTCTTTGGATAGGACGCCCTTTCCTGATGCGGATGTAATCATCATCATTGAAAAGCCGAGCTTTGGCTGTAACGATTGAACGTGCAAGACAAAGCTCGTCTTTGTTTTCGATTTCAATGAAACAGCGTTTTTGTTTGACCCTTTGATTCATGGAGGCAATTCCTCTCAGGTATCCACCCCCAACCGGTAGCCGAACATGAATAAAGTTAATGAAAAAATCACCCTCAAATAGCCACGCATCGTTAGATTGGGTTACCTTCTCCAATTCGGTCATGACTTTTTCAATTGTCAGTTGGTCCGGTGGCATGAATGGTAAGCTGATATGTCTGAGGCCTTGGCCTGATATGATAAGTCTAACCCTGTCCTGTTGTTGTACTTCTCTTAAGAGCATAGCCAAAAGTTCTGCAAACATGTTTGATAGATTAAAGAGTATTTCATCGAAAGATTGACCCCTTTCCATTCCACCTACCCTAATTTTGTAATCCCGACCCATGGTTCTAAATTTGCGTATATTTTGTTCCCTAACGGATATAATCTCGAAGGAAGGTTGATTGTTCCGTATTTCATCAGGGTTAGACTCATTATCACAGTCAATTTCAGCACGCGAATCATTTTCACTATCACTATCCTCATCAACACTAGCACCATTTTCTATCACAGGCGAGGAGGCTTCTTCAAAATTTCTATTTCCCCCAGTTTGTGTTACGTTCTGGAATTTTTTATTTGACCCTTTCCTAAAAAACTGTGTTGTTTTGTTTCAGCTTGGCACCTGATTTTCTGGGTCTTTGTTTTTTGGACAATTGGTTTCCGAAAATTAGTTTGAGAAGGTCGGAAGTCATCATCATCATCAGAATCGATGATAATAGTTACTGGTGGTTTCGGTTTTAACGATGCTGATGACTTTGGTGCCAAGGATTTCCCCAAAGGTTTCCGAGAATTCTCCAGCAATGTTGGCGGCGCCCCAAGTGCTGCAGATGGCTTCGGGTTTTTACTCCGAGATTGAGAAGGACTTTCTTTCAGAAGTTCCCTCAATATCGGAGCAGAAACCTTTTGCCTCTTCTCATTTGGCAAATCAATTACCTCAAATAACTGCCTCTTTGCAAACCTTTTAGTTTGCAATGGGGAAGTTTGGAGGGAAAGTTGTAGTGGTGGAGACGCTATCCCAGGATTCGTAGGTTGAAGAACAACCTCTGGAGTTTTTAAGACATCACTCAATTGTGATGTCTCAAACCCTGGGAAGCTCAGATCACTGCCGCCCAGATCATCTGGCAGTTCTGCCATAATTTCTTCAAAAGATGGCAAATCTAGAACTGGTGCAACATTGCTCTGTTCCACCATTACATCTTTCTCAACCGTTTTGAGGGATGGTTTGTCCAAATGATTAGATGCACCATTTGGAACCACAGAAAAAACATCCTCTTCAAAAAATTGTTGCAATGCAAAGTGCGGCGAAGTCGGTTTTTGCGGAATATCTTGTTTTGGCGGTGAACATTGTTTTGGCGGTGAAGCTTTCTTAGGCGGTGTTTCTTGATTGGGCGGCAAAGTGTATTTTGGCAGCGGTAAAACTTGTTTTGGCGCAACTGATTTTGGCGGTGAAGCTTGTTTAAGCGGTGTAACTTCTTTTGGCGGTGCGGCTTGTTTAGGCGGTGAAATGTATTCTGGCAGCGGTAAAAGATTTCTATGCGGAATTTCCTCTCTCAGCGGTGATTTCTTTTTTCGCCATGATTTCAGTTTCGGCGGAGTGTCTGGTTTTGGCAACGTGTTTTGTGTGGAAGGCATGTCGAACCTCCCAGAGCATAGAGATAATGCCTCCTGCTCAAGAAGCACACTGTCCTCTAAAGTATCCCCATCCTCCCACATCAGTTCAGCTAGAGCTGAACGTTTTGGTGTGAGGGGTTTGGGTCTACCGTAGGGATGGTATATCGGAGGTCCTAGCTGGGAGAGTGATGGTGTTTGCGATTGTGACAACAATAGTGGTGAAAACAATGGTGTTGCGGGTTTTTGTGGCGGAGGAGTTTTTTGCGGCGAAGAAGTTTTTTGCGGCGAAGAAGTTTTTTGCGGCGGAGGAGTTTTTTGCGGCGGAGGAGTTTTTTGCGGCGGAGGAGTTTTTTGCGTCGAAGAAGTTTTTTGCGGCGGAAGAGTTTTTTGCGGCGGAGGAGTTTTTTGCGGTATAGGGTTTTTTTGCGTGGAAGACTTTCGTTTTTCGGCTTTAGTTTCGAGAAATGCAGCCTCTGCCCTGTTAGCAGTCGCTGTCGTAAATGATATGGTGTTGAGAAGCACATTTTCATCAGGACTATCACTCAGACGATGAGTCACCAAGATATCATCATCAGGAGGTGTGTTATCTTGGAGAAACTCAACGTCTGGGTCATAGTTACCTGCACCAGCTTCCTGCAACTTCCTTTCGATTTCTGGAGAAAAACCGAAAGAAGAGTTCTCCTCTTCCGGGAAATCACCATACCATGGCAGCGCGCTATCAAGGCGGAGTTTAAAAAAAACGTCATCACCCTCTTTAACAAAATATTTAGAAAAATTATTTACAAATTCCAGGTAGCTCCTACTATGTCTATTGATAGATAAACTTTGTCGACGATGTAATCGCCATATTAGATAATCTATGGTCTTGTTGACAAATTTGAACATGGTCACCTCATCATCTTCCTCTTTGTAAACTTTTGTCCTCAGGACAGCTTTATATTTTTTGTCTGTAAATACAAGTATATGAATATTACCCTGTGTATCCATGTGTTTTGTAGAATATATTAAGATATTTCAACAATTCTTTCTGAAATCTCTGATTTATAGTGGCAATTGATTGACAATGTTGACTGCAGAATCATGACGTTGGATAACCATAATAATGATAATGACGACGTACGAACCGACGAGTGAGATGCTCAGGAATAGTGACGACGACATATGAACGGACAGTGAGATGCTCAAAAGTCAGCATTTTAGTAATATTGATGACGACGTACGAACGGACGAGTGAGATGCTCAAAAGTCAGCATTTTAGTAATATTGATGA
>Ga0209456_10000832_pt1 | contig 15626 bp, 15 predicted proteins | sample COG_11_FD_184755 | JGI IMG/M metagenome (GOLD analysis project Ga0209456, IMG submission 184755) | Pelagic marine sediment microbial communities from the LTER site Helgoland, North Sea, for post-phytoplankton bloom and carbon turnover... | ecosystem: Environmental > Aquatic > Marine > Neritic...
CACGCGCCCGAGGCGTCGTGGCCTACCATGCCGACATCCTCGAGGTGGCGGACGTCGCGCACGAGGCCGGAGTCCGTCATCTCGTCCTGAGCCACCTTCTTCCGGCGCCACCGAACCGAATCGCAGAGAGCATTTTCGTCGAAGGAATGAACGAGCGGTTCGACGGCGAGATCACCCTCGCGCGGGACGGTATGGAATTTGCGCTCGACCCTCGCTGAAGCCTGGGCAGCCGTGATCTACACCGCGCTCACAAACGCTTGGATCTCGGTGAGCACCGCACGAATCCGAGGGATTTCCGAAAGGACCGCGGGCACGACGACCTGCAGCGGTCGTTCCCGCCCCACCTCCTCGGGCAGCACAGGCACGAGGCCATCTGCAGGAGCATCCGACTGTAGAATCGCTGCATCCGGCACAAACGCGATCCCCATGCCAGCCGCGGCGCATCTCCGCAGCATGTGGATGTCTGGGCTGATCATGTGAGGGGCGACCCGCAGGGTCGTGCCCTGCTGGGTGGGCCACAGGGTCGGGTCACCGTCGGGGCAGTCCCAGGCCAAGAGGTCGTGCGTCGTCAACTCGTCCGGCGTTTTCGGATCTCCGTTCCGTCGCAGGTACTCCGGACTCGCAAGCAGGCGCTCATGCACTTGCAGGAGCTCGTACGACATCCAAGGACCCCGCGGACTGCGGCTGCCGAAGTGCACGGCCACATCGACGTCTTCGAGCAACCCGCTCAGCGGGTCTTCGGAGTAGTGCACGCGCAGTGAGAGACGCGGGTACTTTTTCTGCAGCGCAGCGAATAGCAAGGTTACGCTCTCCGGTGGCAGTCCCACCGGAAGCACAAAGCGAAGCTCGCCCACCGGCTCGGCCCCGACTTCCCTCACGGAGCTCAGCAGCGCGTTGGCTTCCTGCAGGATGCGCCGACCGCGGGCGGCCAACACCGCGCCGGCCTCGGTCGGGGTCACCCCCTGCGCCGTCCGATACATCAAGGGGACGCCGGCGCGCGACTCGAGCTCATCGAGACGCCTCCGCAGCGTGGCCCGTGCGAACTTGAGCGACCGCGCCGCTGCCACGATCGACCCCGTTTCGGCCACCGCGACGAAGGCCCGCAGCTCATCCAGGTCCATCATGGAGCCCATCATGCCTTAGGTGGCAACTTTTTGTCCATCACCTGCTCATCAATGGACATTCACAGACCATCCCGCGGTGCTTAGGGTCACAGCGAACCCATCCAAAGGAGGAACAAAATGTCTCTCACCAACTACGTGCCGACTCCGAAGTTCGAGGAATACAAGGAGCTCTTCAAAGAGCATTTCGAGATGGAGCGCAACGACGGAATCATCGTCCTGCGCATGCACACGCTCGGTGGCGACGTGCAGTGGAACTTCGAGCTCCACCGCGCCATCTGGCAGGCGTTTCGAACAGTCGGGTCCGATCCCGAAAACGAGGTGATGATTCTCACCACGAAAGGCGACACCTGGATCGCCAACATCGACGACTCGAGCTTCTCCAAAGAGGAAGAGGATCGTCCTTACTACAGCTACGAGCACATGTACTTCGACGGACGTCAAATGCTGATCAGCCTGATCCACGACATCGAGATCCCGACGATTGGCGTGATCCCCGGCGCGGGCGGGCACACCGAGCTGGCGCTCATGTGCGACCTCACCATCTGCTCCGACAACACGGTCATCATCGACCCGCACTTCGACCTCGGGCTCGTGCCGGGAGACGGCATCCACAGTGCGTTCATCGAGCTCATGGGCGTCAAGCGGGCGACCTACGCGATGTGGATGTGCGAGCCCATCACCGGGCAGAAGGCGCTCGAGTACGGCCTCGTCAACGAGGTGGTGCCCCGAGCGAAGTTGATGGACCGCGCCCAAGAGATCGCCAAGCGTCTTCTCTCGAAGAAGCGGACTACGCGGCGCATGTCGGTGCAGGTGATGCGGCGACCGTGGAAGCAGCGCATCGTGGACGACCTCGACGGCGCCTTCGCCATGGAGATGCACGCGTACCTCTGCGACAAACCCCAACACCGGGACCGAATCGGAGAGACTGCCATCGAGACCATGGAAGGCTGGACGGAGGCCGACCGCAAGAAGGGCGTCCGAACCGACGCCTGAAGCGGCTGAGGTCCCAGTCGACGAAACACAGTCGGAAGACCCACGGCCCCTAGCTATGGCTACCCTTCCTCGGGCTCGGGCATCTGCTCGGGCGTGGACTTGCATGCGCTAAGCAGCAGCGCGAGCGACCAAACCGCAACGTTCGTCGCAGCCCATGATGGGCGTAAGCTAGACATCGACCATCTCCCGTAGACGTGAACCCACGAACGAATACACTCGACCGAGAACTAACCGAGCGGTCATTCTTCATCAAGCTGGAACGACGACGGTGATAAGCTCCCAGCTCGTCTAATGCGGTTCGAAGACCTACCAATGCTCTTGACGCCAGAGAAGCTGCCCTATCTCAGTGGGGTCGAGCGGCTCGCCGATGGTGTGCTTCACGTTGCAGTGCTCACCCGCATGCCAGGCGTTTCGCCGGAGATGATCGCGTGGTGGTTTGGCGACTACATGCAGACGACCGAGCACTACAAGCGCTGGCACCCACGGGACCACGTCTGGATGTCTTGGGAAGACAAGCGCCCCGGCACGCACATCGGTGCGAAGCATCTGGTGCACGAGTACATCGGGGGCCGACTCAACAAGCTCTCCATCGGGTTCGTTCCTCCAGAGGAGTTTTTCGCCGATGCGCTGGCGAATGCCCCGGGAGCGCTTGCGATATGTGCTCGTCCCGGCCGCCTCGATCTGCCGATCGACCTCGGGCGCATGGTGCACTTGGCTCTTCCAACACACTACGGCTGCGAGCTCCATTGTCGCTTCTGGCTTGGATACGTGAAGTCGAGGAATGGCTCGAAGTTGCCAGAGGCGATCGGTAACCGTCCCTGGCTTCGGCGGAGGCTCGCTTCGATGACTTTCGGCCGCGCCATCGCCGTGCACTGCCACGAGGAGATGAGCACGCTCGCGGGGTTCCTGCCCGAGCTCTATGCGTCTGAAGCATGAGCCTCGATTTGCTGGCGCGAGCAGCTCGTCACTGGACGCCGATGCGATTCAATGCCGTTTTCAGCGCTTCCGTCGGGTCGGGCGCTGCACCCTGGTGTCGCCACGCGACATGTCCGTCCGGGCGGAGCAGGAGCGCGCCCCCGCTTTCGATCTCGCAGACCGCGCGAAGACGGGCGAGGCTCTCCGGGTCAGCGGCGAGCTGATCCATTGAGACGGGCTGCACCTCGGAACGCAGCGCGGTGCCTAGCTCGTGGAGCGCATCTCTCCACGGGACGCCCGCCTCGTCGACCAGCAGCGTGTAGTGCGCGTAGTCGATGACGTCGTGACTCGATCGGAGGGGCCCGCTCCCCGCGAGCTCAACGTGCGGGAACCGCGCGCCCGGCCTGCTCGTCGGCTCGTAGTCCATCACCTGCTGCTCTACCGGGCGGGCGTCGCCCTCTTCGGGCGCGATCGCGCCGTCTTCGTAGACGTAACCGATGTCGAGGCCAATCCGGTCGAAGTGCCCCCTTTGATCTTCGATGCTCGACAAAACCCTGTCGCGAGTTCGCCTGCTCCAGCGAAAACGTCCAAGAAGAAAATGCGCCGGCCCACGTAAGAGCCACAAGAGCAGACGTCTGACGAAGCCTGGCATGCGCTTCAGGAAAGGATGGTTGGTAACCCGGGCCAAGAGCTCCGGCGCGTTGCGGTTGAGCCCGAAAGCCTCGACGACTTCGAACACCTTCTCGAAGTTCGCCCGGCTCTCTTCCCCGTTGCGTTCGGCAACGGGCCTGCGTTCCACCTCGTAGCTGTCGAGCAGCGATTCGGGGGAGCGCCCCTTCAATACCGCTACGAGCTTCCAGCCCAGGTTGTGTGCGTCGGCGATTCCAGTGTTCATCCCTAGGCCGCCCGTCGGCGGGAAGCGATGCGCGGAGTCTCCGACGAGAAAGACGCGCCCTCGGCGATAGGCCTCAGCCACCTGAGCCGTCATGCGCCAGTAAGAGATGGATTTGATCTCAATGTCATACCGGTCGGTCCCCAGCGCGGTCTGGATGCGCTTCTTCAGAACATCGGCGGTGAAGTCTTCGCGCTTTTCGTAGGGTGGGGTAATCGGAACGTTGTAGGTCCAACGCTTGTCTACGTGGTGGGCTATGAAGGCGCCGACCGCGGCGGGATGCAGAATCCAGTAGAGCTTCGCCGGTGTGTGGACGTAGTCGCGAAGGCCAATTTCGAAGTACGCGTTGACGAAATCCTGGAGCCGATCGGGTCCGATCATCTCAATTCCAAGCGCCTTTCTGACTCTGCTAGCCGCGCCATCCGCGCCGAGGAGGTACCGGCTCTCCATGTCGATCGGGTCCGCGGATTCCGAGAGCGGACGGACCTGGGTCACGACGTTCGTCGCGGTCTCCGAAAAGCCCTCCCACTCGTGCTCTGCCATCAATTTGATGTGCGGATTGCTCTCGATGTGATCTCGAATCACCCGCTCGAGCTCGGTCTGCGAGAGATTGAGGTAGGGCTTCTCCGAACGGATGTGCTGTGCGTATTTCTGAGCGCTCCCGCCGTCTTCGAGCAAATCGATCCGACCAAACTCCTCGTTAATCGACTTGCAGAACAAGATTCGGGAACCGTCGGAGTCGGGCGCCGCCTCCCGCGTCAGCTCGTCCATCGAGATTCCGAGCTCGTTTAGAATTTCGATCGATCGTGCATTGAGCTCGTGTGCTTTCGGATGGGGATTCACGTCGGCGTGACGCTCGATGATGATGCTTCGGACCCCGAGCCGGGCAAGGCAGAGCGCGCTCACCATGCCCGCCGGGCCGCCGCCTACGATCAAAACGTCCGTCTCGAGCTCGGTCGGCATCGATCACTCCGTCAGAAGCGGCACAACTCGGGTCTTCATATAGACGAACGCCACGACGTAGATCGTCGTCAGGATGCTGAAGCCGAAGACGTTCTCGTCGATCCCGAAGAAGGCCGTGTGGTATCGAGGGTCGACGATCGCGCCCCCGTAGTTTTTGACCAGGATGACGGCGATCCAGAAGCCAAGCAGGTTGCAGCCCTGCCAGAGAAACGAAATGTGGAAGTCGCCAAGCTTCGGCGTCTTCTTCCGCCAGATGAAGTAGAGGTTGATCACCCCCGAGCAAACCATGAAGCCGAGAAGCCACATGAGGTGAACTCGGGCATGACCCACCCACTCGCTGTTCAATAGGTGTGAAGCACCTGTATCCCGGATCGCCGGCCCGAAGAACTCGAGCGCCGTGAGGGTGAGGAGGACTTGAACGACTCGAACTCTGCCCGAAATGGTCATGACGGCACTCTCCAGAGCATTACTAACGTGACTTAGGGAACTAGTGTCACTGAAACAGATTTCGGCAAGTTGAGGGACGAAGTCGTCGCACCCCGACCCGGGTTGACCACGACCTCTGCATCACGTTCACCGTCTACAAGGGCGTTTGTTCTCATTGTCGCCGCGCGACCAGCACTTCGGTGCAGATTCCGAGCGTGCAAACGACCTCGCGGTGAAGGATCTGCCAGTCACTGCCGATGAAGTCCTCGAGGTGGAGAGGCCGGCATCCACCGACGAGCCGCGGGCTGAGCGAGTGAATCGCGGTCCAAGCGCGGCAGGCGAGCTTCGATGGAAGCGCCTGACCGAAGGTCAAGCTCGCCAGGCAAAGGCGCCCGCCTGGGGCGAGCACTCGCCTCGCCTCGCGCAAAGCCGCGTGGATGTCTTCCTCGCTGAGTAGGTCGAGCACGTACGTGGAAAGAAACCGGTCGAAGGCGCCGTCGCTCAGCGGGAGAGTCGGCGAGCCGTCCGTCCGCCGCACGTGAGCGCAACCGGCCCACGGCGCGACCCTGCCCTGGGCCAGGTCGATCATCGTTCCGCTGATGTCTAGCCCGACGTACTTGGAGTCGTCTGGAAGAAACTCTTCGAGGAGGCGCGCCGCGAGCCGGCCCGTCCCGCAGCCGAGCTCGACGACCGCGCAGGCGGTTTCGAAGCCCGCGTATTGGAGGAGCACCTCGATCGCGGGATCCTCGTAGATTCGCTGCAGGTCCTGCTTTCGCCCGAAGCGATCGTAGAAGGCTCTTGCCTCCTCGTGCGAGAGGACTCGGTCGGGTCGGCCGCGTTGCTTTGCGACATCCATACCCGGCCCAGCGTCGCACCGTCGTGGGGCCCGGCGCAAGCAACACCCAAAAAGGGGACACTCTCCCCCCCGTAACCGCGCGATTTCACGCGCTTCCTGCGGCAAAGATCGCAGCACCGTGCGCGCAGCTCATCCACCAGGTGTCGGCACCTTTGGAGACTGCGGAAACTTCATTTCTAGCGTGCCCGAATCTGAGTGCCCATCCCTGCCGTCACGAAGAGGGCCGTCGCGTGCTCCTGCACATCGGCGGTGTGCCAAACCCCGGCATCGTTGATGGCGTACTCGCCGGCTCGCAGCCTGGTGCGAACCTCTTGGCCCTCGATTTCTTGCACCAGCGTCATGTCGCCGTCGGTGCACACGACGAGCTCGCTTCCCTCCGGATGCATCTCCCAGCTGTCCCAGGGCGAATCGAAGGCGTGCATCGACACGAGCCGTCCTTCGCGACCGTCATCCGCGTGCCGCGCGCTGTAGTCCTCGTACCACTGCATCCCGGAGAACGCTGGCTCGACTACGGCCGAGGCGCCAAGCCCGAGATGCACGGGGTAGTGAGAGAGCCGTCGAGGCATGGGTTCGCTCCTTTGAAGGCGAGCATACCGCATGCCCCGCGTCGAGTACGATGCGTCTGCCGAGCACACTGCGTCCCCCCAGACACACCGACGTTTCGGCTCTGACACACGGCGCACCAGACTTCACCCCATTTCCCCAACGAAACCCGATGGCACTCCGGTTGCAATGATCAGCCTCCAACAAGGAGGTCCCCCGTGCCACTCAACCCCTGCTGGACGCGAACCCCGCTGCTCGCCGGCCTGTTCGTCATCCTCGCCGCACCTGCCCAGGCCGAGCCGACGACGGACGACAAGACGCTTTCTCCCTACTTCTTCATCGAGGGTGACCCGACCGTCGATCGTCTCCCCCTAGCCAAGACGGACGTGAAGGCACGAGTGGCCGGCGTCATCGCCGATGTGAAGGTCACGCAGACTTACAAGAACGAAGGAAGCCGGCCGATCCACGCCGAGTACGTCTTTCCCGGATCGACGCGCGCTGCGGTTCACGGGATGCACATGAAGATCGGCGAGCGCGTCATCGTCGCGAAAATCAAAGAGCGAGAGGTGGCGTCCAAGGAGTTCGCGAAAGCAAAGGCTGCCGGCAAGAGCGCGTCGCTGCTCGAACAGGATCGCCCAAACGTGTTTCGCATGAAGGTCGCCAACATTCTCCCGGGCGACGTCATTGAAGTGGAGCTGCGCTACACCGAGCTTCTTCGACCGACCGACGGTATCTATGAGTTCGTTTATCCCACGGTGGTGGGGCCGCGCTATGCGAGTGAGCGTCACGCTGCCGCAAACCCGCAGGACAGCTGGGTGCGCAGCCCGTATCTCCGTCAGGGCGAGGCGCCGACGTACGGGTTTGATATGAACGTCACCATCTCGACGGGCATCGACGTGCAGGCGTTGTCGTGCAAGTCGCACAAAGTGGCGGCGCAATGGAAAGGGAAGCGGCTCGTCGCGGTGGCGCTAGATGAGTCGGAGCGGCACGGCGGCAACCGGGACTTCGTCCTGAGCTATCAACTCGCCGGCGGGGCGGTGCAAAGCGGCTTGATGCTCTTTGAAGGCAAGGACGAGAGCTTCTTTCTTCTGATGGCCGAGCCGCCCAAGCGCGTCGAGCCGGCCGACCTTCCGGGGCGCGAGTACGTCTTCATCATCGACGTTTCCGGCTCGATGTACGGCTTTCCGCTAAACACGGCGAAGCGATTGATGCGCGATCTCATCGGTCACCTTCGGCCGATCGATACGTTCAACATGATTCTGTTCTCGGGCGGCTCCACGCAGTTCGCCCCGCGATCGGTGCCCGCGACCTCCGAGAACGTCCAGCGCGCCATCGCGGTGTTGGAAGGGCAGCAGGGCGGCGGTGGAACGGAGCTCTTGAGCGGTCTCCGCATGGCGATGGAAATGGAGCACGAGTCGGGGACATCGCGAAGCTTCGTCGTGATCACCGACGGCTACATCGTTGGCGAGGCCGAAGCCTTCCAGTATGTCCGCAACAACCTCGGCAAAGCGAACGTCTTTTCGTTTGGCATCGGTACCTCGGTCAACCGCTACCTCGTCGACGGCATCGCCAAGGCAGGCTTTGGCGAACCGTTCGTGGTCACCGACGCCACGGATGCCGCCTCCACTGCTCAGCGCTTCCGGGAGTACGTCAGCGCGCCGGTCCTGACCGACATCCGCGTCGACTTCGACGGCGTCCGGGCCTACGACATCGTCCCCACGTCGGTACCAGACGTGTTGGCCGAGCGACCGGTCCTGGTATTCGGGAAGTTCGCGGGGAAACCTGCCGGCACGATCACGCTTCGCGGTGTAGGGGGCAAGGGCCCGATGACGCAGCGCTTCGATGTCGCCGAAGTCGGGGCCACCGAGGACAACCGCGCGCTGTCCTATCTCTGGGCGCGTCAGCGGATCGCCGACCTGTCGGATTTCGGGGCAGCGCTCGGAGTCGAGAGCGCACAGGAGGAGGTGACCGCGCTCGGCCTTCGCTACAGCCTTCTCACCAACTACACGTCGTTCATCGCGGTCGACGAAACGCCACGCAACGAAGTCGGTACGGGCGAAGAGGTCAAGCAACCCTTGCCGCTGCCACAGGGCGTCAGTGACTACGCCGTCGGCGGCGTCACGCAGGGTTCAGAGCCACAGCTCACGTTCCTCTTGGCGCTGCTCGTAGTCGGGGCCTTGCTGATCTGGACCTCGCGGCGCTCGCCCTTTCGGTACGGCCCATGACGCGCCAGCGGATCCATAGCGCACTCGCAATCGTCGCGATGCTGGCGATCACCTACGCGCTCAAGCGGCACTACAGCACGGCCGACGCGGAGGCGCTCCAGTGGATTCTCGCCCCGACCGCCTGGCTCGTCGAGACCGTCTTCCAAGCGCCCTTCGTCTTCGAGCAGCACGTGGGCTACGTGAACCAGGAGCTGCGTTTTGCGATCGCGCCCTCGTGCGCCGGCGTCAACTTCATGATCATCGCGATCTGCACCGCTTCCGTCGGCTTTGTGAGCTACATGCGAACGCTGCGCGCCAAGCTAGCCTTGCTCTTCGCCAGCGTGGCACTCGCTTACCTGGCCACACTTGGCGTCAACACCGGCCGAATCGCGATCGCACTGCTCCTGCAAGCGCACCCGCTGTCCATCGCAGGCCTGTCGTCCGCGCAGATTCACCAAGCCGAAGGCATCGTCGTCTACTTCACCAGCCTGTGCGCCCTCTACGTCCTCGCCGATCGCCTCCTCGCCCGCCCGAGCACGAAAGCTCCAACATGAAACGCCTCACCATCCCCCTAGCGAGCTACCTCGCAGTCACCATCGTCGTCCCAATCCTAAACGGCGCCCCAATAGACGCGCCGTTCCTAGACCACGCCGCCCTCGTCATCATAATAACGGGGACACTCTCCACCCTCGTAACCTCTCGAAATCATGCGCTTTCCGCGGCAAGGATCGCAGCGTCCCCCGACTCCACTCGCTGCGATCCTTTTGTGAGAACAGGTGTGAAATCGGGTGCTTGTCCACCCGGAGAGTGTCCCAACGAGTGCTACTATCCCTCTTAGTGATCACCTCCGTCGACCACATTCACATCCACGCCGCCGACCCTTCGGCCACGATTCGGTTCTACGAGTCCTGCCTCGGCGCGGAGCACTTGGGTTCCATCCCTTCGGGTGAAGGCGGCCGCAACCACGGCGTGCTTCTCGGCGGGCAGATCTTGGTCATAAGCGAGTTCCCGCCAGGCATGACGCCGATGGACCCGCCCGAAGCGGGGGAAGGAGCACTTCGCTCCGGGTTCGGCGTGGCGCACTTCGGTGTTCAGACTACCGACCTCGATGGCGTGCTGGCGCGCCTGCTTGAAGCCGGAGTGCACGCTCACGCCGAGCCGCGACGCACCGGCTCGATCCGGTACGCCTACGTGACCGCCCCCGACGGCGTCGTCATCGAGCTCGTGGAGCTCCACCTCCCCGCCCATCTCGCGCGGTTCGTTCCGCTCCTCAACGGCGTCAACCAAGCGATCCACCTCACGCGCCGCACCCTCGCAAAACAACTCTTCAATAGGGGACACTCTCCCCCCTCGTAACCGCTCGAATTCACGTGCTTCCTCCGGCAAAGATCGCAGCACCCCATCACTCGAGTCGCTGCGATCTTTGCCTGAGAACCGGTGTGAAATCCGGCGCTTGTCTACCCGGAGAGTGTCCCCGTCCTTCGACGCCAGAGAAGTGGCCCCACGAGAGCCAGGCCCAGCCACGTTAGCAAGCCCGTTGGATTCGCGGTGACGGAGCAGCCCCCGCCAGTGGTAAGATCCATGCTGTCGAGGCTTGGCACGCTCGCGTTGTGCTGCCTGAGCGCTTGGTCGATCGCTGCGCTGTTGTCGGTCACGACCGTTCCCGGGCCACTCGTCGACAGTTGCGCGACGATCGCATTGGCCGTTGGCGCGCCATCTCCATCAGGGTTCCAAGGCCACGTCGTGGCGCCCGGCGGCAGTCGAACGACCCTCCCGTCTTCGAGCTCGACCCGTGACGGTGCTTCGTCGAACGTGATTAACGGATCGCATTCGATGACCCGCTCGGCGCCGTGCACGTTGTTGACGTCGTCGAGGTCAGGGTTGAAATCAAACAAGGGGTCGAGGTCCATTTCCGGCGCGGACAAGGTCGTGTAGAAGCGGGTCACGTAGGGCCTCGACGCCAAGAGCTCGCTCGTTTCCAACATCGGTGCCACGACCTCCACCGAAAGTGCGTCCATGAACGCCTCGGTGTTGAACGGCGTCAGCGGATTGCCGCATCGAGGACACTGAATGAAGTCCTCGAGCTCGTCCGCAGGCAAGAAGTCCTCGAGCACGCCGATATACCCATCCCACTGCGCGAACCGAGTGCTCTGGTCCAGGACCTCTTCGGAGGAGAGCGCAGGGAGGTTCTGCTGGAGCTGCTCCCACTGCTCGTGCTCGAAGTCCGCCACGACTACGTTTTCATAGGCGTCGCTCGGGCCGGCCCGCTCGGTCACGAACCCTTGACCGCCGGCCTCATTTCCTGCGGCGACGACGACTTGGTTGTAGTTCCCGCCGCCGGTGAGCCAATCGATCAGCGCTTCGTTGAGCTCGAGTGAGCGGTAGTTGACCGGCACGGCGCGGCTTTCGCCCAGCACCCAAACCATCACGCCCATGTCGTCGTTGGCGGCTACGGCGGTTGGACGAATGGGAATCATCGGCTGATCCGAAACGTAGGTCATTCGAATCGGCCGAATCGTGCCTTCGTCATTGCCCTTGGTGAGCCGGAACGCGATCAGGTTCATCCCACCTTCTAGGTATGAGCCGAGCAGATCGGAAATGTCGTCAGGATCGCCGCCCGGCGGAACCACATCGTATCCTTCGTCCGTGAGCCATTCGACCGCCACGTCACCGACGCGGTCGAAGATGCCGTCAGGCTGGATCACCACATAGTCGTACGGGCCGACGTTGCCCCGGGCCAGGACATTGATTCCGCCACCCCCGCCGCCACCCGCGCCGCCAAAGCCGAACCCACTATCGGTGTCGACGCTGCCGGTCGGGGCGAATCTAGTGCCATCGTCCAGACACTCTCCCTCGATGCGAGTGGTCAGATTGTACTGCGGGTTGCTTGCAAGTTGGAGTCTAGTGAACGCCAAATCCGACGAGACTTGGATGTCTGGAACTCCGGGGACCGGCAAGACCCAGGCGAACTCTTCCGACGGCCCTTCGTATTGAATCTGAACGACGGCGGTGACCGTGCCATCCGCGTTCTTCGAAAAGATGATCCGTTCGGCGGCCTGATTCACCGGCGCCGTTGCGGAACAGAAGAGCCCGCCACAGGCCTGAGCCGGCGTCGCCGGCGTCAGCAGCGACAGTGCAAGCAAGAAAAGAGGTCCAAAGGTAAGCAGTTTTACTGACATTTTCGTCATCCTATCTAAGAGAGGCCTATCCTGCCCACTCCGCAGGAGATTTGCAATTCAGGGACACTCTCCCCCCCGTAAACCCCTGAATTCATGCGCTTCCTGTGGCGAAGATCGCAGCACCCCAACACTCGAGTCGTTGCGATCTTTCCCTGAGAATCGCTGTGGAATCGGGTACTTGTCTACCCGGAGAGTGTCCCCTTGGTGAACACGCTCTCCATCCGCCGAAACACATCCTCGATCACTTTCGCTTCCGGCAAAACCGTCACGCGGAAGTAGTTCCGGTAGTCGATATTGAAGCTGGAGCCCGGGGTCACGAGCACGTGCTGTGTTTCCAGAAGCTCCATTGCGAAGTCTTGGTCGTCGAAGCCAGGCAGCTTGTCCGTGTCGGCGCCGACAAACGCATACATCGCACCGCCGGGCGGAAGCAGGTGCAGGTACTCACTCGCTTCGACGCCTCGGATCACGGCTTGGCGAGACTCGTACAAGCGCCCGCCCGGCCGAACCAGCTCCTTCAAGCTCTGATAGCCGCCGAGCGCTGTCTGCACGCCCCACTGCCCCGGCACATTGCTGCACAAACGCAGCGACGCCAACAAATCCAAACCCTGCAGGTAGTCCTTCGCGAGCTCATTGGTGCCGTTGAACACCACCCACCCCACGCGGAAACCGCAGGCGCGGTAAACCTTGGACAAACCGCTAAACGTACCGCACAGCGTTTCCTTCACCAGTGGCGCCACCGGGACGAACTCGGCGTCGTCGTACACCATTCCGTCGTAGATCTCATCGCTGAATACGACGAGCTTGTGCCGTTCCGCAAGCGCGACCATCGCCTCGAGCACTTCCCGACTGTAAACGGCGCCTGTGGGATTATTCGGGTTGATGATCACAATCGCGCGAGTTCGGTCGGTAATCAGACCGGCCAGCGCTTCGAGGTCTGGCTGAAACCGCTTCTCCGGCGTGCACGGGTAATGCACGGCCTCGCCACCGTTCAGCGTGACCGACGCGGTCCACAGCGGATAGTCGGGGCTCGGTATCAGCACTTCGTCGCCGTCGTTGAGCAGCGCACGCAGCGTAAGGTCAATCAGCTCGCTGACCCCGTTGCCGATGAACACATGCTCGGCCGTCACGTTCATGACACCGCGTTCCTGCTGCTGTAGCACGACCGCCTCGCGCGCCGGGAAAATGCCCTTCTGGTGGCAGTAGGCCTCGCTCTCGGGAAGGTTCTCGATCATGGCCATCCGCATGGTTTCCGGCGTGCGGAATCCAAACAGACCCGGGTTTCCAATGTTCAGCGAGATGATCTCGTAGCCCCGACGCTCCATCTCGTGGGCACGCTGCGCCAGCTTCCCGCGAATCTCGTAGCGAACATCGTGCAGATTGTCACTGCTTGAAATTTCAGTATTCATCGATTCGTGCCAGTCCAATTCTGACTCATGGTAGACGCCCCTAGCCTTGTCGAGCACCCATTTTCTGGGGGCCGGCTCCCGGCTCGGGAGCTCTTCCGCTCGGTCTTTCCTCGCGGAAACTCTCATGGTGCCCCCGTTTTCCGCCGGGCTCGTTTGCCGTTCGGTTTCTCGCACCACTATTCTGAATTCATGGGAGAGAGAAGGGGATTTGCGCTTCTTTGGGCGTGCATGGCCGGATTCCTGGTCGGCATGGCGTTTGCTACGGCGGCGTCCGCCCAACCCATGGCGGACGACGCCGCAGCTAGGGAGTACTTCGAAGCAGGCCGAGTGGCCTTCGACCAGGCCGATTACGAAAGCGCCTTGACCTATTTTCGACACGCGTATCGGACGAGTGGCAGAGAGCAGCTTCTCTACAACATCGGTATCGCCGCGGATCGCTTGCAACGCGACCAAGAGGCGCTCGAAGCCTTTGAACAGTACCTCGATAGAACCGAAAAACCAGCGCGCGGATCGGAAGTCCGCAGACGGATCGAGGCGCTGCGAAAATCAATCGCGGAAAAGGAAGCCACCGAGCAGGCCCTCATGGAAGCCAAGCTTCGCTATGAACAGATCGCGCCACGGAGAAGAGGCGCAACACCCGATCCCGCGCCCGTTCCAACTTCCGCGAGCATCGGTACGACCGAGTCGCATCCCGGGGGCGTCGCCTTTCAGATGCCCAAGTACACCGAGCCGGTCGATCAGCCGACCACCAAGAAGAAGAAAAAGTGGCCTTGGATTGTGGCGGCTGCCGCGGTCGTCGTGGCGGGTGGCGTCACCGCGGGTGTCGTCGTTTCGCAACGTTCGAACCAAAGTCAGCCGACATCCGGCGGTTTCGCGGTGAACTGGTGAATCGCATCACTCAAAGCCCGAGCGTCGTCGCCACGTTGCTCGGCTTGGTCGTATCTCTTGCGGCCGGCTGTAGCAGCGCGACGAGTACCGAAGGGCTCAACATGGAGGCTTCCTTTGCCACAGGCGTCCCTCGGGCGGCGCGCGATGAAGCGGTTCGGGTCGAAGGCTACCTCGTCGCTTCCTGCGATTCGATTCAGATTCCCGCGCGACCCGACAACGCCATCGGCAGCACTTTCACTCTGCGCGATGGGACCGAAGGGCCGCCCATTCCGGTTCCCGAGCCCGGCCAATACGGGCTCTACGCCGTGGCGCTAGACTCGAACTGCGCGGTGGTTGCTGCGGGTTGCGACGCCGTCACGATTGTCGCCGATAGCCAGGCGACCCTGCCCGTCACGATGGGCGCATTCTCCCTCGAAGGTTGCGCGGCCGGCGAGCGATGCTCCATCGACACCGGCGATTGCATGGGGCCCGATGGAGGCACCGGCGGTGTTGGAGGCGTCGGAGGCACGGGCGGAGTCGGCGGCAACGTCATCGGTTCGCCGTGCACCGTCCAGACGCAAGACGAAGCCTGCAACGGCAAGACCTGCAACCCGGTCACCCTCGAATGCAGCGACTTCGGGAAGTGGGAGCGAGGGACCTGCGAGACCTGCGTGAGCGACGAGAATTGCTGGAATTCAGACGAACGCTGCGTGCCGATGTTCTTCGAGGACGAACGGTACCCAGATGACCACACCGGCTTCTGTCTGCCTGGGGCGCAGCTGGAGTTCGCTGGCGGGCCCTATGAGTGCAACGGCGAAGAGCCCTACGTCACGCTGATCCCCGATCGCGCCAGCATGTCTGGCGCTGGGGCCTCCGTGTACTGCGGCCCGCGCGAGAACTTCACGACCTGCGACGCAGTGATCGCGCAGCTAGACGAGATCCAGTGTACGCAGGGAGCCGACGACGAATGCCCGGCCGGGGGGATCTGCCGCTACACCCAGGACAACGGCAAGTGGGACTACCGTTGCACCTACGCCTGCACGTCCAACTCCGAGTGTGTCAACCGCCAGGGCTGGCAGCTCGACTGCGCCGGCTTCTGCGGCGCCTGAGCCACGGCTGTCGTCTTTTGTCCAACGACGACTCGCCGTTCATCGACGATGGTGTAGGCACCGCCACAATGCTCTTCCATCCGGCGTCGCGCTTCATCGCGCGAACCCTGATCATTGGCGACGGTGATCGTTCCGCCTCGCGAGCCACC
>Ga0209456_10000834_pt1 | contig 15572 bp, 20 predicted proteins | sample COG_11_FD_184755 | JGI IMG/M metagenome (GOLD analysis project Ga0209456, IMG submission 184755) | Pelagic marine sediment microbial communities from the LTER site Helgoland, North Sea, for post-phytoplankton bloom and carbon turnover... | ecosystem: Environmental > Aquatic > Marine > Neritic...
GACCATGTACAGGATCGGATTGATGTGGGAAACGTGCTGCCAGAATTCCGGCAGCATGCTGATGCTGTAAAACACCCCGCCGAGATAGGTCAGCGGTGTCAGCACGAAGGTCGGGACAATCGATATGTCATCAAAACTTTTGGCAAACACGGCATTGATGAGGCCGGCCAGGGCGAACAGGGCAGAGGTCATAATGACCGTGCTGATTATTACAAACAGGTTGTGAAAACTCAGGCTGGTGAATAGCAGGGATACGGCTGTCACGGCAATTCCCACGGCCATACCGCGCGCGATCCCGCCCGTGATGAATCCCAGTATGATCAGGTAATTCGGTATTGGCGACACCATCATTTCCTCGATATGGCGATGAAATTTGCAGCCGTAAAATGAGGACACTACATTGGCGTAGGAGTTGGTGATCACCGCCATCATGATCAGTCCCGGTACGATGTAGTCCATGTAGCGAAAACCGTTCATATCACCGATCTGGGAGCCAATCAGATTGCCGAAAATCACAAAATACAGTGATATGGTGATAACCGGTGGAATGATCGTCTGAACCCAGATCCTGGAGAATCGATATATCTCCTTGATGACGATTGTTTTGAAGGCGATGAATTTCTCCGGTAAGGTCATTTCGCACCCGCTGACGGGTCGTTGCTTTCCAGCATATTTACGAAAAGCTGTTCGAGACGATTCGTCTTGTTGCGCATGCTGAGTACTTCGATGTTATGCCTGGACAGTTCATCAAACAGAAAGTTGATGCTGCGGTCCCTGGTAATGTCGGCTTCCAGGGTGTGTTCATCCAGAAGTCGCACGCCATCCTGTGCAAGTCTGGGGGGCTCGCGCAAGGGCGATTTAAGATCGAGCACGAAGGTCTCCATTTGCAGCTGGCTTAGCAACTGCTTCATGCTGGTGCTTTCTATCAGCTCACCTTCATCGATAATGCCGATATTGCGGCACAGACTCTCCGCTTCTTCCAGATAATGGGTGGTAAGAATGATGGTTGTGCCGGTCTGGTTGAGCTCCTGAAGAAAGCGCCACATGGAGCGCCTGATTTCGATATCAACACCCGCCGTCGGTTCATCGAGGATCAACAGGCGCGGCCGGTGAACCAGCGCACGGGCAATCATAAGCCGGCGTTTCATACCGCCTGACAGGTCCCTGGCCTGCTGCCGTCTTTTATCCCACAGCCCGAGCTGTTTTAAGTATTGTTCCGCGCGTGTAAAGGCTGTTTTCCGTTCTATGCCAAAATAGCCCGCCTGATTGACCAGGATTTCTTCTACCGGCTCAAATACATTGAAGTTGAATTCCTGGGGGACGAGACCCAGCATCCGCTTGGCATGGGAAAAGTCCTGGTCGATATCCTCGCCGAAGATATGCACTTTGCCCGAGGTCTTGGTGATCAATGAACAGATAATGCCGATGGTGGTGGATTTGCCGGCGCCGTTAGGACCCAGTAAAGCAAAGAAGTCGCCTTGCCTGACTTCAAGGCTGATGCCCTTCAAGGCCTGAAAGCCGTTGGCATAGGTTTTTGTCAGGTTCTGTATGGATAAGGCGTTTGCCATAGCAGACAAAATGATCAGCTCAGAACAAGCAGCAGAACCACAAATCCAGCGACCAGTGCAATGGGAATCAGCACGCTCATCCATTCCTCCCGGCTGGCGTCCCGGCGTTCACTGAACATCTGCTTGACGCCGGGTCGGAACCACAGCAGGACCAGGACAACCATTACGCCCAGAAGGATCTTTTCCCACAGGCCCATCGCTTCCATTGATGTGCTCCTTTGTTTTTGTTGTGTGGCTGGTGCCGGAATATTGGACTAGTATCTGCATTGACAAACGCTGCACTTATTATAACCTCTTGTTTAACAGATTGTCTGGCAGGTAATTTATTGAAAGTTCCAAGGAATAATTGAAAGCGCAGATGGATAGTCAGCGCAAATAAACTGAAAACTCATTGTGAAAAGGAGGCCCGGCATGATCAGGTTGCCATTTAAAGTACTGTTCTGTGTATGGCTGAGTTGCCTGCTGGTTTTACAGGAGGCCGTGGCCGAGGTGCAGACCCGGACGCTACCCTATCAACACGGCAACACCGAACTGCAGGGCTATCTGGCCTGGGACGACCGCTTTGACGGCAAGCGGCCCGGTGTGCTCGTGGTGCACGAGTGGTGGGGGCTGAACGAGTATGCCCGTTCGCGGGTGCGCCAGTTGGCGGAGCAGGGTTATGTCGCTTTTGCGCCGGATATGTATGGTACCGGCAAGGTCACCAGTCACCCGGATCAAGCCGGTGCCTGGATGAAGGAAATAAAGGAAAATATTCCGCAATGGGTGGATAGAGCCGATTCCGGCCTGTCTGTGCTCAAGAAGCAGACTGTCGTTGATTCGCAACAACTGGCGGCTATCGGTTATTGTTTCGGTGGCGCCACGGTTTTGCACATGGCCTATGCCGGGCTGGACGTTGACGTTGTTGCCAGTTTTCACGGCTCGTTACCGGTCGCCGGCGAGAGTCAATTAGCCGCTATTAAGGCCAAAATTCTGGTGGCGCACGGAAATGCCGATCCATTTGTCCCCGTAGAACGGGTGGGCTCATTCCGCGATGCACTGGCAAAGTCCGCTGCCGACTGGACGATGATGGAATTCGGCGGTGTTAAACACAGTTTCACCAATCCGGGCGCCGGTGACTATGGGATAGATGCGCTGGTTTATGATTCTCAGGCCGATCGGCAATCCTGGCAGATGCTGCTCTGGCTGCTCGACGATACCTTCAAGTAATAATAAAGATCACTCCGGCCCGATATGCCGGGCCAGAGTGAGGCGTACCGTCTTTACTGTTGAGTCTGCTGGGAGAACTCGTCTGCGTCGAGCGCGCCATCCTTGTTTGCGTCAGCGTCTTCGAAAATGACTTCTACCGCGGAGAATGAACTGGCTTCCTGTTTGGAAATCATGCCGTCCTGATCGGTATCGATCTGGGAGAAGGCGGCAGAACCGGCTCCAGACATGCTGGTTTCCGGTTGTCCGGCGTACGGTTGTTCGGCGTAGGCGAAAGGCACAGTCAGACTCAAGGCGGTAATTAACATCAGTTTTTTCATAAAACATACTCCATGATGGTTTAAACGAGTTATTGTCAGAACAACGATCTGGCCACAGCAATGTGTATGCCATCTGCTCTATAAAGCTTATAATTCCAATTTAAACAGTAAATTAGCCAGTATTCACCGTGGAGTGGATTGTGTTTACAGCGTTTTCTCCTGTCTCCAGGTGGCGACGGTTACGGGCTTTGCTGGGTTAAGCCGCTGATATTACGGTCAGGCAGTTGTAGTGATATGGCGACGGTTGTAAGGCTGACAGAGAGCCGACAGGCATCGGTTTGTTTTAACTTGTCTTTTTATCCTGTGTGGGTCAGACAGACATGAGGCTTTCATCGAACCGCCGTGATCCTGATGGCCTGTCTTGTAAGAAATATTCCAGCGTAAGTTGACTGCCCGGCTTGAACATTCCACATTCTGGGCTATACGTCATGGGAGTAACGAGAAAAAACATTACAGTTATCGGGAGATGCGGCGATGCACACCATTTATATCCATATCGATGAAAACCTGGATGAAGCACATATGCGCTCACTCAGCAATGATTTGAAGGGTGTGAACCATATTGTCGACGTTGAAATCAACGCCAGAACACCGCACGACATGCTGGTGGAATTTGAAGAGCACCATATTTCACCCATGGCAATTCTCAGGGAGCTGAGTCGACATGGCGTACACGCCGATATCATGTCTGCCTGACGAGTCGGCGGATCTCCGGCAGCCTTGTTGGGTCTAGCTGGTGGAAGTGTTATTTTGCGACGTGCTCGCTATTTAGCGCGCCTGAAAAACGTCTATATTCCAATAAATGTGGAGAACTCTTCCTTTACTTGTCGTTGTCACAATCAGCCTGCAGGGTTGCGGCACTCTGTCCCCGGATGAGTGCCAGACCGCGGACTGGTATACGATCGGCTATCAGGATGGCCTGCAGGGCCGTGTGTCCAGGCCGGTGGCGGAGCAACCTGAGGCCTGCGCCAAGCGCGATGTGACAGCACGGGTTGACAGATATACCCAGGGCCGTGACCATGGCCTGAAGCAGTTTTGCAGTCCCCGCAACGGTTTCAGGCTGGGTTTGGAAGGATTGCCCTATAACGGCGTCTGCCTGGGAGGCGCGGAGCAGGAGTTTCTGCCGGCGTATGAGCAGGGCAAAGAAATATTTGATTCGGAACTGCAGATCCGCAGGCTGGGAGAAATACTCCAGGTCAATACTTCCGAACTCCGGAATCTCGCTGTCTCTGTACAGCGGATAGAGGTCGAAATGGTAGCGACCGACACCACGCCGAAACGCCGCGCCGACCTGCTTTTGGAAAAGAACGACCTGCAGGAAACGGTGGCGATGGTGGAAACAGAGATAAGCGGTATCGAGGCGGCGCTTGAAGAGGAAAGCAGACACCTGCAAAACCTCAGGGGAAGTGCCCGTTACCGGTGATTCCCGATCCGTTCCGTCTGGAACACTAATACCGGCCGTGCGTTTTCGTGATGTAGTTGTTGAGTTCCACGTACTGGAGATTCATTTCACGCAGGATACGGTGTACGGTTCGCACCACACCGCGCATGACAGCATAGACGACATCCGGTTTGGACGAGAGGATTGTCTCGAGATCCTGGCGCCGCAGGCTGACAACGATCGTTTTGCCGACAGCCCGCAAGGTTGCTGAATGTTCAGTGCCATCAATAAACCCCATTTCTCCGGCCAGATCCCCCGGTTTCAGTATGTGCAGGGTTACCTGTTCTCCGCCCGGAGTCGTGCGCTCAACGGCAAGCTTGCCCACACCGATGATGTGCAGGGTTTCGTCGGTCTCGCCCTGCTCGATTAAAACCTCCCCGTCCTCCAGTTCATGTATCGCCGCGATATCTGACAGATCGGTACATTGTTCCGGGGTCAGATCGCTGATTAAGGTGGAATTCTGAATCAGGTCAGATGCAATCAGGTCGGTCATGACATTTTCTCCACGCAAACATTTTCAACGGGCGGGTGTACGGGTGCACTAGTGTACACAAAAAGATGTGACATGCATTCTGTCAGCGGCATTATTTTCCGCCAGCCCCTGCTTGTCCGCTGCGAGAAGCCAGTCGGCAATGTCCTGTAATACCGTATCAGCTTGCAGGTCGCGGGTGAGCATATGGTAGCCATACTCGTAGATCACGGTGCGGGTGCTGCGTACAGCGTTAGCAGGCAAACTTTGCAACCACTCGCAGGTTGGTTGCTTGGGAATGACCTCGTCGTTTTTTCCATACAGTATTAAGGTGTCACTGTTCAGGTCTGACGATGCAACCTGTGCACTATCCATAAGATTGCTGACCCCATACAGGACATCGACCCGTGTCGCCTTTATCACCAGGGGATCACGCCCCAGTGCACGTAGCATCTCGATATTGTCTGATGCCTGGATATCCAGGCCTTCACCCGTCAATTGTTTACCTGGGACTGTGTGTGCTGCGAGCCAGAGCAGTGCGCGCTGATAATAAGGCATGCTGCTGCGTGACCATATGGCAGGAGCGACAAGTACAATGCCGTCAATATCCAGTTCAGGACGCTGGGAAGCGAGCACCACGGCACCGCCCATGCTTTCACCAAGCAGATATAGGGGTTGATCAGGATAATGCCCGCGTAACAGTCCAGCCATGACGTGAATGTCCCGGACCAGGCGTTCAGTGCCATGCCATAGACCGTGACCCTGCGTGCTACCGAAGCCACGCTGATCATAGGCAATCAGGGTGATATTGTGTTTGGACAGATACCTGCCCGTCGCGTCAAAGCTGTTGCTGTAGTCATTCATGCCATGCACGGCCAATACCACGGCATGCGAGGCACCTTCAGCCTGCCATCGGCTCAGCGGAAGCTGGTAACCGTCATCCATAACAGCGTAGCTGCCGTTCAGGCCCGCTGCTGAATGTCGCGTAGCGGGTGGTTGCACGTAGGGTGTCGCGCATGCGCTCAGTGATAACACAAAGAGAATCACTGTGCCGTGTAAGGGCTTGTAGCCTGTGCTGTTCAGCATAACGATGTGTGGTTGTGCCAGTGAATAAAGTCTATATTAAACAACATGACCTTGTTGTGCATACTTAGACGTGCGTAAGAAGGCTAACTTCCGTACTCATTCTCCGGTGGGAGTTAACGGGACTGTAATAAACCAGTATGGGAACACCGTCGCAACAACATGGCTATTTGTTGATTTCAGCGCTGTTTTTGCGACTGCTGGCATTGGTCTATCTGGCCGCTTTCATCTCCACCGGGTCACAGATTATCGGCATTGCGGGCGAGCAGGGTATTCTGCCCGTCGCGGAAAAGATTGAGTCTCTGCGCGCATTGCACGGCTGGTCAGGTTTCTGGTCGTTTCCCACCCTGTTCTGGATTGATGCCGGTAACGACAGCCTGTTTGCGGTTGCACTCGCCGGTTGCCTGTTCTCTGTCGCGTTATTTCTGAATGTGTTGCCGCGCCTGTCGCTGGTGATGCTGTTTGTGCTCTATCTGTCGCTGTTCCACGCCGGGCAACTGTTCATGAATTTCCAGTGGGACTACCTGCTGCTGGAAAGCGGTTTTGTAGCCATTTTTCTCGCTGGCGGCGCACCACGGCCGGTGGTGTGGTTGTTTCGCTGGCTATTGTTCAGGGTCAGGTTTCTGTCAGGTGTATCAAAGCTGATCAGCCAGGATCCGACCTGGGCTAACCTCACGGCGCTGAGTTATTTTTTTGAAGTCCAGCCACTGCCACACTGGGGCGGCTGGTTCGCCCACCAGTTACCCGATTGGTTGCTGCGTTTCAGTACCGGCTCGGCGTTGTTCATCGAGATCGTTGTGCCGTTCATGATTCTGATGCCACGCAGAATCCGACTGGTGGGTGCCTGGCTCACCATTGTCATGCAGGTGATGATACTGCTCACCAGCAACCATAACTACGCCAACTTTCTGGTGCTGGCACTGTGCCTGTTCCTGTTCGAAGACCGGGATATCCGGCGCGTGCTGCCGGATAGCGCTCAGCGCTGGCTGTCCGGCAGTCCAGCCGTGGTGACCGCGGGACTATTTAACAGAACAATCACAGCGGCCGTAGCAGGCATGCTCGTTACGCTCAGCTTCTTCCAGATGTGGGAGATGTTATCAGGCAGGCACAGTCCACAGCTTGTGGAAACGGTAGGAAAACAACTTCAGCCCTTTCGTATTGTCAACCGATATCACGTTTTCGCGACCATGAAGACCGAGCGCATTGAACTGGTCATTGAAGGTTCAATGGATGGCGTTAACTGGAAAGGCTATGAATTCAAGTATAAACCGGGAGACGTATATCGGCGGCCGGAGGTCGTCGTACCCCACCATCCGCGTCTGGACTGGCTGATGTGGTTCGTGCCCACACACCCGGTGTTCCTGCCCTGGTTTGAAAAATTCATGCTGAGACTGGCGGATAATTCACCTGCCGTAGTCGATTTGCTGGCACACAACCCGTTTCCAGAACAGGCGCCTCGTTACCTGCGAGTGAGCGTCTATCGTTATTATTTTTCCAACCCGGATACTCGCACCACCACAGGTCAGTGGTGGCAGCGGGAGTATCTGGGGCCGTTCTTCCCCCTGGCGAAAATAGAGGGAAAATAGCTATTCGGCGGAAACGTTGGTTGCCTGCAACCCTTTGGGACCTTTTTCAACGTCAAAGTTGACCGTCTGACCTTCGATAAGAGTCTTGAAACCGTCGCCGACAATGGCTGAAAAGTGTACAAAGACGTCTGCGCTTCCATCAGAAGGTGCGATAAAGCCAAAACCTTTTGATTCGTTAAACCATTTAACCGTGCCTGTAGACATGTAGTAAAGCCTCTAAATTAAACCAGTAAAAGATGTTCAATTGCCAAAGCCGGAAAGTGAAATTACAGTGGATGCCGCGGCAAAAACGCCTGAAAACCCCGATCAATGTGCAATTGGTGCGATTTTAGCCGGGTGGCGTGGAAAACGTCAACACGGTGCTCAGTCTCCCGGGCTGCCCAGTAGCCACAACATATGCAGCGTTATGAGATCCTCCAATTCCCTGTCGCTGCAGGCATTCGGATTTTTAATGGGATGGCAGCGCGTTTTACTTTTCCTTTCTTTCTGGGCGGAGACTATTTTTTGACTCCTGTCGACCACGTACGCAACGGCAGCTTCAACTTCTGCATCCGAAAGATTGAAAGAGCCGCCTTTGGGAGGCATTCGACCGTGCCCGTTAATGGCGTGACGGGCCAGGGTATCCCGGTTTTGTTTCAGACGTTCTTCCCAGTCTGCAGCACGATCGGGTCTTGGCGCACCGTTCTCACCTTGACCATGGCAGGAGAGACAGGCTGTGGTAAACACCCTTTCCCCCAACGCGATATCCTGCTCTGGTACAGATTCGTGGTGTGCGACCTCAACAGTTGCGGCGGTGGCCGGCGTTGTGCAGGCGACCAGCAGCATAATCGCCTTAAGCACCCTTACTAATTGCTTACCCGTTATGTGATGCGCGGAGAATGGCATACAGTTCGTCCTTTAAAAACAAGCGACGCTTTTTTCGTTTATCAAGATAATCGTCCGAGGTGGTTTCAATCTCCATTTCGATACGCCGTACTTCATGGTCAACTTCGTGGTATTCCTCGAACATATTCGAAAAGTGCTGGTTTGTCATTTTGAGCTGATGGATCTGATCCCGGTATTCGGGAAACTCGTGTGCCAGATCGTGTTTTTCGACCCGCATGTGTTACTCCTGTCTGCGTGAACTGCCTTTATACTATATTCTGTGGCGCTGATATTTTCACGTTAATACAGATCATGAGTTCGGTTTATTTCCTGCTGGCGCCGATTCCGTTTCCAGCGCGGCCGCATACTCGGAAATGATAGCCGCGGCAGACTGGATTACCTGGATGCCCGATACACTTTTACCGGCCTGAAAATAGTCCTTGTAGTCGGTACCCCGCATAGACGAATGTTTCAGTTTCCAAATCGACTGGAGTGAGTAGATCGCGCGCATCCAGTGCTTGGTTTTCCGGCCCTTCAGCATCCATTTCGCAATGGGGCCGGCTTTGGTGCCAATTCGATCGATATAAGGTGTTCTGATAATTGCAACCGGGACCCCTGATATTTTTTCGCTGAGTACGATGTCTTGCTCTGTGGCATGCAGGATAGCATTCTTATAATCCGGATGCGCATTACATTCCCGGGTAGCGATAAAGCGCGTACCCAACTGGGCACCGCTATAGCCCATACCAATTGCCTTTGCGAATTTTTCCGGTTCGCCTATCCCTCCGGCACAGATCAGCGGTTTCTGAAGTGGTGCCAGCTCGTCCAGTAACTGTTGGGGCGACAGGGTGCCGGCGTGTCCGCCGGCGCGATTATTTACGCAGATAAAACCGTCGACTCCGCCCTGCAGGGCTTTCTCCGCCCAACGGCGGTTAGTGACATCATGGTATACCGTGACACCCGCGGGCCTTGCTTTATCCACCACCCAGCGTGGATTGCCCAGCGCGGTAACAAAAAAGGGGATGTTCTCCTCCAGGGCGATATCCACCCACTGATGTACACGTTGCAGGTACCTTTTCGAGCTTGCTTCAATGATGAAATTGATGCCTACCGGTTTGTCGGTGAGACTGCGTATATAGCGCAGGCCGTCACGAAAATTGTAACCGTGGACATAGGTCAGGCTTAACGGTTGTATTATCCCGATGCCGCCGGCCTCGGACACCGCTGCCACCAGCTCCGGGTTGGAACAGGGATACATGGCGCCGCAGATCAGCGGGACTTCGATGCCCAGGGCTCGGCTGAATTCAGTCTGCATATTATGTTTCAGGGCCGATCAGCCAGCGCGCACGCACGGTCGCCACCAGGTCGCCCTCGCTGTCACGGATGTCCCCCTTGGCCGTGTATTCATGTTTTTCCTGGGTATCTGGAATGTCACAATAGCATTCCGCAGTGAGCCGGCCGCGCGCCTTTTTCAGATAATCGGCGGAAATGCCCGTCAGGATGCCGCGGGTACTATCCGGCAGGCTGCTCATCAGCGCGAGACCGGTCGTCTTTTCACCCAGGTTGCACAAGGCGATGGCGTGAATGGAATTGAGATGGTTACGGATCCTGCGGCGATCCGGCAACGTGACTACACAATGCCCGGGCTCCAGCAACTGCACGGTGCCGCCAAGGCTGCCCGTATAAGGCACGACCAGACCCAGAATACGGCTGAAGAGCCACTTGCCGCCGGGCCTGTCGGAAACCTTGCGCCAGTAGTATCGTAGCTTGGGGCCTATGGAGCGGGCCATGGGGATACTCTCGTAAACAAGTTGGCGTTATCTTTAGCTGATTGACCGAACTGTGCAAGAATACTTCGTTTCATACCATACTAGGCCGACCACCCGCCAGGCAACATGTTCATTATTGACCCGATCATTAAAGCGCAGGTGTAGACGCTGCCTCCTGACCGCGATGTGCGCCCCCACGCCGGGTTTTTTTTAGTTACCAATTTGGTAGTAACCATAAAAAAGGAAGCCTATCATGCTTGCCCCTTGTTTCCGCTCGTTTTTGGGTCTGCTTCTGATGATGCTGTTCTTCGACGCACATGCCGATGATCTCAAGCCAGGCGATCCGGCACCCGCTTTTGAATTAAAGGATCAGCACGGTAAGATGCATCATCTTTCCGACTATCAAGGGCAGTGGCTGGTTTTGTATTTCTACCCCAAGGACGATACCCCGGGTTGTACCCGCGAGGCGTGTGAGTTTCGCGATGATTTCGTGACCCTGCAAGGCATGGATGTCGGGCTGCTGGGAGTCAGTCTCGACGATGTCAAAAGCCATAAGGAATTTGCGGAAAAGTACCACCTCCCATTTCCATTGCTCTCGGATAGAACCGGTGAGGTCGCTCGAGCGTATGGCTCATTATGGCAGCTCGGGCCGATCAGATTTGCCAGGCGGCATACTTTCATCATCGATCCGCAGGGCAATATGGCGAAGATCTACCGGTCTGTGGCACCGAAAACGCACAGTGACCAGGTGATCCAGGATCTGGGAAATCTACATTCGGGACAATGATGTATCAATGCTTACTTGTCATACTTTCGCTCGTACTTGCCCTGGGTGGGCAGAACGCAGCTGCACAGGATAACGATACCTGGATTCTCGTGGATACCCGCAAGATGACGTTATCCGTTCTGGAAGGAAATACTGTCCGGCGCACCTATAAAAAAATAGCCATCGGTCGCGACGGCACCACAATAGATAAAAAACAGGGCGACGATAAAACGCCGCTTGGGGAATTTCACCTGGTTCGAATAGCCCCAAAGACGCCGTTCCATCGCTTTTTCGGCCTCGATTATCCCACTGTGGGGCACGCTGAACGTGCCTTGCAGGCCGGTCTTATCGACCTGGAGCACTATGTGGCGATTCGGCAGGCCTTTCAGACCGGGGATATACCGCCGCAAGCGACACCCCTCGGCGGTTATCTCGGCATTCACGGCGTTGGCAAAGGGGATCCGTCGATACACGCGGATTTTAACTGGACGCATGGCTGTATCGCTTTGACAAATCAGCAAATTGATGATCTTTCCAGCTGGATCCACCTCGGCATGCGGGTCGTCGTCCGCTGAATGATCCGCTGTCGACCCGCTTTCCCCGTCTTGATCTTATGTTAGTATTGCGCCGCGTTATTTTTTGTCTCACTACAGGAATTATCAAACAAGGGAGTCATCCATGCTACGTAACAACATCAAAATCGCCCTGGCCCTGGCTGTAACCGCCGGACTCTTCGGCTGTGCCACGACATCGGATGTCGATAAACTGCGCGACGAACTGCGCGGTGATATAAACCAGGCTAATCAGACCGCCGAGAGTGCATCTGCCACAGCCAATGCGGCAAGCAGAGAATCCGGTGAAGCCAAAGCTATCGCTGAAGATGCCAAGGCCACGGCAGAGGAAGCCAACAGCAAGATCGATAACATGTTCAAAAAATCGATGTACAAGTAACGATTATCTGATTATCGGAATTGCATGAAGTCGCGCGGCTGAGCTGGATAACGGCTCAGTCGCGCACACTATGGGCAATGGGAACGGGCATACCGGTTTGTTCCTGCAGTGCCTTTTTCAGGGCCTGAGCGTTCAGAACCAGCGGTTGTTGTTTCCAGGCCACGTTGACCAGATCCATGGCTGATTCCACCAGTACGGCAGGCTCCTGCTTTTTTTCTTCCAGAGGGGGGTGTACCTCTATAAAAAGCGTATCGAAAAGCCAGCCGATTTTGATGGGCTGATCGACAATCTGGACCGGCGTGCCGACCGGCACATCCGGAAACAATTTCTCGATATCCTCCGGGTACATACGCACGCAACCGTGCGTGACCCGCATACCGACACCAAACGGCTTGTTGGTGCTGTGGATCAGGTAACCCGGCCGGGCCAGACGCAGCGCGTAGTCACCGAGCGGATTATTGGGGCCCGGGGGTATTACGTCCGGCAGCGGCTCGCCACGGGCTTCCGCTTCCTCGCGAATGGATTTCGGCGGACGCCAGCTGGGGTTCTGCGTTTTTGCGGTCACTTTTGTTATTCCTACCGGCGTCGACCAATCCATGCGGCCTATACTGACCGGATAGGTCTTCACCTCGGCCGGGCGGCCTCGCACTGAAGCTGGAAAATAGTACAGGCGCATTTCGGGAACGTTAAGTACGAGACCGGTGCGGTCCGCGCGCGGAAGGATATACCGTGTTGGTACCACCACCTGGGTGTCTGCACCCGGCAACCAGCGGTCCACATCAGGATTGGCAAGCACAATTTCATCCTGCCCGACGTCAAAACGACGCGCAATATCCAGCAGCGTGTCTTCCTGTCGCGCATTAGCGACAGCTGTTTTACCGACTAAGTCGACATCGATCGGTGGCAGCAGCAACGTTTCCGCTGAGGCCTGCCAGGCGCTCAGCGTCGCTATCAACATCAGTGTGCGACACCGGAAAGCAAAGTTGTTGAGTAATATTACAGGCAAGAAAAGTATTACCAAGAATGCTGAAATCCCGACACAACAGAAACGGGATGGTATCAGAACAGCGCACTAACGTGCACCGCTGATCGGTACCGAATCCGTGTTGGTAACTTGACTGGCAAGTTTATAGGCAACGTAGTATTTATAAATGTTGGCTACATACTGCACGGTTTCCCTGCCGGTCATTTTACCCGCAGCCAACTCGACATTGGAAAACCAGATGTCGGGGTCCAGCCCCATCTTTTTCGCTTTGTCGCGCATTTTTTGTACTCTGGCGGGGCCGGCATTATAGGCCGCCCAGGTCAGGGCCAGGCGGTTCTCGGCGTTTATCGCGGCATCGTTGAAATACCTGTCGCGTATAAAGGCCAGATATTTCGTGCCGGCGTGAATATTGTTTTCCAGGTTTGTTATGTTGCCAATATTGACATTGGCATCAGCTGCCGTGGAGGGCAGTAACTGCATGATACCCACAGCACCACGGTGGCTTTTTTTCGCGTGGTCCAACCCGGATTCCTGGTAGGCCTGGGCCAACAGGGCGATGTGATCAAAGTTGTATCGCTCGGCATATTTCCTGAACAAGGCTACAAACGCTTCCAGTTTACGCAATTCTTCTTTGCTGACGGGATTGTTGATCCAGCCGGTGTCACGGTAATAGCGTTTGAACAGCATATTGCCGAGCAGTGTGCCTTTCCGTATCTTCAGTGCGAAGGCATCAAGGCTGCTGATCAATGCCTTGTTGTTCTTGCGTGTGGCCCAGCCTATGCTGTTAGCCTCGCTAACCTTGAGGTTTTCGTGCACCCGGATATTGGGTAAGACCTGTTCCCACAGCCTGGCTTTATAGTCGTCTACCACGGTGATAGCCACGACACCCGAGTTGACCAGTTCCAGAATATCTTCACTCAGCAGGTTGGGGTCGGCCTGCTCAATCCTGATCGGCGCCAGCTTTTTTTGACGGAAGGTTTCGTTTAGATCTCCCAGGTGTTCGACGTAACTGCTTTGATTGAGCACATAGACGGTTTTCCCGGCGAGGTCTTCAATATTTTCCAGAGGCTTGACCGCCTTGTTGGTCACCACCAGTTCGCTGACCTTCAACTTTCCGCCGCTGGCGAAATTCACCTCTTTTTCCCGTTGTGGTGTGATGGTCAGGAAGGCAGCGGCTATATCGCCCTTGCCTTGTTGTAAGGCCGGGAGCAGTTCACTGAACCTCACCGGCAGAAACGTGATGTGGATCCTGTCTTCGGCGCGCTTGACCCCCTTGTTCAGAAACTTCTCGTATTCACGCAGGAACCCGGCCTGTACACCCCTGGCACCACCCTGGTGGAAAAAGAAATCCGTCTTGCTGTAGGTGACCAGTGCGCGAATCCGTTTGCGTTTGCGCATTTCCGGCAAGTCACCGGTGAATTTCTCCGCCACGCTCAGTTGTTCGTGTAAGTTGTCATCCACCCGGGTCGTTGCAACAGCCGGGCCGGCCAGGGCAATAAGCAGGGCAGGGAGCGTGAACCACCTGATCCGCGCTGAGGTCAACAGGCCGCTCATAGTAAGGGTGAGCTATTTCTTTAACAGCGATTTTAGATCGGCAAAGGGTTGGTGCACGGAGGATGGGGCCTTGCCAGACTCCGCGCTGCCGCCGCTGCGGGCATCCGCCTCGAGCAGCCGCTGGTGTTCATTGTCGTGACAATAGACGCACAAAAGCTCCCAATTGCTGCCATCAGGCGGGTTATTGTCGTGATTGTGGTCGCGGTGGTGGACGGTGAGCTGCACAACGTTATCGCGGGTGAATTCCCGTCTGCAACGCCCGCAGATCCATGGATAGAGCTTGAGCGCCTGCTCGCGGTAGCCTTGTTCACGCGACTCCCGCTGTTGCCGGGATTCGGCGACCAGCTGGTCCAGTTTGCCGGTATCTGTCTGCGTCTTCTTCGAAGCCATGGGCGTCCCCCTGATCTGTGTTTCAGGTGCAAAGTGTAGCGCAGAATGATAATTGTGGGCAGCTTGCCCGAATACGACTCGCGGGTCACGGTTTAGCGGGCTTCTTCTTTGCCGATAATCTAAAATTAACGGTAGGCGGTGTGATTGAAGCCGGGCATTAGCGGCCGGCGGTAGGAGCGCCGCCCTTCGGCACGTTTAGGGACCAGAAAACCCCGTTGATACCAGGCCGAACACTGGACAGTAGACATACCTTTACGGGACCGTCGGCAGCACGAGCCCACGGATGGGCGTAGGTAGGGCGCCAAAAGTAGGCCCCTTGAGGGGATGCAGGAGCAATTGCCGAGGGATGCTGCCGTCGAGCTTACAGGGATGTATTTACAAGGTGAATTGCCGTCAGGCAAGAGAGGGTGCCCTGGGGTACAAGGTGAATTGCCGTCAGGCAAGAGAGGGTGCCCTGGGGTACAAGGTGAATTGCGGAGCAAGACAAGGTGAATCGCCGTCAGGCGAGAGAGGGTCCTCTGGAGGAGAGGGTGCCCTGGGGTACAAGGTGAATCGCCGTCAGGCGAGAGAGGGTGCCCTGGGGTACAAGGTGAATCGCCGTCAGGCGAGACAAGGTGAATTGC
>Ga0209456_10000835_pt1 | contig 15572 bp, 15 predicted proteins | sample COG_11_FD_184755 | JGI IMG/M metagenome (GOLD analysis project Ga0209456, IMG submission 184755) | Pelagic marine sediment microbial communities from the LTER site Helgoland, North Sea, for post-phytoplankton bloom and carbon turnover... | ecosystem: Environmental > Aquatic > Marine > Neritic...
AATGCGCCGCCAAGGACAAGCGAAGCGCAGGCCGCGGCAGGGAGGATTACGGGTGGGGGTGGGCGGGCGGTGTAACTAAGCTGGCACTCAGACTGTCGGTGACCTAGAACCAAACCCATGCTCGGCAAACAATCCACCGGCCTCCTGGCCTTCTGGCGTGACTACGACCGCAAGACCTATGTCAAAGCCGCGGTCTTGGCCGACCGCCTGGGGTACGACTCGTTCTGGCTGCCCGAAGTCTGGGGGTACGAGGTCTTTTCCCTGCTGACCGAGATCGCTCTCAAGACCAAGCGAATCAAGATCGGGACCGGTATCATCAATGTGTTTAGCCGTTCGCCAGCGTTGATCGCGATGCAGTCGGCGACGCTAGACGAGATCAGCGGCGGGCGCCTGATCCTCGGGCTCGGCACGAGCGGCAAGGACGTGATCGAGGGGCTGCATGGCCGTGACTTCGAGAAGCCGCTCACCCAAACCAGAGATGTGATCCGGGTCGTGCGCACCCTGCTCGACGGCCGCCCGCTCAGTGAAGCCGACGCCAAGCTTCGCAGCTACCGGCCGTTCTCACTCGACTTCGAGCCTACGCGCCGTCACATCCCAATCTACGTCGCTGCCTTGAAGCAGAAATCAGTCACCAGCATAGGCGAGATGGCGGATGGGTGGATGCCGGTCTTCTGGCCGTACAACCGCCTCGAAGATGGTCGCGAGTGGATCGCGGAAGGCGCAGCAAAGGCAGGCCGCGATCCGAGCGAAATCGTAACGGCGCCATTCACGACGGTCATTCCGATCCCCGGCAAGGGTGCTTCGTCCAAAGCGCGCGAGATTATCTCCTTCTACATCGGGGGCATGGGCGAGTACTACAAAGAGCTTCTGAGTGGTTTCGGTTACGCTGACGAGTGCAACGAGATCGAACGCCTGTACCGCGACAAGGCGACCCGTAAGATGGCGCCCGATGCGGTGACGGACGACATGATCGAAGCGCTAACCATTTCCGGAGACCCGTTCTACTGCCGGCGAGAGATCGCCCGCCGCCGGGAGCTCGGCATGGAGCAACCGATCATCAATCTGCCCCCGGGCATGCCATGGCCTGGGATGGCCGCATTCATTACAGCATTGGCTCGAGCGTAACGTCAGCAGCTGATCGGATGTGTCGCGATCGGCACATTTTCCCGGAGATCGCCGGACAATTCGTACGCAACGCGAACAATTACGTATAGAAGCGACGCCCGAGACCGCGTATGCAGAGATATAGGGGCTAAGCAAATAGAGATCCAAATCGTACGCTAGCTACCTGCTCAGCCTTCGGGTTGAGCATCGACGCGGCCGGTCGGAAACGGGCTGGCCGGCCGCGTCGTTTTTTAATCCCGTCTTCATCGAGCGCTGGCGGACCGGTTACTCGTCGCCCGCGTCATCGGTCATGATCACGATCAACTCGGCCTGAGAGTTGACCCCGGCTTTCTTGAAAATCTTCCCGAGCTGCGTCGTCACGGTCCGCAAGGAAGCGTTGCGCTGATCGGAGATTTCCTTGACCGTGAGACCTTGCAGGACGGCATCGATGATTTCCTGCTCCGCCGGGGTCGTACCCTCGGGATAGCGCAGCTGCGGGAGAGGAACACTCAACACGAGGATGTCCTCTCCCCCCACACGCATCCGGCTCACGCGCGGCCCATCGTCCGGTCCCAACTCTGAGGGCGCGTCGTCGCCCTCGATTGGTTCCTCACGATCCTTGCGATCAGAGCCCGCCATCACAGACCCATCTGCTTCGCGATGATGACCTTCATGATTTCGTTGGTTCCCGCATAGATCCGTTGAACGCGTGCATCCATGTAAGCCCGGCTGATTGGATACTCGAGCATGTAACCGTAACCGCCATAGAGCTGCAAGCACGCATCGACGACGCGGCCCTGCATCTCGGTCTGCCAGAGCTTGGCCATCGAGCACTCCTTGACCAGATACTTCCCTGCTACGTGCTGTGCGACGAGACCATCCAAGAATGCCCGGCCCACCTCGATTTCGGTGGCGCACTGCGCCAGCGTGAACTGGGTGTTCTGGAACTTGGAAATCGATCGCCCAAATGCCTTGCGCTCCTGAGTGTAGACAATGGCGTCTTCGAGCACTTTTTCCGCGCTTGCCTGTGACATGATTGCCACACACAGACGCTCTTGTTGGAGCTTCTGCATGAGCATCATGAACCCGGCGCCCTCTTGACCCAGCAGGTTCGCGGCAGGGACACGACAATCATCGAATGCGAGCTCGGCGGTGTCTTGGCTGTCCATGCCCATCTTTTCGAGCCTGCGGCTCTTGATGAAGCCGGGCGTGCCCGCCTCTACGACGAATAGCGACAAGCTACGGTGCGGATCGTCGGAGTTCTCCGTGCGGGCGGCAACCACGACGAGGTCACAAGACATGCCGTTGGAGATGAATGTCTTGGCCCCGTTGATGACGTACTCGTCGCCATCGCGCTTCGCGGTGGTCGCGATGCCTGCCAAATCGGATCCGGTCCCCGGCTCGGTCATCGCAAGTGCAGTGATCGTCTCGCCACTCGCACAACCGGGTAGCCATTTGGCTTTCTGCTCGGGGCTCCCAAACGAGTGGATGTAGGGAACGATGATGTCGGAATGCAGGCTCGCCGACCAGCCCGACTCGTACGCCCTCGGAAGCTCCTCCATGACGATCACCGAATGAAGGAAGTCGCCGCCCGCACCGCCGTACTCCTCTTCCATCCAGGGGCAGAGGAAGCCCGCCGCACCTGCCTCCAGCCAGATCTCCCTATCCACGACCCCCTGCTCTCGCCATTTTGGCTGCTGGGGGATCACCCGGGTTTCGACGAACTGCCGGAAGTTGCTGCGAAAGATCTCGTGTTCCTCAGAAAATAGGCTTCGTTCCATCGTTCTCCTCTGACTGAATGGTCGTTCATTTACCTGAGGGCCCGGCCCCTGGCAAGACCAAGTCGCGGCCGCGGCCTTGCCCCATGGTGCCTGCCTATCTATGGTCCCGCGCGATGCGCCGCCGACCGGCTCGCTTTTCCCTGCTGCTGGCTTCGTTCGCGGCGATTCCTGCCACCGCACTGGCAAGCGGCGATGGGCATGGGCTCAGCTACGACATCTGGCTGATCCTCGCAGGAATGATCCTCGCCGCGAAGCTCGGCGGCGAGGTTGCCGTACGCTTGAATCAGCCGGCCGTCCTCGGCGAGCTGTGTGTCGGCATCGTCCTCGGCAATCTGTCTTTGCTGGGCATCCATACGTTCGATGGCGCGGCCGAGCTGGTCCCAGTCGAGTTCCTCGCGGAGCTCGGCGTCGTGCTCCTGCTCTTCGAGGTCGGTCTCGAATCAACGTTGACCGAGATGCGGGCAGTCGCGCCTACGTCCGGGCTAGTCGCGGTGATCGGTGTCGTTGCGCCCATGGCACTTGGGTACGGAGTCAGTCTCTGGCTACTCCCCGAAGCGCCCTTTTCACTTCACCTCTTCATCGGGGCGACGCTGTGCGCGACGAGCGTGGGAATCACCGCGCGGGTGTTGAAGGACCTCGACGCGATGGCCCGCCCCGAGACCCGCGTCATCCTGGGCGCTGCGGTCATCGATGACGTGCTGGGCCTCATCGTTCTTGCAGTGGTTGCCAGCATTGCGGAATTCGGCGCGGTCCCCGGGCCGCTGGATCTCACTAAAATCATCGGCCTAGCCGCCGGGTTCCTGGTGGGCGCACTGATTCTCGGCGCATACGTCATGCCCGGCGTCTTCCGTGTCGCTTCCAAGCTCAGGACGCAGGACGTGCTGGCGGCGGTTGCGATCGGCCTGTGTTTGCTCCTCGCGGGCGTGTCGGGTGCTGCCGGGCTTGCGCCGATCGTCGGGGCGTTTGCCGCTGGACTCATTCTGGACGAGGTTCACGTCAAGCCGTTTGGGCGCAAGTCGGCGCACGACCTGACCGAGATCATCGGCCCCATCGTCGCGGTCATGGCGCCCATCTTCTTCGTACGCACCGGCATGATGGTCCAACTCGGCGGGATCGGAACCGAACCCCTGCTCCTCGCGCTCGCGCTCACGGTGGTTGCGATCGTCGGCAAGCTCGTATCGGGCCTGGGCGTCCGAGGAGACGTCGTGGACAAGCTCACCGTCGGCATCGGGATGGTGCCACGCGGCGAGGTCGGCCTGATCTTCGCCAACGTCGGCGCGGGCATTAGGTTCGAGGGCAAGCCTCTCATCGCCGCGGGCGTGTACGCAGCCATCGTCCTCATGGTGATGGCCAGCACCATCGTCACGCCGCCCTGGTTGGCGCAGCGCATTCGCAAAGTCGCACGCAAGCAACCCGATGTCGCTTGAAGCGGCGCTGCAAACCGCGAACGCATCGATTCGTGACTTGGTCGAAAAGCTCGGCTCGGACGAACGCATCGATGTGGCATCGATTCCGGCAGGCGCCCTCGGCTGGGCGATCGCGAAAGCCGCTGATGCCCACCCGGAACGACGATTTGTCATCGTCACCGCGGATCTCGACGAAGCGTACCGTCACGAGTCGAACCTTCGCTTTCTCCTCGCGAATGGCAACACCGACGTTCTGCTCTTCGCTGCCGCGGACACCAGCCCGCTACTGGACGTGGTGCCCGACCGACGATCCGAAATGCAGCGAATGGCCGTGCTGGCGCAGCTCGCGGAGCAGCAAACCTGGCGCGTGCTAATCGTGCCGGCGCCGGCGCTCCTCCGTCGCGTCCCACCGATTGGACATGTGAAGTCGGGACTGCTGTCGCTCGAGATCGGCGAGCGAATCGAGCGAGAGGAGTTGGTCCGGCGCCTGTTGGAGCTCGGGTATCTCCGCGTGCCGTTGGTCGAGGACCGCGGAACGTTTTCCGCGCGCGGGTCGCTGATCGATGTCTACGGCCACGATGCTGCGCTGCCATGTCGAATCGAGCTCGATGACGACCTGATCGCGAGGATCCGCCGTTTTGATCCCGACGATCAGAAGACCACCGGCGAAACCGATGCGGTGCAACTCGCGGCCCCGAGAGAGGTCCCGGACACGCCGGCTGCCATCGCCCGGGCGAAAACGGTAGTGCGCGAGCTCTGCGATGAGATGAACATGCCCACTCTGCGAGCCCGAGAGCTCATCAGCGAGCTAGACCGCGGCTCGGGCGCCTTGATCTCCAACGCGCTGCTGCCCGCCTACTTCGAGGGGCTCGACACGCTCTTCGACTACATCTCGCAAGACGCACGGTTGGTGTTGGCAGACCCCGTGGCGATCGCGGAATCGATTCGCACCGAGCAGCAGCATGCCGAAGACGAACACTCTGCCCATCGGGAGCGACCGACCTTCGAGCTCTCGGCGTACTACATGACCGAGGACGAGCTTGCCGACCACATGCAACGGCACCCGCTGTTGGTCGCTCATCGCTTGGTTATTCACGGTGCCGCCAGCGAGGACGAGGGGCCGATCGTTGCGGCGCTCACGCCCGCCGGGGACGAGCTGCTCCGAGTGGATGCGTCAGACCAGCAGCCGCTGGTTTCTGAGCTTCGTACGCTGAAAGGACACGGGGATAGGGGCCTGCAACCACTGGCGAATCAGCTCCAAGAATGGACCGAGCAGGGCCTCCGAGTGTTGCTGGTTGGCAGGACTCGGCATCAGGCCGATCGCTTGGTCGACCTTCTTCGAAGCTATGGTGTGCCGACGCGCGTCTTGGACGACATCGAGTTGGGCGAGCTACGAGACGGATTCGTATTGTGGAGCGAAGGCGTCGCCTACGTCACCGAAGAGGAGATCTTCGGGTCGCGGGTCCGGCAGCGCCGGGGCAAGCGCCGCACACGCCGACAACAACAGCGCTTCCTCGAGGACCTGCGCGAGCTGAGCGCCGGTGACTTCGTAGTCCACGCCGACCACGGCGTCGGCAAGTACCTCGGGCTGAAGCACAAAGCGCTGAGCCTCACCGCGATGGACCGGCTTCATGGCCGCACGCCCCAAACGGTGGAGGTCATGGTCGTGGAGTACGCGGGCGGCGACAAATTGTTCGTCCCGGTGACTCGTCTCGGAGTAATACAGAAGTTCAAAGGCGGCGAGGGGCACAAGCCAAAGCTAGACCGACTAGGCGGCACCACGTTTGCCACGAAGAAGGGGCGCGTTCGCAAGGCGGTTCAGCAGATGGCCGAAGAGCTCCTCAAGCTCTATGCGGAACGAACGGCCGCGAGCCGCGAGCCAATCGAAGCCGCGGGGCCGGCTTACGCGGAGTTTGAAGCCACTTTTCCGTTCGAAGAAACACGAGATCAGGCGAAAGCAATTGACGAGGTGATCGCGGATCTCGAAGACCCACAGCCAATGGATCGCCTGGTCTGCGGAGACGTGGGCTTCGGCAAAACCGAGGTGGCCCTTCGCGCCGCGTTTCGAGTAGCGATGAGTGGAAGGCAGGTCGCGGTGTTGTGTCCGACGACGGTGTTGGCACAGCAGCACTACCGCACGTTCTCGGCACGTTTCGAGGGCTATCCGCTTCGGGTCGAAGTGTTGTCGCGATTCGTCTCGCGCAGCAAACAGGTCGAAGTCCTGAGTGGCCTGAAAGACGGAGTAGTGGACATCGTGATCGGCACTCACCGGGTTCTTTCGAAAGACGTGCATTTCGCCAAGCTCGGACTCCTGGTCGTCGACGAGGAGCAGCGGTTCGGCGTCACCCACAAAGAACGCATCAAGAAGCTCCGGGCGAACGTCGACGTGGTGACGCTCAGCGCAACACCGATCCCGCGCACCCTGCAGCTCGCAGTGGGAGGCATGCGGAACCTATCGTTGATCGCGACGGCACCCCAGGACCGCCGTGCGGTGCGCACGTTCGTTTGCCGCTGGGACGACCACTTGATCAAAGAGGCGATCGAGCGGGAGCTGAGTCGCGGAGGACAGGTGTTCTTCGTTTTCAACCGCATCGACGGCCTCTACGAGCGCGCACAACGACTTCAGGACCTGGTTCCGAATGCAAGGATCGCGGTGGCACACGGCCAGATGAAGCCAGCGCTTCTCGACAAGACGATGACCGACTTCGTCGACGGCGCCTACGATGTGTTGTGCTCCACGGCGATCGTCGAGAGCGGACTCGACATTCCGCGCGCCAACACGATTCTAATCGATCGAGCGGACGCCTTGGGCCTCGCGCAGCTCTATCAGCTTCGGGGACGCGTCGGGCGCTCGAACCAGCGTGCGTATTCTTACCTCATCACGCCACCGCCGAGCCAGATGTCGGAGGAGTCTCGGATTCGCATGGAAGCCCTCGAACGCTTCTCCGGCCTGGGCGCTGGGTTCCGCGTCGCGACACTCGACATGGAGCTTCGAGGCGCTGGAAATCTCCTCGGGTCGGAGCAAAGCGGCAACGCGTCGCTCGTCGGCTTCGACATGTTCGTACAGATGCTCAATGAGGCCGTTTCGGAGCTCAGGGGAGAGCACGTACAACATGAAGTCGATCCCGAGTTGTCGATCGAGTTGGAGCACTATCTCCCCGAGGAGTACATCCATGACATCGGGCTACGGCTTTCCTTGTACCGCCGCTTCGCTACGGCCCCGGACGAGCAGGCTGTCGACGACCTCGCTACGGAGATGGAAGAGCGCTTTGGAGCACCTCCGCCCCCGGCACGCGACTTCGTGCGCGTCATGTCTCTGAAGCCCTTGCTGCGCGAGCTTCGCGCGCTCGGTTGCGAAGCCGAGCGAAGGCGGGTGACCCTGCACCTCCGGGAGGACACACCGCTCGATCCGTCGAAGCTGATGCCGCTCGTCGCGACACCTGGTGCCCGGTGGAGCCTTTCACCTGACATGAAGCTGACTCGGCGCTATCGAGACGACGAGTCCGGCGATCCCGTGGATCGTGTGCGATCCCTACTTGCGGAGCTAGAGTCCATGCGCTCGAACGCGCAGCAACCCTCAAAGGATGGTTCGAACGATGTCACTTCCGGATGAGCTCCAACGCATATTCGACGCCGACCGCGCGTTGCGAGAAGCAGAGTCGGTGTTGCTTCGGAAGAAGGCCTCCGAGGAGCTCATCGGGCTGCTCGAGCGCGAGACCGAGATCGCGCTTCACATGGAGGACCGTAAGGAAGGCACCCTGCGCCTCGAACGGCTCGCCGACCTCTGCGCGCAGGTTCCAGGCGCCCGGATGACCGACGCCCTCATCGCCATCTTGAGCGACGGCGAGCCTCGTGTCCGTGTCGCGGCCGGTGAGGCTCTGCGAGATTTGGGGTACGAGCGCTACGCCGAGGTGGCGCGCGGCATCGAGCGGGCCCTCGACAGCAACACCGATGGGCTCGCGATGTGCGAGCTGCCCTGGGTACTCGCCGAGATCGCCGAGCCAAGTGCCCTCCCCTTGATTCGTCGGTTCCTCGATCATCGAAGCTCGGACGTGGTCGCCGCAGCCATCGAAGCCCTCGCGCAGCTACGAGAGGCCGATGCGGTCCCCGACCTCGAGCGTTTCGTGGGCGACTCGCGAGTCGTGATCATCGAGGACTTCGAACACGAAACCAAGACCACCCTCGGCGAGCTCGCGGCGGAAGCGCTGCAGATGCTCGGGCTTCCCCCGAACATCGAGAACTAAGGGCTCTCCCGGGTCCAGAGCACCCGTCGTTTCGCGGCGCGTGCCCGCCCTCGGTCTTTCGCGAAGAGCGTGAGGTAGTCTTCCTTCACGGAATCGACCTCGACCTCGTCGGGAAGCTCGGCGCGCGCTGCCTCCATCGCGCGAACGAGTGACTGAAGGGGGCCCGACGCCTGCCCGAACATAGATGGCTCGATCATGAGGGAAACTTCGGAGATGCGATCGACGACATGCTTGCTCAGATAGCCTCTCCTTCGCAGGTCATCGAAGCTGGCCACCAACACCTCCGGGTTGAACGTGTGGGCGACGACCAGGTCGGCACCAACCCGGAGAACCGCCTGCGCGTCGAGGGCGCCATCCTCGAGCAGGACCAATGCGGGCTGGAAATAGTTGTAGAAAGGGCACACGCGCCGCCCGAAGTCGTGGAACCCCGCCGTCGAGGAAACACGCTCGAGGTGGATGAAGATGCGGCGAACGGTGTCGCAACGGGGGACCCGAGCGGCAATGCGGACGATTTCCGGGATGTCCTCGGGATAGACGTGCGCCGCTTCGGCCACTTTCATCAGGAGCTCTTGCTTCACACGCCCCGCGGCGATATCGGCATAAAGCGAGTAGATGAACGCGTCACCCTCGGCGTCATCGCCGAAGAGAATCTCATCGGTTTCCGGCGGGACATTGGTGCGCGATCGAAGCAGCGCGGTGAGCTTGTAACTGAGCTGGTCACGCAAGAATCGAAACTTGCCACGGACCAAGTTCCGGAGGCTGGGCTTGAGAGTGAAGCCGTCCCACCGAATCCCATCGAGCCGGAGCTTGGCTTCGAGGACACTGCGCATCTGCTCGGGGCTCCCCGACAATATGAATATCGACGCAGGATCCGTGGCGCGGATCTCGCGCAGCAGCGTCCCCGCCCCCGGATAAGCGCGCTTGCGGGAAGCCGGCTCGAAGGCCGTGCGCACCAAGTCGCGCAAGGTGTCGAACTCCGTGCGGAGGTAGGTCTTGTCGAGGTCCCACCGATAGACGATTTGGTTCCTGCGCTCGCTCAGATCCTGCGCCACCGAGAGACCATAGCAGCCAACCGGCGCCAGATGCAGACCCAGTCGAAGCTGATATGGTCGGCGCATGCCTCTCAGCGCGGTGGTCATCGATGAACGCACGTTGGAGCGTGGCTCGGAAGCGCAGCACATCGAATGGGAGGCGATCATTCGGGGGCTTCTGCAAAAAGCCCAAAGCAGCGTCGAAGAGGTCGGAACGCTCAACGTGAGCGTCACCGAACAGCGATTCGTTCTCGATTTCCGGACCAACGAGGGTCGCGCGCTCGGGGCCGTCGCCATTCCGCACGAGCTGCTTTCCGAGCACATCACCGAGTACATCGACATCGTCCGCCAAATCACCGACGCGGACGGCCTCAATCAAATGGAGGCGCTGGACATGGCCAAGAAGGTCACCCACGACCGCGCGGGCCGAGTGCTGAAGCGGGAGCTTCGCGAATTTGGCTTTGACTTGGAGGCGTCGCGGCGACTGTTCACGCTGCTGTTGTCACTGCGGGTGGATACCACCAGGCTCGTCGGCATCCACGGTCATCGTACAATCCGCTAGTTGCCGCTCCCGGCGCAGTGAACAACTGTGCGGTTTCGCGACGCCAAACGACCCAAATACCGAGGTTTCGGGCTCCGAGGCGGCCGATTCATGTCAGAGGGTCGACCTTTTTGGCCATTTGTTGAACACTGAATTGCGAGGGGGTCATGACAGCGTCGCTGAAAGAGTCGGTCCAGCCGCCGGCCGAGGATCTGCATCCTCAGGGCGAGAGCACACCCTACTCGAAGCGCGACGAGGATTTCGTGCGGCTTCTCAATGCCGCAGGCCTCGCCTGCGAGCTCGATACGAGACTGCTGTCCGGGATCGCGTCGGACCTCGAAGAGTCGCGCATCGACTCTCGCCGAATGGACATCCTGGAGCTGTACTATCGAGGCAACGAAGATGCGTCCGTTGCGTTGCGCCGCCGTAACAGCGACCGATTCTTCTTACACAACGACTACTTCTCGGTGAATGCCCATCAGCTCGTCTCGTCCTTGGCAAGCCTCAATCCGGAAATCGCACCGGTGGAGCTTCAGCGAATCGGAGCGGACAACGGGCCGCTGGTTCTGCGCGCGGGCGAACACTTCAGCGCCGTGACCGATGAAGACGATGAGGATGCGGAAAACGGGACCGTCGCCGTGCGAGCTCTAGTTCGCGCCCTGAATGCACTCTTGGCGAAAGCTGAAGTCAGCGAACGGCTCGTTCCGCTCGTACCGGATGAGTCGCGTGAGCTCTATGTCGGCGTTACCGAGGAAGGCGCAATGACCCTGCTGCAGGGCGGTTGCACCGAGCTTTCGGCGGTTGCAGCGCTTCGAGAGTTCGCGAGCTGGTAACAACGGCGCAGCTCGGCCATATCTGTGCCCGAGATTCCGAGGTGAACCAAGATGGCTGATTACGATTACGACCTCTTCGTCGTTGGCGCGGGGTCGGGTGGCGTGAGGGCGGCTCGCGTCGCGAGCGAGCTCGGAGCGCGCGTGGCGATCGGAGAGATGGATCGCATGGGTGGAACCTGCGTCAACGTCGGGTGCATCCCCAAAAAGCTCTTTGTGTACGGGTCTCACTTTGCGTACGACCTCCAGGACGCCGTTGGTTACGGATGGTCGACCGAATCGTCGTTCGATTGGGCCACGCTGCGAGCAAACAAGGACCGAGAGATCGCCCGCCTCAACCACATTTACGAGGGGTTGCTCGACCGCGCAGGGGTGGACTCGTTCAAAGGTCGTGCGCGGCTGCTCGATTCACATACCGTCGACATCGGCGGCACGCGACGATCAGCCGAGAGGATTCTCATTGCCACCGGGGGAAGCGCCATCGTGCCCGACATTCCCGGCAGGGAGAACGCGCTCACTTCCAATGCGGTTTTCTTTCTGGAGGATCTGCCAAAGACAATGATGGTGGTTGGAGCGGGCTACGTTGCGCTCGAGCTCGGTTCGGTGCTGTGCGCTTTGGGGGTGGACGTCACCCTGGTTCATCGAGGCGAAGAGATCTTACGCGGCTTCGACCGCGACCTCCGATGCCACCTTCACGACGAGCTCGAGGCCAAAGGAATGCGGATCGTTTTGGAAACGCAAGTGGAGGAGCTTCGCAAGGTCGGCTCCGCATTCACAGCTCGGCTGAGCAACGGAGAAATTCTCGAGACCGACTTCCCGGTGTTCGCGATCGGGCGCCAACCCAACGTTGAAGGACTGGGGCTCGAAGAGCTTGGCGTCGATCTCGGGCAGCGCGGGGGCATCGTCGTGAACGATGACTTCACGAGCTCGGTGCCATCGATTCATGCGGTCGGCGACGTCATCGATCACATTCAGCTCACTCCTGTCGCGCTCGCCGAGGGAATGCACTTCGCCCATCGCTTCTACGGTCAGGGTGAGCACCGCATCGACTACGAAAGCATCCCGACGGCGGTGTTCTGCCAACCGGAGCTCGCCACGGTAGGTCTCACCGAAACCGAAGCGTGGCATCGCTGCCAAGACGTTCGCGTCTACAAGTCCGTCTTCACTCCGTTGAAGCTCACGCTGAGCGAACGAAAAGAACACACCATCGTGAAGCTGGTGGTGGATGCATCGAACGATCGCGTAGTTGGCTGCCACATGGCTGGTCACGGAGCCGCGGAGATCATTCAGGGGCTCGCCATTGCCATGAAAGCTGGCGCGACCAAGGCCCAGTTCGACGCCACGATCGGGATTCACCCGACCTCCGCCGAGGAATTCGTGACTCTGCGATAATTCCCGAGTTAATTGATAAAGAAATAGGCGGGACGCTGACGTCGGAATAAGCTGTATTTCGCGGGTTTCAACGCTTAGAGTGCCTGTCCAAGACTGGACGCATTGCAAATCTGCACCAGACTTGTCAAGTTACTCCAAACCATCATGGAAGCCGTCCGCGTCGCCTCAGTCGATTCCGGCCTCGATCAAGAGAATCGAGCGCTCGGAGCCTCGACCCCCGAAGAGCTCATCGAATGGGCTCTGGATCGGTATGGCGACAAGCTGATCGCGTCGACCAGCTTCGGTGCGACCTCCGCGGTGATGCTCCACCTCCTGCACGAGGTCGCTCCCCGCACGCCGGTCGTTTGCGTCGACACCGGCTACCTCTTCCCCGAAACCTATCAATTCGCCCACGAGTTGACCAAGCGCCTCGAGCTGGATGTTCGATTCTACTCGGCACCGATGTCTCCTGCGCGCCAGGAAGCGCTGTACGGCAAGCTCTGGGAACAGGGGGAGGAAGGCGTGAAGCGCTACCTTCAGATCAACAAGGTCGAACCGATGCAAAGGGCGATTCGCGACCTAGATGCCGAGGCTTGGATGGCGGGTGTGCGTTCCGAGCAAACCGAGCATCGTGCGGGGCTCCGCCGCATCGAGCGCCAAGACGGACGGATCAAGATCCACCCGATTCTGCACTGGACTACGGAAGAGATCACCACCTACATGGAGCGATACGATCTCCCCTACCATCCGATGTTCGGGCAAGGGTACCGCTCGATTGGTGACCACCATTCTACGATTCCCACGACCGTCGACATGGATCCTCGCGACGGTCGCATCCTCGGCAAAACGCGGGAGTGCGGGCTGCACCTTCCACTGACCGAAGAGCAAAACCAAAGCCTCAAATCGAGCGGCTTGTAAGAAGCTGGCCCATCGCTCCGCTTTGCGTAACCTCAATAGTATCGCTTTCACGCAAGTGAACAGCGTGTGGAGGTAGCCAACGGTGACTTTGCTTCGGCTCGTGCTCAGCGACCTGCATCTCGGGACGGGGACCCGGCGCGGACAGCTCAACCCGCTCGAGGATTTCATCCACGACGATCGGCTGGTCGAGCTCCTGGCATACTACGATCAGCTTGCCGGCCCCGACGGCAGCATCGAGCTCATTCTGAACGGCGACATCTTCGACCTGTTGAAGGTGAAGATCGCGGATCAGTGGCCAACCGAGGTGACGGAAGAAATCGCAATCGCCAAACTGCAGCAGTGCCTCGAGGGACACCCGAAGTTCGTGTTGGCGATCCGCGAGTTTCTCCAGAAGCTGACGAACCGCGTGACCTATCTCCCAGGGAACCACGATCTCGAGCTTTGGTTCTCCGGCGTGCAGGAGCTCTTCCTTCGATACGTAGCACCAGGTGACGCCGCGGAACGCGTGCACTTCGTGACCTCGTCCGACACGTACTACCTTCCCGAAGGCATCCAGATCCGTCACGGCCATCAGTTCGAACGCATCCACCGCGTCGACTACTCCCAGATCACGCGCACTCGGCGAGACGGGACAGAAGTGCTTGCTCTTCCCTGGGGCAGCTTGTGGATCCTCGAGGTGATGAACCCACTCAAGGAGATTCGAAGCCACATCGATCGCATCCAACCCCTGCGGCGCTTTCTCTGGTCGTCCGCCTTGTTGGATCCGCGCTTCGTGTTCAAATTCTTGTGGCGCTCCACCGTCTACTTCCTCCGCCACCGCGTTTTCACGATCCAAGCCTGGCGCGACCGCATCATGAATTTCCCGCGATTGGTCCGCGAGGAGGTTCTCGAAATCACCAGCGGCGGCTACGACGAACGCGCGATTCGCGCCCTCAACAAGATCCGCGGCGCCCACACCCTCATCGTCGGCCACAGCCACGGCCCACGCTTCCTACAGCTCCCCAACGACCGCATCCTGGTGAATACGGGAACATGGGTGAAGATGATCAACTTGGATCTTCAGTACCTCGGCCAGGACAGCGGGTTGACTTACGCCGTGATCGACTACGACGACAACGGGAAGGCGCAGACGACCCTGATGAGATGGCAGGGCGCCCACGAAGCCTGCGAAGCCATTCCATACGCGGACTAGAGCAAGCCCGGGGCTCAGCGCGACACGACACGAGGATGTGACGAACGGCTCGGCTTGCAAAGGTGGCCGGATTCACTTGGGAGCTTAGGCCACGCAAGCCTCGCCTCGGCGCTCGCGCCCAATCCGAGGTGGCTGCACGCATGCGGATTGTCACTCGCGACGTCGCCACATCCCCATGTCGTGTCGCGCTGAGCCCCTCCATACGTCGCTGGCGCTGGCGCTGACACTGACACTGACACTGACACTGACACTGACACTGACACTGACACTGACACTGACACTGGCACTGACACTGACACTGACACTGACACTGACGCTGACACTGACACTGACACTGACGCTGACGCTGGCGTTTTCCCTCCTTGTCATCGCTTGTCCTTGTTTTTGGGTTGGGTCCCACGCGGGGTGAGACCCAACCCAAAACCAAGGAGTCGCTCATGGAAAAGAAGAACGTTTACGACAGAGCCCGAAAGGTCGTGCGAGAGCTGGTCCCCGTTCTCCACATCGTTCGCGAGCACGACAAGTCGCTCGCTGACCAACTCAAGCGAGCTGCGCAAAGCGTGGTGTTGAACATCGCGGAGGGGCGCGGGAACGACGCAGGGAATGCGCGGGCACGGTTTTCCACCGCATGCGGGTCCGCAAAGGAAGTCCGGGCGGCGCTGAACGTCGCAAGCGACTGGGGCTACATCGAAACCCACATGGCGACCCACCTCGACGAGAAGCTCGACGAGGTCTGCGCCATCACGTGGTGCTTGGGTCGAAAGCCCTAACGCCCGGACAACCTCCAAGACATCGCGCAGACTTCGTCGAGCGCGGTGTCCACCTCGTTGATTCGTGAGCTCGAGACGTAGCCGTAGGCCACGATGAGCTGAAGCCCGGCTCGCACCTCTTTGGCAGAGCCGCACGCACTGGCGAATCGAGTTTTCGCCGTCCCCGGGTCATTCCCATCGGCCTCGGCGATATTGAGGACGACGCTGTTCATCGCCCGATGAATCTGGTCGAAGAGCGACCTATCCCGCTTGCGAACGACCGGAAGCACCTGCCGCAGCCCACCTGCTGCCTGAAGCGCCTTTTGCTGAATGATGAGTCCCATGAGTGATCTCCTTTTTCGCGAGTGAGTGGGGTTCCCCAGAAGGGCGAAGCCCGACCCCACT
>Ga0209456_10000836_pt1 | contig 15564 bp, 10 predicted proteins | sample COG_11_FD_184755 | JGI IMG/M metagenome (GOLD analysis project Ga0209456, IMG submission 184755) | Pelagic marine sediment microbial communities from the LTER site Helgoland, North Sea, for post-phytoplankton bloom and carbon turnover... | ecosystem: Environmental > Aquatic > Marine > Neritic...
ACACGTGCCAACAGCATATTCTCACCGAGCAGGTTTTTCTCCGCCTGGTCAAACACAGCGTATCGGTACATCTGGCGCAAATCGAAAGCGGCGCGGTGCCCTCTTAACCATTCGGCTGTTTGCTGTAGAGACCTGGGCTCGTCCTTCATGAACGGGATCATCGGCCGCAAATGCGCAGCACAGGCATCCAGCGCGGCCCTCAAAGCCGGGGCGTCTTCCGGTGACCAGCACCTGAGAACCAGGTGGTCTGTCAGCACACGGTAGGCTGTGCGTTTTTTTTCAATTGAAGGGACCAAACCTTAACTGGTCCAGCGAAGAGTCTTGGCCCTGGCCGCCAATACTACCAGGTATATGGCGACAATAATCACCATCACCGGCATCACCAGACCACCGGGACCGAAAACCTCAAATGACTTGCTCATGAAAAAAGAATGAAACATCTGCACCAATACACCGGCCAGCGACAGTTGCAGGAACAAGCCGGCCAGGTTTCTCTTCAACAACAGCAGAACACATCCGAACGTGCCGAAGTTAACCGCAACCGCAAAAGCTGCCGTTGCCCATGCGGGTGTATTTTCAATCAGTTGACGTTGCTCATCCGGCAATGCTGCCAGTGTTTCGGGCGTCATCATGACCTGCGAGATATAGGCCGCCACACCCAACAGATTCCAGACCAATAGCACCGCAGGAACAACCGTGAACCACGTGGGGGCCTTTTCGCTTGTCTCTTTAACCATGGTCTACTCCAGAGCCTGTTGTTATCAATATTCAGTATAGACGCTAAATAAACGCTAACCACTCACTGATGTTCTACTTAATTCACTGCTCAAGCAGTTTTTGCACCCTTTCGTACCTTCGCTTTCGCTGGAGGGGCGCCGGTGCGGGGGGTATTACCCTATGCATACGCACATAGCAGAGGGTGTGCGGTACCTTTCTTCAGGACCTTACGAGACAGGAGTCGAGGAAGAGCGCCACAGGACGTGCTTGAGCGAGTCCTGAAGGAAGGTACCGCACGGCCTCTGCTACCCTGACGAAGCACCAATGAGTTTCTTATTAGACAGAATCTGAATATACGCAGTGCATATTTGAAACAATCGCGCCGCACATCCATGTGCTCCATCGCGATATACCGTTCATCCTGAACATAATCGTGTCCTGATAACTTCACATATCTCGATGCTGAAAGACTTGTACCACTTATCCCGCCCCATGCGCTGTGCTTTTCGGTGCTCAGGGTCATTCTTCCATTTGAGAATCTGCTGTTCGGTTTCCCAATAAGAGATCGCTATTTCCTCATTACCCTCGGTTACAGAAACGAAATCCAGACAACCATACTTTTCAAATGCCAGATCTTTCAATCGTTGGGCCATGTGCAAGTACTCTTCGTCCAACTCCGCCACGCTTGCCTTGAATATCACCGCATACATATTGTGTCCTTATTCTGGTGTTGGCACTTCGAACCAGGTCGCATGCGCAACCGCACAACATGATCCCGACTCACCAAATAGTGCCGTCCCGGTGTAATGCTTGCGACCCTGGCGGCTGATTTCCCAGCCAATCAGCGCAGACGGCGTTCTTACACGCTATGTATTAACCAGGTTTTCTATCACCGGAACCGGTTTCCGATCAGGAAAAACATTTTGATCCAGGAATTTTTCCTGCAAACCCAGGTGTTCAGCCAACACACCTTTGAAAACACTGCGGATATCAGCAGTAGGGTATAAATCCCTTCCCTCGTAGAGGTTTGCAGTGGAAAGACCGGGCCAGTCGGCAACGATCCGGCCGCCGTTTACTGCACCACCCGCCAGCAGCGCTGCCGTTGCCGTGCCGTGGTCGGTACCGCCTGTACCATTCACCCTTACCGTACGACCAAACTCTGTCACAACCATCACCACGGTTCTCGACCAGGCATCACCCAGGTCGCGTTGTAAAATTGCCAAGCCATTATCAAGTGCCGAAAATTTACCGGCGAGACTGCCACTGGCTGCACCCTGCCGGGCGTGTGTATCCCAACCACCCGATTCAAGCACGGCGATCCGTGGACCATCGGGTGCCGACAGGAACCTGGCCGTCGCCTTCATCAATTCTTCCAGCTGTTTCTGCTGGTTACCGCGACCTTTCCTCGAACCGGCCATATCGCCGGCAATCTGCTGGGAATCAAGTGCCTGCTGTAATCGTGTGGCAAAAAACGGATCATTGGCATACAGGGCTTCCAGGCGTCTGAGGGTATCATCGGCAGCATCCGGCATGCTCGAAGGGGCCCAGCTCGTGACCGGCTGGCTGCCACGAAGCAGCAAGGGCGTATTTTGCGAGATCGCGATGGCGCTTTCGCTTCCCTGGCGGCCATTCAGTGGTTGAATCGCCCGGTTTAACCAGCCGTCACGTTGGAAGTTACCCGCACTTGAGCCGCTCTCCAACTGATCCTGGCCATCAAAATGTGAGCGCTCCCTGTATGGACTTGCAACGGCATGAACAAACAAGGCCTGTTTCTGCTGGTAAAGTTCATGGGTGTATTGCAAAGCCGGATGGATGCCAAACAAGCCATCGGCTTTCAGAACACCACCGGTCTGACCCGGCGAAGCGAGTGCCAATTTGCCTCGCAGGCCGGCATAGTTTCCTTCGCCATAGGGCGCGAGCATCGCCATGCCATCCATTGCACCCCGCAGGATAAATAGCACCAGGCGGGAGTCATTCGGGGTATTGGCAAAAACCAAACCCGGAAAACCCGCTACAAGCGTGCCCAGCCCCAGGCCTTTCAATAGTTCTCTTCTGCGCAACATAATCTATCTCCGCTGGAAGTCAGGTGAGGCCAATAACAGGGTGGTCCCCTGTACAACGCTCTCGGCACGCTTTATTGCTATACGTGTGTGTTCACTGAAGTTGGCGCCCAATGACATTTCGCCGACATCCAGCGGGTTTCGCCCGGAACCGACCCGGCGTGCGACGGCGTTCGCCCACTCGATGCGCTTGTACAATGCATCAGCACCACCCCACTGCTCCGCCGTATCCGGCCAGCCTTCCGGTGAACCGGGTCGTAACGGCATTTGCCCCATCTGCTCGAGTGCCCCGATCACGATTCTCATTCTGCCGGGAACGTGTTCATATGCCCGGTGACTCGAAATGACAAACTCCTCGGGGCTCTTGTACTTGGCCAGGGGTACTTGCCAGGGTTCCGTTGATTGCACCAGGGCCGCATGAACTTCCGGCAGGTTACCACCGCTGTCCAGAAACACCTTTGCAACCCGGTCGACCATCGCAACCGGTGGCTCATCGGCGACGAAATGACGAACCAGCTTCGTGGCAATAAAGCGGGCCGTTGATGGTTGCAGCGACAGTTTGCGTAATACCGCTACGCCCTGGTCAAACCCAAACTGCTGATAACGCTCACCCATGATGACCTGCGAACCGGGTTCATGGGCGTTTTCACGAAACAGGAACGCACCGGGCGTTCCTGCCTTGAAGCGGCCCTGGTCACTGCCTATCGACCAACCGGTAAGAACCATTGCAAACGCAGTGACATCCTGCTGCCGGTAACCACCATCGACACCCAGGGTGTGCAATTCAAGAATTTCCCGCGCGAGGTTTTCATTAATCCCGACATCACGCTTTTCGCTCCGTCGTTTTTTACTCCGCCTGGCAATCATCGAGTCAGGACCGATGGATCGTTCATTGTCCAGGTACAGGATCATGGCAGGGTGTGTTTCTGCAGCGACGAGTAAATTGAAAAAACTACCGCCCAGGTTTGGCCGAATGGCTTCATTCTCAAACAGACCGGCCAACGCGCTAACGGGTTGTTTATCAGCCGATACAGCAAAGTGATTGGACCAGAATCGCACCAGTCTTTCGTGGAGGGGGTAATCTGTTTCAACGGCATGCTTAAATCGCACCCCGACCTGGTCTACGTAATATGACCGGACCAGGCCGGCATATTTCCTGGCATTCTTGGGCACAGGGCCATCCCCTGCCTGCTTTTTCATCTGGCGTTGCTCTTGCCGAACCTTCAGCACCTCTGCCAAAACCTTTTCGGATGACGGTAACTGAGTCAGGTAGGCAGACGGTGATGACGGGCCCTGCAACTGATTCAACAAAGCAGCCTTGGGGTCTTTTTCCAGCGTGGCCAACTCGCCGGGGCGGGCGCCGAGTCCAAACCGGTTTGCAGCGATGGCCGTTTCTATGTTCATGATCTACACCAGGATTAATGTTATGTCCTGTTAACAAGATAGCAAACAACCAGCAACTTCAGGATGCAACGCCCCCGAATTTACCTGTTTTTACTTTTTCTGACGTGAGTCGACAGAGGGCTCAGCCATGTCAGGAGATGTCGCGTAAATAAAGTGCACAGGCCATCGAGCGCGATGCCAGGTTCCATACTGACGGGCCCGTTTTCGGCGGTTTTGCTTCACTGCTCTGAAATGCAAGCTGCCATGCCCCGGGAGGTGGTATCTCCGGTAAAGCAAAATCCCGCGATTCGGCAGTAGCATTGAGCATGATTGCCACCGCCACCAAACCCTGCTGGGCAGACTCCTGCCCGGCAGGCCTGGAGCCATGCGTTTCGGGGAAGAAAAGCGTCAGGGCAGACTCGCTATGCCATTGCTTTTCCCGCATACGCCAACCGTCTGAATTCAGCCACTCTATGTCGCGCAAACCGTCACCATTGTGATCAAAACCATGTGGGTAGGTTGTTCGTTTCGTATGCGGCATCCTGCCACGCAGTTTGATCAAAGACTGAACCTGGTGCAAAAAGTCGGGGTCATCGGCCAGGTCGCCCCAATCAAGCCAGCCCGTCTCGTTGTCCTGTGCGTAGGCGTTATTATTACCCCGCTGGGTATTGCCAAATTCATCACCGGCCAGCAACATTGGCGTGCCTTTGGACAACAGCAAAGTGGCCACCATGTTCAGACGCTGCCGGCGTCTCAGTTCATTGATCCCGGTATCCCCGGTCTCACCTTCAACACCATGGTTGCTGCTGAAATTATGTGAATGGCCATCCCGATTGTCTTCACCATTGGCCTCGTTGTGTTTCGCTTCATAAGTCACCAGGTCGCGCAGGGTGAAGCCATCGTGGGAGGTGACAAAATTGATACTCGCCTGTGGCGGCTTACCCCTGGCTTCGAAGATATCAGATGAACCGTGCAGCCGTTTTGCAAGACTGCTTAACTGGTCTTCATCACCACGCCAGAACCGCCGCACACTATCACGATAACTGTCGTTCCATTCCGCCCAGCGTGACGGAAACTGGCCCAGTTGGTAACCATCGATACCCGGGTCCCAGGGTTCTGCAATTAACCTGGCATTCGACAGACGGGGGTCATCATTGATCTGGTGCAAAAGGTCGTGATGCGGGTTAAAACCCAGCATGGTCCGGCCCAGTACGGGAGCAAGGTCAAACCTGAAGCCATCGACACCCATGGTCTCATGCCAATAAACCAGGCTATCCCTGATCAGGGCCTGCACGCATGGTTGGTCAGCGTCAAGTGTGTTACCGCATCCCGTATCGTTGATGTAGTGGCCTGGGTTTTCGGGGTCGGTTCTGTAATAGGACATGTTATCAATGCCGCGGAAGCACAGTGTTGGCCCCTTTCCCCCGCCTTCACCGGTATGGTTGTAAACCACATCCAGTATGACCTCGATACCTGCTTCGTGAATGGCATCCACCATTTCCCGGAATTCCAGGCACGCATCGCGGGACGCATAACGTGATTCCGGAGTGAAGAAATTGATACTGTTGTAGCCCCAGTAATTCCTCAGCCCTTGCCCGACGAGAAAACCCTCGTCAATCATCGCATGAACCGGCATCAATTCCAGCGATGTGATGCCCAGGGCTTTCAGGTATTCGAGAATTTGCCCGTTGCTCATACCAACGAACTTGCCGCGCTCACTCTCAGGGATATCCGGGTGCCGCATGGTATAGCCACGTAGATTGGCTTCGTAAATAACCACTTCAGACCAGGGTATGCAGGGGCGTGCTGCCGAGAGTTCTGCTACAGAGCCCGTTACTACGCTCTTGGGTATAAAAGCTGCACTATCGGTTCGGTTGGGTTGCAAGGACCTGCCAGTTGTAGAATGATCGTAATCGTATAGAGCTCCGGACCATTGAAATTCACCATCAAGTGCTCGTGCATACGGGTCAATCAACAACTTGGACGGGTTGAAACGCAGACCTTCAGCGGGTTCCCACGGACCATGAACACGGTAACCATAACGCTGGCCCGGTTCACAGCCCGGCAAATAACCGGACCAGGCACCATCCTGGGAGGAGGGTAAGTGGAAGCACTGCGATTGTTGCCCGGAAGCATCGAACAGGCAAAGCTCGACCGAACGGGCAGCTGCTGAATACAGGGCAAAATTTACACCTTGTCCGTCCCAGCGAGCCCCCAACTGCTCCGGACTACCAGCCTGGATCATGACTCCCCGTTGCTTATCTTATCGAGGTGCCAGATATCACGGTTGTAATCACGCATGGTGCGGTCGGTCGAGAACCGTCCGGATTTGGCGCTGTTCAGAATACTCATCCTGGTCCAGCGTTGTTGATCCTGGTAGGCCTTTCCTGCCGCTTCCTGGGCATCGACATAACTGCGGAAATCTGCAGCCGTCATCCAGGGGTCATGAGGGTTACGCACCGAGGCAATGACCGTATCCAGTATGCCGGGCTCAAAATGATTGAAGTGACCGTTATCCAGCAAACGCATGACCCGTCTGAAATCCCGGTCTGACTCTATTATCGCCTGCGGGTCATAACTTTCCCTGAAGGCAGGAATCTCTTCAACGGTCAAACCGAAAAGGAAAAAGTTTTCCTCGCCCACGGCCTCGAGTATCTCCACGTTGGCGCCATCCAGCGTACCGATGGTAACCGCACCGTTCATCATGAACTTCATGTTGCCGGTGCCGGATGCCTCCTTGCCTGCCGTTGATACCTGTTCCGACAGATCGGCCGCGGGGCAGATCAGCTCCATGGCTGAAACATTGTAGTCGGGGTAGAACACCAGTTGTAAACGGCCCCGCATGGCGGGATCAGTATTGATCACCTTGGCCACGTTATTGATCAACTTGATCTGGTCCTTGGCCATCTCGTAGCCCGGCGCCGCCTTGCCACCGATGATGATTACCCGTGGTGGTAAGTCATCGCCATCACCGCGCTGAATGCGGTCGTACAGGTGAATGGCGTGCAGCACATTCAACAACTGGCGTTTGTATTCATGGATACGTTTGACCTGGACATCGAACATCATGGATGGATCAACAGGCAGTTTGGTCTTGCTGGTGATATTGGCTGCAAGCCGGTCTTTGTTTGCCTGTTTGACGGCATGCCATTGGTTCTGGAAGTCAACATCATCCGCCAACGGCTTGAGTTTCTCCAACTGCTCAAGATCGGTTACCCAGCCTTCTCCAATTTGGCCGGTTATCAATTCGGCGAGCTTTGGATTACACGCGGCCAGCCACCGGCGCTGGGTGACACCATTGGTCTTGTTGTTAAACTTTTCCGGCCAGAGACTGGCAAAATCCTTGAACAGGCCTTGAACCAACAGTTTGGAATGCAACTCCGCAACACCATTAACAGAAAAACTGCCAACGATAGCGAGGTATGCCATACGCACCCTTTTCTCATGGCCTTCCTGGATCAATGACATACGACTGAGGATTTCCGTATTACCCGGCCAGTGCTGGCTGACCTCGGTCAGGAAACGTACGTTGATCTCGTAAATGATCTCCAGAATACGTGGTAACAGTTGTTCAAACATGAACACCGGCCAGGTCTCCAGTGCCTCCGGTAACAGGGTGTGGTTGGTATAAGCCATGGTCGAGGTGGTGATATCCCAGGCGCTATCCCAATCAAGCCCGTGGACATCCATCAACAGGCGCATCAACTCCGGCACGGCGATAGCCGGATGTGTATCGTTCAACTGGAAACAGTGCTTTTCGGCAAACTGGCTGAAATCACTGCCATACATATTGACCCAGTTTCTCAAAATATCCTGCAAACTGGCGGAGGCTAGAAAGTACTGCTGACGCAGACGCAGCTCACGCCCGTTTTCGGTCTCTGCATTGGGGTACAGAACCATGGTGATATTCTCTGCCTCGTTCTTGGCGGCTACTGCATCCGAATAGTCACCGGCATTGAATTCTTCCAGGTCGAACTCGTCGGTGGCCGCCGCTGACCACAAACGCAATGTGTTGACCACGTCGTTGTGGTAACCGGGGATGGGCAGGTCAAAGGGAATGGCCAACACATCGCGCGTATCAATCCAGTCAACGTGAACCCTGCCCAGTGAGTCTTTATAGTGGATTACACGACCACCGAACTTGATGGTCTGGGCGCGCTCGTTACGCTCAACTTCCCACGGGTAACCGTCTCTTAACCAGGAATCCGGTTCTTCCACCTGGCGCCCGTTTTCCAGGCGTTGATGAAACATGCCATAGCGGTAACGTATGCCATATCCGGCGACCGGTAAACCGAGGGTGGCACAACTGTCGAGAAAGCAGGCCGCCAGCCTACCCAGGCCGCCATTACCTAAACCGGCATCAACCTCCTGCTCGTGCAGGTCTTCCAGTTCCACTCCAAGCCGGTGCAGAGCCTCTTCGGTTTGTTCTGTTATGCCCAGGTTTAACAGCGCATTCCTCAACAAACGACCCATCAGGAATTCCAAAGAAAGGTAACAGGCACGTTTACCCTTGCTTCTTTCCAGGTTTGTACGGGTCTCGATCCAGCGTTCATGGAGCCGTTCCCGGGCAGCATAGACCAGAGCCTGGTAAAGGAAATTTTCGTGTTTTCGAATGGTGCGTCTACCCAGCATCCGGCTGTGATAATGTATGGTGTCGGCAAGGATGGCATCCGCATCCATGCTTAATTCGGGCAGCTTGAGTAACTCCATATCGCCTACGCCGCCAGTTTTTGACTGATCATTCATCTACTCGTTCTCCGAATTTCCCCTTAGTCGGGTCTTGTTATTTTTAAAAGTATTGTCGCCAATGGTGGCAGGTCTATCTGCAGGGATTGCTGGCGCCCGTGCGCCGAAACGTCTTCCGTGTGAATGTCTTCTGCCACAACAACACCACTTCCTCCGTACCTGGTGGAATCGGTGTTGAGCAACTCCGAGTAACAACCGGCCTGCGGTACTCCGATACGATAGCCGGAGCGAACCAGCGGCGTAAAGTTACTGACACAAACGACAAAAGCACCGTCAGCTGCACGGCGCAACCAGCAAAGCACACTGCTGTCGGCATCCTGCCAGTCTATCCACTCAAATCCTTCGTGGCTGAAATCCAGCTCATGCAAGGCCGTGGTATCCCGGTACACCCGGTTGAGATCGGACACCAGGTTCTGAACACCCTGGTGCAGCGGATATTCGAGCAAGTGCCAGTCAAGGGACTGATCGTGATTCCACTCTTTATCCTGTGCGATCTCGGCGCCCATAAACAATAGTTTCTTTCCCGGGTGGGCGTACATGAAGCCGTAATAAGCACGCAGGTTGGCAAAGCGCTGCCACTCATCACCCGGCATACGCCCGAGCAGTGAGCGCTTGCCATGCACAACTTCATCATGTGACAGGGGCAGTACGAAGTTTTCATCAAAGGCGTAAACCAGGCCAAATGTCATCTTGTCGTGATGGTACTTGCGATGAACCGGGTCTTCGCTCATATAGGACAGGGTGTCGTTCATCCAGCCCATGTTCCACTTGTAAGTAAAGCCGAGGCCACCCGCACTGGTTGGCCGTGAGACGCCTGGCCAGGCAGTGGACTCCTCTGCATAGCTGGTCGCCTTGTATCCGTGGATAATCTCGTTGAAATGGCGCAGAAATTCTACCGCTTCGAGGTGTTCATTGCCGCCGAACTCATTCGGCACCCAGTCACCTTTTTCGCGGGAATAATCAAGGTAGAGCATCGATGCTACGGCATCGACACGCAGGGCGTCGATATGGAAATCATCGATCCAGCAAAGCGCACTGCCCACCAGGTAATTAACCACTTCCCGGCGGCCATAGTTGAATATCAATGTGCCCCAATCCGTGTGCTCGCCTTTGCGCGGGTCTTCGTGCTCATATAGAGCGGTTCCGTCAAGACGTCTCAGACCGTGCTCATCCTTTGGAAAATGGGCAGGCACCCAGTCCATGATGACACCGATGCCCGCCTGGTGAAAGCGGTCGACCAGGTAACGAAAATCATCCGGCTGACCAAACCGCTGGGTCGGGGCATACAGGCCAATGGGTTGGTAACCCCACGAGCCATCGAACGGGTGCTCGGTGACCGGCAGCAGTTCCACATGCGTAAAGTTCATCCGCTGGACATAATCCACCAATTCATCGGCCAACTCCCGGTAAGTAAGGAACCGGTTGTTTTCCCCGCGCCTCCAGGAACCGAGGTGCACCTCGTAGATGGTGACGGCCTGATTCATCACCGGCACATCGGTTTGTTTCGTCGTCCAGTCGGTGTCCTGCCACTTATAACGACTCTGGTAAACCACCGAAGCATTACCCGGCGGAGACTCGTGGAACTGGCCAACGGGGTCGGACTTGTATGGCAGAAGTTCGCCCTGTTTATCGAGCATCTCGAACTTGTAATAAGAACCCTGTCCAATACCGGGAATGAAAATTTCCCATAAGCCGTTACCCGGGTGCAGGCGCATCACGTGACGACGGCCATCCCAGTTATTGAACTCCCCAACCACACTGACGCGTGAGGCATTGGGTGCCCAAATTGCAAAAAAGGTACCGTCCACCCCAAGTAAACGTTTGGGGTGTGCTCCCAGTTTTCGGAAAATATCCCGATGTGAACCCTGTCCGATCAGGTAGAGGTCAAGGTCGCCCAGCATGGATGGAAATCGATACGCGTCCTCCGTGTCCCAGCTGTTGCCATCCGCCTGGGTGATACGCAGTCGGTAATGGCGTTTTCGCGGGGGTATTTCGGCCTCGAATATGCCTTCCGGATGAACCTGTTTCATAGGTACGGGATCACTGACATCTGCAAACAACAATGCCACGGATTCAGCCTGGGGCTGGAAAGTACGGACAATACGCAGGCCATCTTCCTTATGGATTCCATAAAGAGAAAACGGATCATGGTGCCGTCCACCGGCCAGCGCGTTAAGCGTTGCTTTATTCAAATAGGACATAGTGGTCTAGTATCTCTTTTCCTAACGTGTGTGGTGTAACGGCTGTCCAAGCATGGTGGGAGTGACGACGGTACAGCCACCTTCGGTAACGCGAAAACCCCTCGCACGGTCTGCATCATGATCCACACCAATTTCCGTACCCTCCGGAATCAGACAACCCCGGTCTATGATGGAATTAACGATGGTACAACCATCCAGGACCTCGCACTCCGGCAGGATCAGCGAATCGACGATGCGGGAATATGAATGTATTTTACAGTTGGAAAAAATCAGCGATCTCTTGACGTTGGCGCCGGAAATAATACAACCCGCCGATACCATCGAGTCTGTCGCCTCTCCGCGTCTTTCCGCGGTATCGAAAACAAACTTCGCGGGTGGCGCCTGGAGCTGTTCGGTCAGAATGGGCCAGTTCCTGTCATACAGGTCAAGCTGTGGGACGATTGAAACCAACTCCATATTGGCTTCCCAATAGGCATCCAGCGTACCCACATCACGCCAGTAAGCCTGCTCCCCTGTTTCCCGATCACGGAAAGGGAAGGCGTAGACCTGGTAGTCGTCGATAATCGAGGGAATAATATCATTACCGAAGTCGTGACCGGAGCCCGGCGTATCGGCATCCCTGATGACCGCCTCATAGAGAAATTCCGTGGTGAAGATGTAGTTGCCCATCGATGCCAGGCAATAACCTTCCTTACCCGGGATCTCCGCCGGGTGCTCCGGCTTTTCATTGAACCCGATCACACGGCCGGTCTCATCCACTGTCATCACACCAAACTGGCCCGCAGCCTCTTCCACCGGCACTTCAATACAGCAAACCGTCATATCCGCTTTCTTATCTGCATGAAAAGCCAGGAACGTGCCGTAATCCATCTTGTAAACATGATCGCCCGAGAGGATTAATACAAACCGTGGTTGATGTGTACGGATGATATCCAGGTTCTGGAAAACAGCATCAGCGGTACCGAGATACCAGTCATCCCCGGTACGTTGTGACGCCGGCAGGATTTCGACAAACTCGCGATCCGATGAGCGGAAGCCTGTCCAGCCATGCACCAGGTGGCGAATCAGGGAATGTGCCTTGTACTGGGTAGCCACACCGATACGCCGTACGCCTGAGTTGATGCAATTGGAGAGGGGAAAATCAATGATTCGCAATTTGCCGCCGAAGTAGAGACCCGGCTTGGCGCGCCAGTCGGTTAACTCGTACAAACGGGACCCGCGACCACCGGCAAGTATCAACGCGACCGTATCGCGGGTCAATCGGCTGACATAGCGGCCCTGGTCCGCCAAGGTTTCAGTAGGCATAAGATTTGTCCTTGTGTGCTAAGCAGTATCAGACAAAGTGTAGCGTGAATTACTCAGTAGCGGGCAGTTTCCTTGATCAAATTGGCGACAGATTGACAAAAATCCGGCGAAAGTTGCTTTTCTGTCACCCGCCACACCCCACATGGAGCTTTGAAATAGAACCGCCACGGGCAATAACACAGCTATCAGCTATCTTCACGGACAAAGCTCCAGGTAAGGGTTGACAGGGCAAGGCTGGCGGCCGAAATGAGAAAAATAATGCTCTTATCAGGAGCCCGGCTGACCATCAATGCAACGCCAAGGCTGACCACGAGTTGAGGCAATACAACTGAAAGATTGAACAGACCCATGTACAAACCCATGCGTGCTTCGCTGACTTTCTGTGAAACAATCGCAAAGGGCAGGCTGACAATCGCCGCCCAGCCAATACCCACCACCGCCATTAGCATATAAAGTTGCAGCACACTGCTTGCAGTTAAATAAAGACCGACATAACCGGCCGTCATAAATGCCATGCAAACAACATGGGTTTTGATTCGGCCAATCCGTTTAGCCATGGGCATCAGAACAAACGCCGGGAGTAGTGCCCCTACGGCATTAAGCACCAGGAAACTCATCGAACCGACCCTTCCCATCTCAATATCTGAAAGCTGCGGCATATCTTGCTGCAAGAATGCGAACAGGAAAACAAAGGTTGTCTGTATACCAATCCAGCTGAATGAATGTGCTGCTATCACCTTGCGGAAAGCGGTGAGACCATCGGCTTTGCTTCCATTTTTCTCAAGAATGGCCTGGATGATAAGGATGGCGGTAATTACACCACATGCAATCTCTGCATAATAATCAGCAGACTCCACGCCCGCCAGCCGGCGCCCCATTGCATAGATGTCATAGGCCAGAAACCCCCACAAAGGGCGGATTGCGACCAACATGTTGATTAGCGAATCTTCCCTGCCCTGCCTCCCGGTCTCATCGATGCTATCTGGTGATTCGTCTCTTATTTCCTTTGGCTCGGTAACAAACAACGTTGGTATTACCGAGAAAAGCAACACTATGACGGCCCCGCCATAGATCAGTATGTAATTATTAAAAACAGCGCCAACCGCATAGGCAAGCACACCAAATGTACCGGATATGCTTTGCATCCAGGTGTAACCCTTGGTTCGCTCGTCACCCGGGTCAGTGACATCTGCTATCAGGGAGCGGGTAGGATTGAAACTGACATTGATCGACAGGTCGAGGGTCAGGGCAACGGCAATTGCTACGCCAAGAACTCCACCAATGCCAAGACCGGCTGAAATGATATGCAAATTGGGAAGCGCCAATAAACTCAGCGCAGCAAGGACGCCACCGATCAGGATGAAGGGTCGTCGTCGACCATTCCAGAACCATACCTTGTCACTGACAATACCGATAATGACCTGCCCGATAATACCAGCAAGAGGACCGGCCGCCCAGACCAGGCCTACGTCATGAATATCAAGCTCGTATTGGGTGGTAAGAATCCAGCTCAGGGCAGAGATCTGGATCGACAAGGCGAAACCCATTGCCGTTGAAGGCAGGCTGAGAAGCGCAAAAAATGAATTGCTGCGATTTTTCTGAAAGGTACGCATAAAGACAAGACGATAACTGTTTTTGACGGGCAGTGCGCGTCCCGCTTGATTGAATACGAATACAACAAACGCCGGATTTGGAGTTATTCGTTGTCTGATTGCGTTTCGGAATCAGGCCATTTCATAGTGTTCAGTGAACGGCCTCCACACGAACCGCGAATGACCAGTGACATAGGCAGCAAACACGACCCGACCTTTTCACCATTGATCATGGCAATGAGGTTTTCAACCAGTACTTTCGCCGCGATCCTTGTATCCTGGCGAACAGTGGTCAAGGAGGGTCCGGAATAGGCGGCCGCCGGAATATCATCAAAACCCACAACAGAAACCTCTCGAGGCATTTCAATACGGGCTTTGCGCATACATTTCATCGCACCTATTGCTATGAGATCACTGGCAGCGAAGACCGCATCGAAGGTCTCCCCGCTTTCCAGCAGTTTTAACATGGCGTTGTACCCGGAAGTCTGATGGTTCTCCGCATCCATATGAAGTTCCTCGCGAACCGGCAACCCGGTCGATTCGAGCGCCTGGCGAAAGCCGTTGTATCGTTGCTGAAACTCTGGCGAATCACTGCTGACCCCACCCAGAAAGGCAATCTGTGTCCGCCCCAGGCTCAACAGGTGTCGGGTCGCCATTTCACCACCCTGTTTATTCATGCTTCCGACGGCATGCCCTTCCAACTCCGGTGTTGTTGCGCCCCAGATGATGAAATGTGCGTCTTCGTCATGCAAACGCATTAGCTTGTCATAGATGTTGCCGTAATCACCATAACCCAACAGGATAATGCCATCGGCCCGGTTACTGGCCTGGTAGTCCGAGACCCAGTCATCACTTAAATGCTGAAATGAAACCAGCACGTCGAATTTATTGGCAACGGCACTCCGGGTGATGTTACCCAGCATGGAGAGAAAAAACGGGTTGATTTGCGAATCGTCAGATGTCTGGTCTTCAAACAGCAATAGTGCAATGGTATTACTACGCTGTGAACGAAGACCGGCGGCACTGCGATCTACCTGGTAGTTCATTTCACGGGCAATTTTCTGCACGTGTCTGCGTGTTTCAGGGTTAACCAAAGGGCTGTTGCGCAACGCTCTGGAAACCGTGGCCTGTGACACACCGGCCCGGTGGGCTATGTCAAATGAGGTTGTTTTACCTGAACCCATGACAATTCAACCCGGTTTTTTTGTTCTCCACTTTTGACAAGTTAGATAATCCGAACTATGGGAAAACTCAGAACAATTCTATCAGGCTTTACCACCTAATAATGCTTTTAAATCTGCAGGGTGCTCCATGGCCTCCGGGACCATGCAAGTGCCACGTATTTTTTTATGCAACGCCTGCTTTGAAGAAATCACAGGACGCCGGGTTCTGGCCGTTAATTACTGATTTTTCAGTAGTCTCGGCAAATTCAATTGTACTGAATACGTTTGCATAACGTTGTTGCAGGTGGCCATAAAAATGTAAGGTGTGCTGACAATTCATCAGAATTTTTAAGGCACAATCAGAAATTATCGGAAACTATTACAATTATGAAAGCGA
>Ga0209456_10000839_pt1 | contig 15559 bp, 9 predicted proteins | sample COG_11_FD_184755 | JGI IMG/M metagenome (GOLD analysis project Ga0209456, IMG submission 184755) | Pelagic marine sediment microbial communities from the LTER site Helgoland, North Sea, for post-phytoplankton bloom and carbon turnover... | ecosystem: Environmental > Aquatic > Marine > Neritic...
TCGTGCCGGCGCGCAGCAGGGACAGCGTGGCGCCGGCGACCGGAGTCCGCTGGATGGCATCGTAGACGACCCCGTTCGGATCGATCGGCAGATTCAGATCCGTCAGGTTGCTGCCGACGCTAACGACGATGTCCGTGATTTCCTGGGGACTGTTGGTGAACGGGGAGTCGGCCTGGCCGAGCATGGCCGTCCCGGCCCCGGCACCCGGGGCGCGGAAGCGCAGCGTGTAGATCTCGCCGCTGACGTCGTTCGGGTCCAGTCCGGTGATCCGGTAGGTGCCGTCGGCACTGGTAAACACCGTGTGCAGGAGCTGGTCGTCGCGATACAGCTCGACCGTCCACCCCTGCAGCGTCCTCTCCGCGATACCGATAGCGTCGTCGAAGTCGACGTCGTGCCAGACCGAACCATTGAGCGTGCCGTAGCCGACGACGCCACCGACATCGAAATACACGGTGTCGCTGGCCGTTTGCACCGGCGTGTTCCAGGTGACGACACCCGTGTTGATGACCCGTGTGCCGATCGCAAGATTGGGATCGATCACCGCCCGGAAACGCAACACCACCGACTCGCCGGGCTCCAGCGGCCCGTTGACGACCGAGTAGTCGGCCGTGATAACGGAGCCCACGACACTTACGCCCGCCGTCGCCCCGTTCATCGTCGCCGACTGATCCACATAGGTGAGGAAGCCCGGTGAAGCCAGATCCAGATCGTCCGTAATCACCACGGAGAAGGCCGGGACCGAGGCGACGTTGGTGACCCGCACCGTGTATTCCACCTCCGAACCGGCGAGCGCAGCGCCACCGCCGACCACCGCGACCTGCTTGGTGATCGACAGACGCTGGCCGTCGCCCACCACGACCACCGTGGGTTCGGGACCCGTCGCCGGGTCACCGTCGCCGTCGGTCAGCAGATCCGGCGAATCCGCGCTGGTGACCACCGCCTGGTTGCTGATCACGGTGCCCGCCGGTACGCCGTCGTCGACGCGCAGGTCGAACTGGAGCGTGGCCGGGACATCGACGGAAATCGTGCCCTCGGTCGGGCCTGGCAATGGTGGTGTGAGGTCGGACGAACTCACCGGGATACCGGCGGTCAGCGGTGAAACACCGCTGTCCGGCTGTGCGACCGGCAGGCCGTTGAGCAGCGTGGAGTCCGCCACGTAGGTCGTGTTGGCGGGCACCTGGTCGGTGAGCACGACCTCTGTCGCGTCCCGTCCGCCCGTGTTGTACACCGTGATCGTGTAGCGCAGCACGTCCCCCGGATCCACGATGCCTGGCGATGCCTGATCGTCCTGGAGCACGACCCGCTTCTCCGCGTAGAGCAACGGCAGGTTGCCCACGATGTCGCGGGTCGGGTCATCGGCGATCGGCGTGGTCGGATCGTCGGACGGCTGGTCCGTGATGCCGCCGGCCACGGCGCTGACGAAGCCCTGGTTCGAGATCACGGTGCCGTCGATGACATCCGGGTCCACGACTACGTCGAAAGTGACGGTCGCGACATTTGACAGGGTGGGGGTCGGCGCGGCGGGCATCACGCCGGGCGTCGGATCCGCCGGCGAGTTGAGCAGCATGCCGTCCACGAGCGGCGAAACCCCTCCGGGGTCCGCGAGCGATATGCCGTTCAGGGTCGTGCTGCCCCCGACATAGGCCGTGTTCGCTGGCACCTGGTCCCGTAGCACCACGTCGAGGGCATCCTCAGTGCCGATGTTCTCCACCGTGAGGGTATAACGCAGCGTCTCGCCTGCGAGCAGGACATCCGGGTCGCCAGTGAGGTCCGTGGAGATCTTCTGCACCAGGAATGCCGGCGCCGAGACGATGGTCACCTGCGTCGGGTCCTCGTCACCCGTCACATCGGGACTGGCCTGGCCGTTGATATTGGGATCGTCACTGTCGGCGATCTTGACCGTGTCGATCAGGTCCGCCTGGTTCAGAACCACGAGACCGTTGCCGAGGCTCAGCGCCAGGGTGATATCGAACTGGATGAGAATCGCGCTATCGGCGGCGAGGCTCAGGTTACGGACGTCGACGATGCCGGCACCGTTGGTACCGCCATTCGGATCAGTGTTGCTGGCGTCGGCACCGGGGGGGACACTGCCCGCGACGAGTGTGAGCGTGCCCGGCGTAAACACCGGCGTGGCGTTCATCGCGCCGAGGTCGTCGTAGAACGTGACGTCGTTAAGCGGGGTGTCGGTGGTCCGCAGGCGCAGTGTGTAGCGCAGCGTGTCGCCCGGGTTCGCGGTGGCGGTCGGGCTTGCGCCGGTGGTGAGATTCTCGACGCTCTTCTCGAAGAAGAAGCCGCTCAGAGCCACCGTCACCGTGTGCGCGTCCTCGTGATCGAGGGTGCCGACGCTACCGTCGGTCAGCGTGCGCGTGTAGCTCTGGCGGTTGGCATTGCCGGCATCGGCACTAAACCACTCGGTGGCGCCGGCGACATTGGTGAGCGGGACACCATCCTCGGTATCGGCGTCGAGCTGTGTCCGGTAGACGACGATCAGCCGTTCGTCGGGGCCGATCGCGCTCGCGGCCGTGAGTAGCGTCAGGCCGAGCTCACACGCAGGGGCGCCATTGTAGGTCAGCGAGAAGTCGGTGCCCGAGCTCAGCGGGCCCTTGCCCGGGACCGGCGTGACGCCATCCGCGGCGAACACCCGGGCGCTGAGCACGGCCGGCGTCGCGTCGCACATACCGCCGTCGACGCTGTCAGGCAGCTGATCAAGGATCGTCGTGTTCCACGCGGTCACGTTGCCGACGTTGCGGACGTCGAGGGTGAAGTCCGCCGGCTCCGCCAGATTCAGCGTCGCCGGGCCCGTCTTCATAAGGACGAGCTCGGGTACCGCGATCGTCATCGGCGGGGTGACGCCCCATTCGCCGGGGAGGGGTTCGTAGAACACTCCTTCGATGAGCCTGCCGAAATCCCACTTGGCGGTGTTGATGAACTGCGTGCCCGGCACGTTCGCCGGCGTGTCATCGAGGACCACCGTGAGTTCAATCACGATCTGTTCGCCGGCCGGGATGATCGGGAAGTTGTCGAAGGTAAGCACGCCGCCCACGTTCGAGAACGTGTGCGACACCGGCGAGCCGCCACCCAGCCAGTAGGCAACATGGCTCACGTAGGACAGATCGGCGCCCGTGGTGTTGAGATCGTCCCACACCGTGACGCCATGCAGGTCGTTCAGTGAGCCCGCATTATTGATCACAGTCTGTGTGGCCGGATCGAACAGGACCGGCATCGTAAGGCTGTAGGTGAAGGGCTCACCGACCACGGCCGTGGTCCGGCCCACCGGGTTCTGCTTGTCGATCTTCTCGACAGGTATCAGGAGATTCTGACAGCCCTCCTGAATAGTCGTCGAGGAACCGTTGGTGAACCAGATTCTGTGGCCGGCGACGGAATTGCATGCCATCTGCCCGGTGTGCACGACATTGTCGAAGACGACGAGCCATCGCTCGTCAGTCTGGCCGGGCTGCGTCAGGAAGCTGAAGTTAGTGGGCAGCGGGTTGTTGGCCGGGAAATTTCTGATCGTGCAGTTCCGGTCGATCTGCAGCTGGGACGGAGCGGGCGTGCCGGCGAAGCCGTCGATCAGGCCGCCCGGGTAGTCGGAGCAGTCCTCGGCGCGCGCCGTCTGGGCGGCCAGCATCAGCAAGGCAAGCGCGAGCAGCCGGATGCCGATGCTCCGGGCGCCTGCTCTGTCGCTGACTGTATCGCTGAAAACCATGCGCTCTCTCGCTCCACTCACCGTGCGAACTCATCGCCGAAGTGGCCGCGGCAGCACATGCTGCACACCGGATCCCGGCGGTCCCGCTGTCATGGGGCCAGAGACCCTGTAGACCGGTGACTTTGCGTCGCCACCTTTCGGTGGTTTTGCCTTTGTCTGAATCGCGTTGAGCCTGTGGCTCAATGTGTCAAATCGATTAACCGTGCTCGTCTTCTACTGCGGATGGAGAGGGCATCCGCTCCCGCACCCGTGGCTGCAAGGCGCCGCAGGCGATCTCTCCTGCCGGTATCGGCGCGATGCGCGTCACCGCCGTCTGGTGACTTACCTCGGCGCGATACCATCGCTGCGTCCATCACTATCTCCGTGTCGCTCATATCGCCGGCAGGAAGTCGATCGGATACAAGATCGTGATTGCCGGTATGCCGTCCTTGGCGCCGAAGTCGAACGTGCGGACACGATCCAGGACCTGCGCAGAGAGGGTCGGCGCGTCCATGTCCGTGCCCTGCAGCTCGCACAGGGAAACCCTGCCGTCCGGTTCGATCCTTATGCGCAGGACCATCTGCCCTTGCAGGGTCGGATTCTTGCGCAGCTCCCGATTGTAGAGCCTGTACAAGGCTGACTTGTGGCGGTCGAACACGATCTGTATCTCTTCGTCGGTCCGCCCGGCGCCGGCGCCGGCGCTCAATGGTCGATCCTGGCCACCGCTGCCGCCGATGTTGCTCGTCGCGCGTGTCAGCTGCACGCCGGCGATCTGCCCGCCGCCGCCTCCGCCACCGACATCGCGGCTGATCGACGCAAGGTTGATGCCGCCGCTGGAGCCGGGGGCCTGCGTGGTGACCATCAGGCGCTGCGGTCGACCTGGTGCTTCGTCGCCGGCACTGCTTATGCGTGCGTCGGCGCCCAGTCTGGCAGAGGGGTTTTTGTTGGCGAGGTTCGAGAATTTCTCCCGGAACGCCAGAATGCCCTTGGACCTGGCCCGTTTTTCCTGCGCCTTCTGCGGAGCCTGTTCCGGTGCGGTCGCATCAGCGAGCTGCGGCGAGTCGGTCGGCGTCAACGGCTCCTCGATCGGCTCGGGCTCAGGCGGTGTTTCCTCCGGGGGTGTCTGCTGCAGTAGCGAAGGCGGCGGCGGTGGCGGGCGCTTCTTGGTCACCAGCTGCACCAGTCGCTCGGGCACGTCGATCACCTCCCAGCGCTCGGGCAAAGGCAGATCTATCTGCGGCAGCAGCAGGCCGAGCAACAAGCTTATCAGCAGAGATGCCGCCAGTGATTTATGGAAGCGCTGGTCTTCCTCGCCACCCCGGGCCCAGGGCATAACCTGCCGGCGGACGGGAAGCGCGCTGATCTCACGCTCGACGATCCACTCGAGCTTGCGCAGCTCTTCCTCTTCCTGGGCCTCGAACAGGTCGTCCTCGAGAAACGCGATGGCCTCCTGGTCCTGCTGGATGGTCTCTGCGATGGCTTGACGCCTGCCCTCTACCTCGTCCAGACGCTTCTGGAAGGCGTCCAGACGCATGCGCGCGCGGCGGATGCGTTCGACACCATCCCTGTCGCCGGGCGCTCCCGCCCAGAACAACTGGTCCGCGCCGATGTCGTGGAGCTCGTCCAGCGTGTCGCATGCCCGGCGCAGCAGTTCATATTGCCGTCGCTCGTTGGCGAGCGCCTCCAGCTCGGCGTCTACCGCGTGCAGATCGCGCACCAGGCCATCGAGTTTTTCGTTAGCCTGAGCGAGATCCGTCTCGAGTGCGTGCTGGTCATGGGTCTCTAAGGTATTCACAGGTTCACACTAGATTTGCGCGAGGTTCGGCGATTTCTGCATGACCGCCAGGGAGATCCGCCCATAGCCGTTATTGGTGCAGGTCGACATGACCTGCCTAACCACGCTGAAGGGCACCGACTTGTCGGCAAGGATGGTCACTTCCTGGCTCTCTGCGACGATCTGGGTCTTCAGGCCGATGATGTTGTTGCTCAGCTCATCCAGGCGCTGACCGATAGGCTCGATGTCCTGCCCGTCCATCGCCAGTATGTCGTCGATCAGGACCACGGGCTCGCCCTGCACGATGACCTGCTCGGAACTGACGAAGATAACGACCGAATCCCGCGGTTTCGATTCGACGGCGGACTCCGGGAGCGTGATCCGCTTCGGCGTCTCCAGCACCTCGGTGGTGGCGGAATTGATGAGCAGGAAGAACACCAGGATGGTAAACACATCCATCAGTGACGTGAGATTCATCTTGGTGATCCGCACGCGGTTCCTCGACATCCTCTTCATCCGGCGAGAATTCTTCATGGCGCTTCTCCAACCGATATGGCCGTAAATAATGCGACCCTGACAGGCTCTTCCGCAGTCTCGCCCGGCAACTCCGCGCTCCTGACGATATCCATCACCTGGATGAGGTAGTCGTACGGAATGTCGGGCTCAAGCAGCACGGACGCATGATCCTGGTCCGGATAGTCACGCTTGAGTGATATCAGGTACTCGGACAGCGTCGGCAGGTCATACGCGTCTTCCACGTTGGGGATCGACGCGATCACCTGAGTCCCGTTGGTGATCTCCAGGCCTTCGTGGCGGACGATGACCTCGACCTGGAAACCGGGATCCCCGGGTGGCTGCCCGCCCGTGGCGCTGGGCAACTGCAGTTCAACGATGGTGATGCGGGAGAACACCGCGGTGATCAGGAGAAACGGCACCAACACCACCATCAGATTCAGGAAGGTGGTCATGTCCAGCTCGAAAGGCTGTTGCTTATGTCGCTGATAGTGATGCTGTCTGGCCATTTCAGTTACACCTGAACCTGGCGTCGCGACGTCGTCGAGATCACATTGAGGGCCTTTACCGAAGCCATCTCGAGGCTGTCTACGATCTGGCCAGTCTTGGCCGTCAGCATGGTATGGATGACCAGCAGGGGGATCGCCACCATCAAACCGAATGCCGTCGTGTTCATCGCCACCGAGATGCTGGCCGACAGCAGGTCCGCCTTCTCGGCCGGATTGGCATTGGCCACGGCCGTAAAGGCCTGGATCAGGCCCATGATCGTCCCCAGCAGGCCGAGCAGTGTGGCGATGCTGGACGCCAGCGCAACGTAAGGCGTGCGCTTCTCGAGCCGCGGGACGATCTCCATCATGCTCTCCTCCATCGCGATCTCGATGTCTTCGCGACGGCGCACCGCGCCCTGCCGCGCCAGGCCCATGCCCAGGAGCTGAGAGACGGTCGACGTGTCATCGCTGGCCAGCTCGCGAGCCTTATCGAAGTCACCCTCGCTGAGCGCCGGCTGCAGCTTGCTCCAGCTGGTCTGGTTCTGATCGGTAACCAGCTTCAGGGTGATGTACCGCTCCACCGCAATCGCGGCGCCGACCGCGAACACGATCAGAATCGGGTACATGAACGGCCCGCCTGTGACGAAAAATCCTATGATCGAAAATATAAAATCCATAACCACATCCTCCTGAACTCAAAGTCTCCAAAACCTACCGAAGCTACTGCGTAACCGCGCGTGCGCGTCTCCATCTGTCGTCATGCGCCGACGATAGGGCGGCGCGGCTCACTCCTCGCTGATCTGGTAGTAATCCAGCTCACGCATAAACACCTCTTTGTCCACCGGGCCCCGGCCGTCATCGGCGGTCTGCGATACGTCGAGCCTGGCGCCAAGCTCGGAACTCTTCCAGGGCACGATCACCAGGGCCTTCGGCGCCTCGTGATCACCGACGATGGACATCCCGGAAATGAGCTTGTCCTCGTCTTCCTGGGTCTCCTCACCGACGGCCGGTCCGGCAAACACGAGCAACGGCATGCAGATGATGATTGTTCTGAACATGTCTCCTCCTAGCGGCTCGCCCTGGCGCGAACATCACTGATCCACATGGCGGCCTCTTCGTCGCCCGGGACGGCCTCACTGTAGAGCTGATAGTGCTCCAGCGCGCAGTCGGTATCCGCGAGATACATGTCGCAGAGGATCGCGAGATTCAGCCGCGCGAAGTGAAATCGCGGGTGTATCTCCAACGCTTCTTGGTAGCTGGCCCGCGCCTCCTCGAAGCGGCCGTCCTTGCGGTAGATCATCCCCAACTCGTTGTGGGCAACCGGGTGCCGGGGATTGAGCTCGAGGGCTCGCTTGATGCTCGCCTCGGCGGGCCGCAGATCGTCGACGCGGCTGTAGGCAATCCCCAGGTTGATGTGGGCGGCAGTGACGTCAGGCGCACGCTCGACAACGTCCTGCAGCAGCACGATGCCCTCGTCGTAACGTTCCTGCTGCAGCAGCAGCATCGCGTTGTCGAAATCGGCGCGCACGTCCCCGCTGACCTGCACCTCCTCGATGATGGTGAAACCCGTATCGTCCTGGACTTCCACCACCGCCGGACGCGAAGGTCCCGTCGAAGCGCAGGCTACAAGCAGCAGGCTGCTCGCCATGGCCAGCAGCGCTGTAGTTGCGTACGACCGCGTACCGTTGTAAGTAGACATGCGCATCATTCAGCCCGCTGCCGCCGTTTCCACGACGGGATCGTTGTATGACGGTTCACCGCCGGATTCGCCTTCGATCGACGGTGCCGATTCGGAGGACGGCGGCTCGTCGCTATCTGCGCTGTCCGCGCCGGGCTCACCGGCGCCCGGCGCCCTATAGGCGTAGCTGTCTATCGAGCCGATAAAGCCGCTGCTGATCTCGAATTTCGCATACCGGCCCGGCATCAGATCGGCAAGCTTGTCGAGGCTCTTCTCGATCCAGGGATTGAAGTGACCGCTGGCCATCAGCTCAAGATTCTTCTCGTGGACCTCGATCGCCTTCTCCTCGAATGGGAACGCCTCTTCCTCGATGACCATCTCGTAGTCCTGCATCTCCTCGTTGGTGAGATCGGTCGGCCGCTCGGAGTGGGTCAACGACTGACTGAAGTCGAAGTAGATCTCGCCGATGTAGAAGGTGGCGGCGGCAGTCACTTCTCCGACCTCGTAGTCGACCAGCTTCTCCAGCGCGGCCAGCGCCGTGTCCATGCGCGCCTGCTTTTCCAGGAGACTCTGCTCGAATGGCTGTATCAGGCGCACTTCTTCGAATCGAGCGTACAGTCGCTCTGAAAGCACCAGTGCCGACTGCGCCGCGCGGTGCCGTACACGCGGGGTGCGCTGCTCTCCGGCGGCTGCGTCTATCTCCACGATCGCCTGCAGCTGCTCGTGATAGCTCGCTTCGTCGGCGGCCTCCTCGTAGAGACCGGCGACTTTGAAACGCGTCTCCACGGCGATCTCGATCGGCACCGGGAACTGGTCGACGTAACGGAGATACACGTCGAGTGCCCGGCCCGTCGCCTTGGCCTCTTCATACAGCTCTCCTGCAAGGAGCAGAGATTCGCGACGCAGCTCGGGATCTTCCGCGTCCATGGCGACTCGCTCATATTCGCCAGCGGCCCGCGACATCTGACCATCCTCACGGTAGACGAAGGCGATCTGCCTGGTGGCATCCCGGCTGAGCTCGTTGTCGGGATACGCCTGACGCAACGACTCCAGTACGGCGGCAGCCGCGGACCAGTCTTCGAGCTGCATCAGGGCGGCGCCGGCATCGTATTCCGCGGCGGGCCGGATCTCCGAGGTCGGCGCGATCACCTTGATCCTGAGAAAGTGATCCGCCGCCGCACGATAATCGTCAAGCAGGTTGGCCTGCTCGCCCTGCTTGTAGATGGACGCAGCGAGACTGTCGATCACCGCCTGGCGGGATTCGTCGGCCGCCGGCGTCATCTCCAACACGCGCTCATAGGCGTGCTCGGCCTGCTCATATTCCGCGATGTCCATGGAAGAATGGGCGATGACGGCCCAGGCCGAGCGGTGAATCGACGGCTGTGCATGGGGGTACCCGTCTATCAGACGATAGGCGGTGGCGATCGCCAGCTCGAAATCGTTCATCTCGTACAGGTCGGTCACGGCCGCCTCCAGGACGACGTCGGCGTGCTCCTGCTCGGGGAAACTGTCCACGAACCGCAGGGTGCTGGTTACAGCGTCACGCCTGACGACGTCCTGCCGGGCACCAGTGGCTACCTTCTGGTGCTCCCGATGTGCATAGATCGCCGCGTATCCCGCGGCAGGCGCCTGGTCGTGCGGCACATAGTCGTAGGCCGTGCGCTCGTATTCCAGCGCCGCACCACCGAAGTCCTCGTTCTCGAGGAGGAGGTCGGCGAGCTGATAGTTGATTCCGGGCGTCGCGGCATCGGCCGGGAACGAATCAAGGTACTCGTGATACCAGTGGAAAGCCTCCTGGTAGTTACCCGGTCTCTCCTCTACGAGCGTCTCTTCCTGATAGAGGGCGTGGTAATGGGTCGCGAGATCCTCGAGATTGCTCTGGAGATAGCTGAGCACTTCCGGCGAATCCGAGGTATCGAAGTAGTGCCAGTATTCGGACTGCAGGCCATAACTGGCCGCAAATGCCTTCTTCGACTCCAGCACGAGTTTCGGGAAGTTGCCGGCGTCGTAGATCTCGACTACACGCATGCCGAAATGCGGCGAGGCCTTGTGCAGAGGGTTCAGCTCGATGAAGGCCGTGTAGACGTTCGCGGCATCCTGGTAGCGCAGTTTCTCGAAGTAGAACTCGCCCAGATGGCTGTAGATCTGATCTTCGTAGCTCCGATGCCCGTTCGTGGCGAAATACTCCGCCACCACCTCGGTCCCGCCGAGGTTCGAGAAACACAGACTGATGACACGATAGGTATCCGCGACCCGTCGCTCGTCAGCCTCCGGCTGTGCCCGATCGAAGTCATAGCCGACGGAGACTTTGTAATCGAGCAATTCGATGTACTTGTGCAACGCTTCCGCGTGCATCTCTTGCTTGTACAGGGTCCAGCCGAGTTTGTATAAGGCCAGCTCGTAATACTCGGAGCTCTCACCGATGGTTACGACCGCCGAGTAGGCTTGCTCCGCCGTCAGATATTTCTTCCTGGTGAAAAAATATTCCGCCCGCCGAAACTGCACTTCGTCTATATATCTCGACCCGGGGTATTCGGAGATGAGACGGTCCATGACCTCCATCGAATCATCTGTTCGGCCCAACTCGTCATAGGCCCGGGTCTTCTGATACAGGACCTTGTCATTGTTCTCGTAATGCGGGTAGTCGACGAGGATCTGGTCATAGAGTTCTATGGCTTCCAGCGGGCCCGAAGAGGCTGGAGCTTGTTGCTCGCCGGACAACCCGAGGCCACCGGCGCCGGAGGTAGCCGGGAGTTCGTCCTCGCCTGTCGCGCGTGTTACGAAATCAGACTCCGACTCGGACAAGTCGACGATACCGACCCGGCTTGTCTGCGCCACCGACCTGGTGCGGTCGCCATCCGCTGGCGCACTGTCTTCCGGCGCCGGGATCTCCACCAGATCGCCGTCGCCCAGAATTCCGTATTCTTTCTCGACCTTGAGATCGGCGAGCCGCCGCATCGCCTCCGGGGTCAGTGTGGACTCCGGGGCCTGCTCGAGGAAATCACGGTAACCGCGCATCGCCTGGCTCAGGCCATCTTCTACCCGCACTTCCTCCATGTCCGCGTCGACGGCATGCAGCCCGGCAAGCGTCTGCTTATCCGGATTGCTCGCGCAGGCGGCGATAAGGACGAATGCAAGCATCGATACTGGGTGGATCAGGCGCATCTATCCCTGCTCCTCGCCAGCCGCTTCGTCGTCGGCCTGTACTTCTGGCTTGGCCTGCGCCTGTGCTTTGGACGCCCGATCGTAGCTGTCTGCAAATGCGTAGCGCGCCTCGTTCTGATATATCTCCAGCTGCTGCTGACGCGATTTCAGTTCGTTTATCGCCACGGTCTCCAGCATGTGGCCCTGGCTGGCCATCAGCAGATTCAGACGTTCCAGCCCCTCTGTCACACGCGCCCGCAGCCGCTGGATAGGGATCTCATAACCCACGTAGCTGTGCATCGCCGCCTGTCTCGACCTGACGAAAGCGTCGTACTGAGTCTGCAAGACGTCGACGACTACATTCAGTTCACCGAGATGTTTGAACGTCTCGGTCAGACGGGCGTGGTAGTCCGTTTCCAGATTCCAGACCAGTACGCCTCGCAGTCGCGCAAGACGCAGCTGAACTCCGGGGTCCATCGCCTGGCCACTCGCTTGCAGCCGCGCTTCGAGACCCTCGATGCGCGTGCCGAGAATCCGTTCATCGGCGGTCGCTAGGAAATCCGGCCTCGGCGCCGTGAGCATTCCCTGGAGGCGCTTCTCCAGATTCTGACGTTGCTCGAGCCGCAGGCGCATCTGCGCGTCGAGCCTTCTGAAGTGGCTGTCGATCTCGGGCAACAACGGTTCGTAGTATTGGCGCCGCAGACGGATAAGGTCCTCGAAGGCGTCGAAGCTGCTCTGCCACGACACCAGCTTCTTCCGCAGATCCTCCAGGTCGAGATAATTCTGTAGTGCCGTCTGGAAGTCGTGGGATGCCATCAGGGCCATCAGATAATAGGTTTCTGGTGTTTGCGGGAGACTGCGCAGGCGGATGACCCAGTCCTTGTCCTGCCGGATCTCCTCGCGCACCAAGGCTTCCAGGAATCTGCCTTCCCTGATGCTGCTGATCGAGGCGTCCACCTTGTCCAGTTCTTCGGAGAATGCCTCCACGGCCTGGCCATACAGCAGAGCTGCGCGGCCGTATATGTTCAGCTTGCTGTACGCGTATGGAAGGGCAAGCATGGCTTCCTGGACGGCGATATCGGTCGTTTCCCGCTCCACCAGGATGGTCCAGGGAACGATCGCCCTCTGGTAGTTCTCCGCGGAAACGTCGGCCCATCCGGCGCGGAGCAGCGCTTTGTTCGAGAACGGCCCCTCCAGCCGTACCCGGTCGAGTGAACGCTGCGAGTCTGAGAAGTCGGCGGTTTCGAACAACAGCGCGCCAAGCATCAAATTCGCTTTGTCCCTGATCGCCAATGTGCCCTGGTCCCCGGCCTTTACCTGTCCCGCCCTGTCCAGCTGCTCCAGCGCTTCACGTTGTCGACCGTCCTGCAGAAGCGCGATCCCGAGGTTGTATTCGGAGAAGCCCTGCAAACTCTTCGAGCCTTGCAACCGTTGGAGCACATCGACCGCGTCCGACGGTCGGCCAAGCGACATGTAGACATTGGCGCGAAGGAATTCGACATCGTCGCTGATGTTTTCGGGGACGCGACCATTGATTCGGTTCAGCGCGTGCAGAGCGTCTTCGGGCTGGTCTTTTTGAAAGTGGATGCGGGCAAGACGGAAAGCAGCGTCGTTCCGTACTTCCTCATCGACGTCGCCTTCGAGCACGGCCCGTATGGCACGCCCGGCACGGTGGTGCATGCGATAACGAAGCTCAAAATCGCCGACAGAGAATTGCGCCTGCCCTATATGACTGTAGAGCGCGTCGCGCTCCGGTTCGTCGAGGCCACGGTGCTGGGCAAGTTCGACATCGAGACGCTCCAGGGCCTCGAAGTAATAACCCTGTTGAGCATAGTAGACGGCCTCCCCGAAGTAGGGATCCGTCAGCTCAGCGCCGAGGACATTGCCTGCCACCAGCAGGGCAATCACGCCAAGTCGCGTACGCACGGTCGCTGCACCGGGCATGGCTCACCACTCTCCGAGCTGTATGCCGGCGCTGCTGGAATTCGGGTTGGCCAAGGTGACGCCGACCAGTTTCGGTTCGATGTTTTTGGTGAACCTGAAGCTGGCGGTCTCGCTGATATCCTTGCCGCTGGCGAGCTTCCCATACATGGATACATCGAGCTCATGCTCCCCAGTACGGATGTTGCCGGTATAGACGCGCTGTACCCCACCCTGTTGCAGCGCTTCCAGTTCTTTGAAACTGTAGATGTGATGCGCGACTGGCGCACCGTCGATCTTGATTTGCACGGCGTCGAGTCGGAATTCCTCGCCTTCCGCAACAGATATGAACACGGCCACCTGGGTGTTCGACGGGAACAGCAGCCGTTCCTCCAGAGTGTTCAGCTCTGTGGCAATGCTCAGGACATCCGACTTTATCTCCTGGACTTGCTCGTCCAGGCCTTTCATCTGCGCCTTGGAGATCTCCTGGGCCGCACCGGGACGTGCGGAGAAGCCAACACACAAACAGAAGACCACCGCCAATACGGCAGGTCGTCGAATCCTCGCTCCGCGGCGTTCCGGTCCAGGAACACGGATCGCATTATGTGAAAACATGGCCACCCCATTTGCCATCTCGAGCGCGATCGCGTCACAAGAATCATGGGTAGCCCACATAATCAGGGCCTGATTCCGGCGGTCCCGCTATCGTGGGGCTTTCGCCCTTTAGACCGGAGACTTTGCGTCGCCACCTTTCGATGGTTTTGCCGTTGTCTGAATCGGAATATGACTATGGATGTGGGTGTACCAGCGGCGACGTGATCCAGTTCACGTTTCCAGGGTCTTGCGATCCATTTAACATAATGCTATCCGCGGAGGGTACCGGTAATCACCGGCTTTCTCGCAGTGAATAGGCAAATACAGAAAAGGTGTGTGTCCAGCTGTCAGCGACAACGCGTCACTCGGCCCGGCCGTCGTCTGCGAGCGTCCATCCGCAATATGCGAACATAATCACGGTCCGGTTTGAGCCATGCGGAGAAGGATAGATTCAATGGCTAATTGACGCGGTGACCGCATGCAACCCACATCCGACGCAATCGCTCGCGACCGCGAACAGGTCTATCTCACGTCCGATGGACTCGAAGAAGTGGAGGCGAAAAGCGTCGGAGCGGAACTGGAACTGCTGACGAGCGATGCCTGCCTGAAGTTAATGATCTCCGATGATTTCTTGGCCGACGTATCGCCAGGCCGCTCGGCGTGGTTCTACTCATCAGCGCGGCTCTGCTCGCCGCGCGCGGCCTCACCGGCTGATTCGGTACACCAATTCATCCTGGGTCGACCCCAAGGCTGCGATTACGACCCAGCGGTCGAGAAGCCCGATGACCTGCCCGCCGAGTTCAGGGCCAGGTCACGAACACCGCATTTCCAAAGAAAGCGCCCCCGCCAAAACCGGTGGGGGCTTTTGATGAGATGCCTGGCAGTGACCCGACTTTGCATCAGGTGCCGGTGATGACTTTATGACTTGTTGAAGTCGCTTCCGACGGTGAGCCCTACGGCCGAATAAGTCATAGAGTCATCATCGGCACCCTTGGCGTGTTTTGGACATCCGCACGAAGACGCCCTGACAGTACTCATTTAGAATAGTCCGACCATTGACTCTCTACGGGTGGCTCCGATGCCGCAAGTTCTAAACTCACACGGTACAAAATCACATCTCGCCTGCCTAAAGGAAATGAGGGAGTGTGGCGGTCCCGCACTAACCGTCGGCCTCACCGACACGGTCATTCAGGAGTTTCTCGAGGAAGACCGGGGACTGGCTGTCGCCATTGAACGGGCCTACGCGCGCTTTCTCGATCTGAAGAATTCGCACGCGGACTTTCTCGCACAGGCTGAGAGCGATCAAATCGCTCAGGCGCACGAAGGTCTGACGAACTTTTATGCAGAGGACGTCGTTAGCCCGTACGTTGCGGCAGGCGCTGCCGGCCCATGGATCATCAGTCTCAAGGGTGCCGTAATTTACGATTGCGGTGGCTACGGCATGCTGGGACTCGGCCATGCGCCTGAAGCTGTTACCGAGGCGATGGATCAGCCGCATGTTATGGCCAACATCATGACGGCCAGCGTTAGCCAGGTCGATTTCATCGAAAGTCTGAGACGAGAGATCGGTCACACGCGGAAAGGCGGCACACCATTTGCCAGCTTTCTTTGCCTTAACAGCGGCTCAGAAGCCATGTCGGTGGCATCTCGCATCGCCGATGTAAACGCCAAGATCCTCACCGATCCCGGCGCTCGATATGAGGGCTGCGAGCCACGCGGACTGACACTAAAGGGCAGCTTTCATGGACGGACCGACCGCCCTG
>Ga0209456_10000842_pt1 | contig 15551 bp, 13 predicted proteins | sample COG_11_FD_184755 | JGI IMG/M metagenome (GOLD analysis project Ga0209456, IMG submission 184755) | Pelagic marine sediment microbial communities from the LTER site Helgoland, North Sea, for post-phytoplankton bloom and carbon turnover... | ecosystem: Environmental > Aquatic > Marine > Neritic...
GACGACCTTCGGGTTATGAGCCCGACGAGCTACCATGCTGCTCCACCCCGCGGCCTCTTTATAGTCATGGGCTTTGACTTGTCAAAAGGAGCGTAGGTACTAGATTTTTCGGATGATTTCGCGCGTTTTCGGCCTTCGAGGGTGGCAGTTGTTCGGGCTATCGCTGATGGCCCTGGGCTGCGAGGGCGAGGCGCCGGCCAAGAGCGGTCCCAACGGGCCTCCGCCTGCGCGAGTTCAGGTCGGCGAGGTGCGCGGGGGGAGCATCGAGGCGCAGTGGTCGTTTCTCGGTGACGTGAGCGCCCTGCAGCACGCGCGCCTGGCAGCGGGCGCATCCGGGGAAGTACGGCGCGTCTTGGTTCGGGTCGGCGATCGGGTTCAGCAAGGTGACATGCTGGTGGAAATCGATCCGTCCCTTGCGTCCGCCCGGGTTCGCGCGGCTGCCGCTTCGAAGCAAGCCGGGTCGGCCCAATTCGAACGCGCGCAACGCGATGCGGAGCGTTTGAGAGTGGCGGGCCCGGACATCGCCGCGGCCGCAGAGATCGAACAAGCGACGTCTGAACGCAAGCGTGCGGCGGCCGAGCGCGGGCGCCTCGGAGCCGCGGAGGCCGAGGCGCGCGCAGAGCTCGGACGGCATCGCGTCAAGGCGCCGTTCGAGGGTGTCGTTGCGAACCGTCGCGTCGACCCGGGTGACTGGGTCGACCCTGGCGTCGAAGTCATCGAGCTGATCGACGATCGCGCGGTCGAGGTGCTGGCTTCGATCCCTCCGGAGGTCGCGAGCTTCCTGTCCATCGGTGACAAGGCCAGCCTTTCGCGTCAGGGTCAAACGACACCGGCCACCCTCCGGGGCATCGTGCGCGCCCTAGATTCCGAATCCCGAACAGTTCGTTTGCGACTGGCGCCCGACGAGCCGGCTTCCTGGTTGCTGCCTGGCGCAGCGGTCGACGTGCTGCTGACCATAGAACGCGGTGAACAAGGCGCTCTCGTCGTTCCACGCGACGCGCTCGTCTACGGCATCGCGAGCCTCAAAGTCGTGAAATCGGTCGACGGCAAGGCGGAGCCCGTGGCTGTAGAGGTAGTGGCGCGGGGGCGCGATGAGGTGCTAGTCCGGGCGGAGGGGCTGGCGGCGGGAGATTTGGTGCTGACACGCGGCAACGAACGCGTGTTCCCCGGGCAGCCTCTGATCGTGTTGGAAGACTGAGCAGCAGATGACCGACGAGTCACCCCCGCACGACGAGCAGCCCACCGGGCTCATCTGGGTCGCCATTCAGCGGCCGATCTCGGTCGTGGTCGGCATCGTGCTCGTCATCCTCTTCGGCACCCTCTCGGTGATGGACCTTCCGATTCAGCTCACTCCTGACATCGCGACCCCCACGATCAGCGTGAACACGGTCTGGCCGGGCGCAGCGCCCTTGGAGATCGAAACCGAGATCCTAGAGCCCCAAGAGGAAGTGCTCAAGAACGTGCAAGGGCTCACGCGCATGGAGTCGAGCGCAAGCATGAACAGCGGGAGCATCACGCTCGAGTTCGAGGTGGACACGGACATCGAGGAGGCGCTCGTCCGCGTGACCAACAATCTCAGCCAAGTTTCGAGCTATCCCGATTCGGTGCGGGAGCCAATCGTCCAGACGGCCAACAGCGCGGGACCACCGCTGGCCGTGGTTGCGATTCGCGATCCGAAAAAGGGAAGCGTCGCGGCGTATCGCACCTGGGTCGAGGACGAGGTCCTGCCCGAGATCGATCGCATCCCAGGGGTGGCGGGCATCTTCTTCATCGGTGGTCAGGACACCGAGGTCCACGTCCTCTTCGATGCTCAGGCGCTGGGGGCGCGCGGTCTCTCGGTGCAGGACGTTGCCGCTCGCGTGAGAGGTGAGCTCCGCGATCTGTCGGGCGGCGACGTCACCTTGGGGAAGCGGCGCTATTTGGTGCGGACGGCGATCGCCCCGAAAACTCCGACCGAGCTCGAGGCGGTCGTCCTCGGCGCTACTAGCGACGGCACCCCGATCCTCCTCGGCGATGTGGCCACGGTGAAGCTGGCGCTTCGAAAACCGGTCGGCGTGGCGCTGGTGCAGGACCGGCCGGCCATGGTGATGTTGCTCTCCCGCGAGGCGGGCACCAACGTGCTCGAGGTCACACGTGAGGTACACGAAGTCATCGCTCGACTTCAGCGCGAGAAGTTCGATCGCGAAGGACTTCAAATCGAAATTCTCGCCGACCAGGTCGAGTACATCGAAGGCGCGCTCGACCTGGTTCAACAAAACCTCCTCCTCGGCGCGATCCTGGCGGTCATCGTTCTCTTTTTGTTCTTGCGGACGTTCGGAGCGTCCGCCGTCGTCAGCATCGCCATCCCCGTCTGCGCGTTTGCGACGGCCCTCGGAATGCAAGCGCTTGGTCGCACGATCAACGTCGTGTCGCTCGCCGGTATCACATTCGCCATCGGCATGGTCGTCGATAATTCGATCGTCGCCCTCGAAAGCATCGACACCTGGCGCACGCGCGCGCCCAACACGAAACTGGCGGCATATCGCGGCATCCGCGACGTCTGGGGCGCGCTCATCGCGTCGACCGCAACCACCGTTGCCGTCTTCATTCCCATCGTCCTCTGGCAAGGCGAGGTCGGGGAGCTCCTTCGTGATGTCGCTGTCGCGATTGCGCTTGCGGTGTCGGTGTCCCTGGTCGTGTCGGTTCTGGTGATCCCGAGCCTCGCAGCGCGCCTCCTCTCCCAGGGCAAGACCCTCGACATCGGCGGCCTGACCGACTTCGGCCGGCGGTTCCGCTCGCGCGTCACCGAACAAGTGCGTTGGCTCTGCAGCTCGACCCGACGCTCGCTGTCCACGATCACGTTGGCGATCGTAGCTTCGCTTCTGGTGGCCTGGGCGCTCCTGCCGCCGATGGAGTACCTGCCGACTGGCAACCGCAACCTGGTGTTCGGCATCTTGATTCCGCCCCCCGGCTACTCGATCGAAGAGCTCAAAGCGACCGGCAACCGTCTTCAAGGCGAGATGGCGCGCTACACCGGTGTCGAGGCGGACGGCGAAGCCAACATCCGACGAAGCTTCTTCGTGGGAAGCCCGGACCGCGTGTTTGCGGGCGCCGTCGCCGAGCACAAAGAAGATGTGGGCCGAATGCTCGACCTCTTGCGGCGCGTGCAGTCGAAGATCCCGGGCATGATCTCGTTCGCAACTCAGGCTTCCCTGTTCGGCAGATCGATCGGTGGAGGCCGCGTCGTGGAGATCGACATCCAAGGCCCGGATCTGCAGACCCTCAGCGAGGTTGGCGGGCGCCTTTTTGGAGACCTTCGCACGGCCCTGCCCGGGGCACAGATCCGTCCCGTACCGAGCCTGGACCCCGGCGCGCCGGAGCTGCACGTCATCCCCAGGCGGAAAGAAGCGGCGCAGCTTCAAATGGGCGGCGCTGAGCTTGGTCTCGTCGTCGATGCGTTGATCGACGGTGCGATCATCGGGGAGTACACGCCCGAGGGCTCACCGAAGCTCGATGTCGTCATGCGGGCGGTGACCGATGGCGATCGGCTTCTTCCGGACGCGCCGGCCCTCCTGTCCGCGCCGGTCGCGACCCCCAGCGGACGCACCGTTCCCCTCGGTGCGCTTGCCGAGATCGAAGAACGACTGGGTCCGTCGGTGATTCGTCACCTCGAACGGCGCCGCGCGATCACCCTCAACGTCTCGCCACCCGAAGATCTGGCACTCGAAGATGCCATCGATACGATTCGCAACGAGGTGATCGGCGGCCTCGAAAGAGAAGGCGCCGTCCCGGCGGGCGTCCAGTTCGGCTTGAGCGGTGCTGCGGGCAAGCTCGAGCTGGCCCAAAAGCAGTTCGGGAACATCCTCTTGCTGGCGCTAGTCATCTGCTTTCTGCTGATCGCGGCTCTGTTCGAAGACTTCATCTCGCCGCTTGCGGTGCTCATGAGCGTCCCGCTCGCAGCGGCAGGTGGCGCGGGCGGCCTGTGGCTGGTCAATGCCTTGCTCGGGAAGCAGCCGCTCGACTTGATGACCGCGCTCGGCTTTCTGATCCTCATTGGCGTCGTCGTGAACAACGCCATTCTCGTCGTCGATGGCTCGCTTTCGCGCTTACGTGCAGGCTCCAGCCTCAGCGAAGCCGTTCCGCTCGCCGTCGAAGCCCGCGTGCGCCCCATCTTCATGACCACCGCCACTTCGCTGGCCGGGCTGCTCCCCATGGTGGTCTTCACCGGATCCGGCTCCGAGCTCTACCGCGGCGTCGGCGCCATCGTGCTCGGCGGCCTTCTGCTCTCGACCGTGTTCACCCTCTTCGTCGTGCCCACCGCGTTCACCCTCCTGTGGAGGCTTCGCGGGCACGCCGATACGGATTGAGAAACTTTTTCTTGAGCTGCTGAAGCTCGTCGCGCTTGAGCTCTCGATACTCGCCCGGCCGCAAGCCTTCGATGTTGATGTCCGCAAACGACTGCCGCGCGAGCCGCATCACGCGGCGGTGAATCGCGTCGCCCATCCGGTGAATCTGCCGGTTCTTGCCTTCAGTGAGCGTCAGCTGGACCCAGGTGTGGTTCTGCTCCTGGCGCAGCACGAACGCCTCGGCGGGTTTGGTGCGGTAGCCATCGTCGAGCCTCACACCGTTTCGTAGCGCATCAAGCTCTTCCACGTCGAGGTGGCCCTGAAACTTCACGGCGTAGACCTTCGGCACCCCGGAAACGGGCCGAAGAAGCGAGTCGATCATGTCGCCATCGTTGGTCGCCAGAAGCGCGCCGCTCGTGTGATAGTCGAGACGGCCGACGGGCACGACGCGCTCGGGGATCTTCCGCAGCAGGTCCGCAATGGTCGCCCTGCCCTCCGGATCGTCGAGCGTCGTTACCATCTCCCGAGGCTTGTGCATGAGATAGTACACCGGCTTTTCTGGAACGAGACGCCTTCCGTCCACTTCGACGCGATCCTTGTGCGCGTCGACCTTGGTGCCAAGCTCGGTCACGACGCGCCCGTTGACGCGGACACGCCCGGCAAGGATCAACTCCTCGGACGCTCGCCGAGAAGCAACCCCAGCTCGCGCGAGGACCTTTTGAAGGCGTTCCACCGCCGGACCCTAGCGCCGCACACCCCCCCTGTCACTGGCACCCGCACATGCGCGGCTGCGCGAGCCCGCAGGGCGAAGCCCGGCGCACAGCGCCGCCAAGGCAGAGCGAAGCGATTGCCGCGGCAGGCACGCTGCTCACTCGCGTGAGAGTGATACCAGGACTACGGGTGGGGGTGGGCGGGCGGTGTAACTAGACGCTGACCTACTGGCTGGCTTCGCCGGACTGCTGGTTCGCCAGGGCGGAGTTTCTGAGGCGCTCTTCGTCGCGGTCCCAGCGGTCGACTTTGCCGTCGCCATTGACATCGGTACCGATGCGGACGGTGCGGCCGTCGAGGTAGTACTCCCAGCGATCGGGGCGCCATTCGGCGACGGTGCTGCGATTCTTCATGTCGCGTTCGGCTCGCACGGGCTGACCATCTTCGTAGAAGATCTTCGTGTCGATCATTCCGTTGCCGCTCGTGTCGATTTCCTGAAGGCTCACCCTGCCGTTGCTGTACTGGGTCACCTCGTCAATACGGCCGTCGAAATCACGGTCCGCCTCTTCGAGCATCGGCCTACCTTCTTCGGTGTAGAGGCGCACGATGTCCTTCCGGCGGTCGCCATTCAAATCCGCCTCGCGGCAGACCAAAACCAGACGCGAAAGGCTGCCCTGGCCCATGGTCTTGAAGAGCTTTCGCACGTCCGGCGTCGTGTCGCCGGAGGTATCGTACTCGCTGACCTCGTAGCCCGGACCGTCGGGCATGCAGCGCCCGCCATCGGAAAACTCCCCACCGCTCGTCGACTCGGGCTGAGCGGAACCGGGGCTCGTGACCGGCTGGGGGTCCTTCGAACCACAGCCCAGTACGGCCAGCCCCAAGAGGGCCAGTAGTAGTTGTTTCATCATTTGCCACTTTCGCATCGAAGCGCGTCCTCCGCCTGGCCCATGCTCTGCAAGGGCATGTCATGGCTGCGATCGGGTTCGCCGTCTCCGTTGTCATCATATTGGGTCAGCAGTAGCTTGCCGCCACGGAAAGAATCCCACTTCTCGACGCGACCGTTGTTGTCGTCGTCGTACTTCGCCTCGGTCATGAAGCCCTGTTCGTAGACTTCCCAGACGTCGACGTTTCCGTCGCGCTGCCGATCGCGCTCGGCCCGGACCACCCAGCCGCCCTCACACCAGAGCCAGGTATCAATCGTGTTGTCGAAGTTCGTGTCGAGCTCCTTGCGGACGAGCCGGCCAGCCTGGAAAAACGACAGCTGGTCGAGACGCCCGTCGAAGTCGAAGTCGTGACGCTCATTGGCGACCTGCACGCCATCCCCTTCGTAGAACCGTTCCACGTCGACTTTGCCGTCAAAATTCATGTCTGCCTTGGTGCAGAAGCGACGGCCGTTTCGCTCGACATGTTCAATATCGACCCGCCCGTCTTCGTTGACGTCGGTCGCGATGACCTGGCTCCCCTCGCATGGAGTCGCGTCGGCCATCGAGCCGCGTGGCACCGTACTCGACGAACCCTTGGCGCAGCCCAGCCCCGGCAGACTCACCAAGATGGCGAGCCCAACCCGCGCATGTGCGAAATCGCTCATGTTTGTGGCCACTTCTAGGTACCCCGAGAACCCGTTCTCCCCTTAAGAATAGGGGTGATCGAGGGGCTTGTGCAAGTCCGCGGCCCTCCGATTGACAATATATATGGTGCCATGTAGTTTCATGCCACTTCTGGGGTCCGAATGGCGCGCAAAAAGATCTCGACGACCGTGTACATCACGCCCGAACAGAACGAGCGGCTGAAGCTTCTGCACGAGCGAACGAAAGTGCCGGTCGCCGTCTATATTCGCGAGGGCATCGACCTGGTCTTGGAAAGTCATCAGGACGAACTTCCGGGCCAAATGTCGCTGGATGCCGCGCCACCCAAAAAGGGTTAACGACGGCGCATTGCTGCGGGCCTGGCGCGAGGCTAGAGAGGTCGCACTTTGGCGCAAGATCTCCAGCATATCCGGAACTTCTGCATCATCGCGCACATCGATCACGGCAAGAGCACCCTTGCCGATCGGTTCCTCGATGTGACGGGGGTGATTTCGGCGAGGGAGCAAAAGTCGCAGCTGCTCGACAGGATGGACCTCGAGCAGGAGCGAGGCATCACCATCAAGGCACAGGGGGTACGGCTTCCGTTCACCGCCGCCAACGGTGAAACGTATCAATTGAACCTCATCGACACGCCGGGGCACGTGGATTTCAGCTACGAGGTCTCCCGCTCACTTGCTGCCTGCGATGGCGCCCTCCTCGTCGTCGACGCCACGCAGGGCGTCGAAGCACAGACGCTGGCGAACGTTTATCTGGCCGTGGAGAACGACTTGGAGATCATTCCGGTCTTCAACAAGGTCGACTTGCCGAGCTCGGACGTGGACCGCGTGCGCCAAGAGGTCGAGCAGGTCATTGGGCTCGATTGCTCGCAGCTGCTCGCCTGCAGCGCCAAGACCGGTGAAGGCGTGAGGGAAATCCTCGAAGCGGTCGTCGAGCGGGTGCCGCCACCCGAGACGGATGACAGCGGCTTTCTGCGCGCGCTGATTTTCGACAGCTGGTACGACAGTTATCGAGGCGCAGTCTGCATGGTCCGAATCAAGGACGGCACGGTCCGCAAGGGCGACAAGGTCCGCTTGATGGCCACCGGAGCGGAATACGAGGCGACCGAGCTCGGTGTGTACACACCCTTCCAAAAGGAGGTCGACCAGCTGGGGCCTGGGGAGGTCGGCTACCTGGCAGCAAGCATCAAGTCACTCCAAGACGCCAAGGTCGGGGACACCATCACCTTGGCGAAGAACCCGGCCAAGGAAGCGCTCGCGGGCTTCAAGGACGTCAAGCCGATGGTGTTCTGCGGAATCTTCCCGACGGACAGCGACCAGTACACCGAGCTTCGCGACGCGCTCGAGAAGCTGAATCTCAATGACGCAGCGTTCATGTACGAGCCGGAGACTTCGGACGCGCTCGGCTTTGGATTCCGTTGCGGTTTCCTCGGGCTCCTGCACATGGAGATCATCCAGGAGCGGCTCGAGCGCGAATACAACCTCGGGCTGATCACGACCGCGCCGAGCGTCGTGTATCGCGTGCACACCGAAGAGGAAACCCTCGACATCGACAACCCGTCGCAGATTCCCGACGGTCGCATTCGAATCGAAGAGCCGTACTTCACCGTGTCGATCCACGTCCCGTCGGAGTTCGTCGGCGCGGTGATCAAGCTTTGCCAGGACCGCCGCGGAGAACAGCAGGGCATTCAATACGCTTCGCCCGAACGCATGATCATCACCTATCTGATGCCGCTCGCCGAAGTGCTCTTCGATTTTTTCGACAAGCTCAAGAGCGCAACCAAGGGCTATGCCTCGATGGACTACGAGCTCGCCGGCTATCGCGAAAATCCGCTGGTTCGCCTCGACATGCTGCTGAACGGCCAAAAGGTCGATGCCCTGAGCGCCGTCGTTCACAAAGACAAGGCCTACTACTTGGGGCGAGCGCTCGCCGCGAAGCTCAAAAAGATCGTGCCGCGACAACAGTACGAGGTGATCATCCAGGCGGCGATCGGGTCCAAGGTCATCTCTCGCGAAACCGTTCGCGCCCTACGCAAAGACGTCACCGCCAAGTGCTACGGCGGCGACATCTCGCGCAAGCGCAAGCTCCTCGAGAAGCAAAAAGAGGGCAAGAAGCGCATGAAGGCCGTCGGCAGCGTCGAGATCCCGCAGGATGCGTTTCACGCGATCCTGAAAGTAGACGACTAGCGCCGCTTGTCGCGCCGGCGGGCCTTCGAGTCATCCGGCACCGGCGTGCTGCTGCCGAGTGACGTCGTATTGGCGACCTGAACCTCGAACTCTTCCTTGATGTCGATCGATTCGGCACCCTCCGAGGTCTTGACGAGGAGGTGATCCTCGGCCGTACCGTTGGCCGACGCATCGGACTCGAGCGCGCGGAGATCGAGAATGATCTGCCCGTCCGCCTGTGAGGTCATCGACTGTACCGCGATTGCGATCTCCTCTTCGGGGAACTCGATGGTCTGCGGCAGCGCCATCTGCTGCACGGTGACGTTGAGCATCACCTCGTCGCCCACCCGGTCGACCAGGGTGTAGGTGTCCACCTGCTGCAAGTTGAAGCCGTATGCCTTGATCTGCCGGCGGGACTCCCATCGCGCGCCAAGGCCGATCTTCTCTTCAGGAAGCCGGACGCGTGTCAACGTTTCGCGAGAATTGACGATGATCCGAAGCAGCCGTACGGGGACATCCGAACGCTTGGTCTGCTCGTTGAGGGCGCCAGCCAACAGTTGACCGCGGTCGTCCAATTCGACCCAACCGCCGATGCTCTCGGCAAGCGCTGCTCCGTCTCGGAGCTGGTTGGCCAAGTCGTCGTCGTAGTCGTCGGGCACCACAGCCTCCGAGCGCACGACATCGACCTTGAACTTCACGCCGCGCTCGGTCAGCTCTGCGGGACCCGATACGATGTCGAGGCGAAGGCCCGGCAGGATCGTCAACGCCGCGTTCGTTTCACTGGTGGCGAGGCTCGCAACCCGAAACGTCGTCGTGGAGCTGGTCGTCGTCCCGGCAGATACACTGTAGCGAAGCTCCGACCGCGGTCGCTGCCCCTTGTCCAGTAGGCGAACCCCGCTGTCGTCCGCGGCGGCCGCGTCGCCTGCCGTCTTGGAATCCTTGCACGCGGTGAGGGCCAGCAGTGCGGACGCGAGCACCAGCCCATGGATCATCGGTCGCGTCATCTTGGAACCTCTACTCGTCAGCGAACACCGCATTCCAGTCGTTCTTCATGGAGACAATGAGCCAACCGGCCCCGCTCGCGGTATCGAGCGCCCGGTCGAGCTTACCCACGCTGCTCTCGCGATCATAGGCGTATTCGCGCTCGGCGTCATCGTGACGGAGAATGACACCGAGCCGCGCCCCGCCGCTCCCGGTTGTCGTCCACTGCAGCATCTCGAAGTCGCCGTCGGAGTTTCCAAACGCGAGAATCGGACGCTGTCCGATGTGCTTGTAGATGCCGACCGGCTTGCCGGCCTTGTCGTCGACGAAGGCGACCTCCGGAAGACGTAGGAGGGATGGTTTGCCGCCCTGCAGCTCATACCGCGTTTCGATCGAGGACCCTACGACTCGCTCTGGCGGGATGGCGTAGACCTGCTCGGTGAACGTGCGCATGAATTCGACGCTACCCCCCGAAACGATGAAGGTCTTGAAACCATTCGCCTCCAAGTAGCGAAGAAGCTCGATTTGCGGCTGATACACGAGCTCGGTGTACGGTTGCTCGAACTTTGGATGCCTGGCGTCCCGCACCCACTCGGTCACGATCGTATCGAAGAGCCTAGCGCTCATCCCGCTGTGCGAAGCCATGATGATCTCGGCTAGGCCGCGGTGGCCCGAAGCCAGGAGCGCGTCCTTGTCCCCTTCGATGACCGCCTTGAACGGTTGCTGGGTCTTCCATTCGGGATGAACCTGCGCGAGCTCCTTCACGCGATGGAGGGCGAAAGCCATCTCGGTGTAGATCGGCTGCTCGACCCAGAGGGTCCCGTCATTGTCGAACGTCGCGATCCGCCCCGACGGCTCGACGAATGCCGGGTCGTCCGGATCGCTGACCGCGCGCACGAAGTCCACGATCCGCGCCTTGGTGGCGTTGTCGTTCCAAGAGGGGAGCGGGTCGACGAAGGCCTCGGCCCGAGCGCCAGCGTTTGGCTCATCGGCACCGGGTTTCTGCGAGCCTGCGCAGCTCAACACGAACAAAACGGCAAACGCCGAACCAAACGCCCAGACGGCGTTTCTAGAGGAAGTCATGCCGCGAACTGTAGGAGTGGGGCCCGGGGGCGTCCAGGTCATTCAATTGCCTTCTTCAGGCGTACGCATCCAAGGCGGCAAGGAAGGTGCTTGGCTCGGGCCGGACACGATAGTTATCAGTCATATCGGCAAAGATGATGGTTCGATTGGGGTCGGTGATCAGGACCGTCGGTAAGACGCTGTCGGCGTCGTACCCGAGTGCGTCCATGAGAAACGGGGTGCCGCCGATGTGCTCGATGCCGAGCTTCCGAGCCAGCTGGCCATCTTGATCGACGCAGAACCGAATTGGCACGTCGAATCGCTTGGCGAGCGCCCGAGTGTTGGCTTCGGGCTGACGCGCGATCAAGAGGCAGGGAGGACTACGGGTGGGAGTGGGCGGGTGGTGTAACCAAACCAAACCAGCTCCCACTGAACCCGCCCATTTTAAAAAGGGTCGCCCGGTCGTTTGGAGGGGGGGAGACACGACCGGGCGGGGAAAAACCGGGGGACTTATGGGGGGAGGTCCACCGGCGAAATATGTTGTTTTTCTTGTTTCGAGAACTGTTTCGTCTTCAGCACCTACAATCTAAATACAAGGACTGAACGCGTCAATGCTGGCGGTCCGTCTAGGTCCGGATTTGCAGTGCATTAGCTCACAGTTCTGTTCGAAAAAAGATGCGAGCCTGCGGCGCCGACGACGCTGCCGAACAGATCGGCAACGACGTCGCTGAGCTCGGAGGAACGACCCGGCACGAGCGCCTGGTGAATCTCGTCGGAGAGTCCCCAGAGCACGGAAACAAAGACCGCAAACGCCGCTGTTCGCCACGCCGAAGCCGAAGGCCAGCTCTGCCTCGACGCTGTGGCGCAAAGCCAGCCCAGCACCGCGTACTCGACGAAGTGGATACCCTTGTCGCGCAGCGGGATGTGCCGAATGCCCGGAACTTCGACCTCGAACGACGAAATCACGAAAATCAGAGCCATGTACAGAAGCGCAAAGCGCCATGCGCGGAGGCTCTCCCGGAGCGAGTCGCTATTCAGGCTACGCCTCCAGCGCCAAGCACTGAAAGGCGCGTGCGCGGGCCGCCGTCCGCGAGGCCCTCTGCCCCGGTCATGTAGCCGGACAGGCTGTGGCGAAACGGCTCGTCGATCGTCACGGTGACCAACTCGCCGGTCGGGTCGTTACCTTCGGGCGCGATCAAGTGGACGATCTCGTTTCGCTCGCTGCGCCCTGCGAAGCGCCCAGTGTCCCCTGGTGAAGGGCCTTCGACCAAAACCTGCACCTCCTGGCCCACCAGCGATCGGAGGTGCGCCTGCTGTTGGGTTTCGACGAGGGCAAACAAGCGCGCGAGGCGATCGTCTTTCACCTCTTCGGAGACCTCATCGCCGAGCTTGAGCGCCGGCGTATACGGCCGTGGCGAGTATTTGAACGCAAACGCGGCAACGAAGCCGACGCGCCGCACCAGCTCGAGCGTTTGTTCGAAGTCTTCCTCGGTTTCCCCCGGGAAGCCGACGATGAAATCGGCAGAAAGCGTGAGACCTGGCTTGGCTTGCTTCAACGCGTCGGTCCGCGCGATGTATTCCTCGGCCGTGTAGCGTCGCGCCATCCGCCGAAGCAGGCGATCGGAACCCGATTGCACCGGCAGGTGGACGTGCGAGGGAAGCACCCCGAGGTCAGCGTGCGCCGCCACCAGCTCAGTGGTGATGTGCCGTGGGTGAGGGGAGGTGTAGCGAAGCCGCCAGAGGTCAGGAACCTCTTCGGCGATCCGCCTGAGCAGCCCCGCAAAGCGAGATGTGGACACGGCCAGCCTCGACTCGGCCTTGCTAGCCTCGGCATCGGCACCGGGTTCGTGCCAGGAGTTGACGGTCTGCCCGAGGAGGGTGATCTCCCGCACGCCCCCTCGGACGAGATCGCGAGTCTCGCCGATGATCTGGTCGGCGGGCCGATATCGCTCCGACCCACGTGTATAGGGAACGATACAAAACGTGCAGCGCTCGTCGCAGCCCTTCATGACGGTCACGTACGCGGTGACTTCCCGGCGATCTGCGTGAGGCTTGGCTCGGAGGAATTGGGGGTCGTCCATGTCGAACACCGTTCTGGTGATCGGCGGGGCCCCCTGCTCGACTTCGCGGATCAGCGCGGGAAGCTCGGGGATGTTGTCCGGCCCGAGGACGATGTCTACGAAGGGCGCTTTTCGAAGCAATCGCTCGCCTTCTTGCTGGGCGACGCAGCCCGTTACGGCCAGAATCGTGCCTCGCTGAGCCTCCTTGAAGGGTCGAAACGTGCCGAGAAGGCTCATCAGCTTGTGCTCGGCCTTCTCGCGCACGCTGCAGGTGTTGACGAGCAGGAGATCGGCCAAAGCAGGTTCGCTTGCCTCACGGTAGCCGCTCGCCCGCAGGACCTCCTCGATACGACGGGAGTCGTGGACGTTCATCTGGCAGCCGAAGGTCTGGACGAAGTACTGCTTCATGGCGAGGTGACGATAGCTGTAGCAGCCGGCAGGACGGTCGCCAAACGGCCGAAATCACGCAGTTCGCTGGCGGAATTGGGGTTCCCCGCGCTACAAGCCCTAGGTAGATGGCTCGCCGGCGATGCATCTGCCTCCTGCTCGTTCTGGCGAGCGGATGCAAGACGATCCCAGAGGATGCGTACGGCATCGACCGGATCCGTTTCAACGGGATGGAGGAGCTCGATCCCCAGGCCCTGAGGGCTTGTCTTGCCAGCCAGGAGCGGGAGCGGGTCACCTTCGCGTTCGGGACCAGCGCGGACCCAAGCTGCGGGGTTCCGCCCTTCGACGGGAACCGGGTGTCATTTGACCTCTGGAGAAAGCTTCGCAAGGGCTGGCCCACTTTGGATTCGGCCGTGTTCGACCGTGACATGCAGCGAATCGAGCGCTGGTACCAGGCACGCGGGTACTACGACGCAGCTGTCGTCAGCACCGAGTTCGACCCACCTTCGGCTGCAAACGACGACCGCATCGTGGTGGCCCCTGGCGGCCAAGCCCCCTGCGAACGAGAAGGCGCCGACGAAGGCTGCGAGCTCGGCATCCTGATCGAAATCGAAGAGGGCGAGCCAGTCTTGGTGAAATCGGTCGAGGTCAGCGGCCACGAATCCTGGGAATCCGAAAACCGGAAAAAGGTCGAGAACGCCGTCGAGCTCGAGGTCGGCAAACCGTTCGACGAGTCGATCTACGAGAGGAGCAAGCGCGCGATTCGGCGCCAACTGAAAGAGGCGAGTTACGCCTGTGGCAACGTCTCGGGGCGGGTCGAGATCGATCGGGAAAACAGAGAGGCTTCGGTCGGGCTCTTCGTCGAGACCGGGCCATCGTGCAGGCTCGGCGACATCACCGTCACCGGTGCCGGCACGCTGCCTGCGGATACGATTTTGGATGTCGCCGACTTGAAAACCGGCGAAGTCTTTCGCTTGAGCGACATCGCGGACGCCCAGCGAGCGGTCTACGCGCTGGGCGCGCTCGCATCGGTGAACGTGACCTCGACTCCGCGACGCGACGGGGAGGAAGAGTGCACCGGGGTCGTCGACGTCAACATCGCCGTCGAGCCCGGGAGGAATATTCGCTGGGGCATCGGGGCCGGCATTCAGAGTGGCACAATAGCCACCCTGACCCTCGAGCAGGACACCCGCATTTCGGACGTTCATTTGTTCGGGCTATTCGAGCATAGAAATCTCGGCGGCTTCCGGCGATTGCGTATCGAGGATCGCCCGAAAATCGTTGCCACGGACCCGTTCTTTCGGTTTGGCCGAGGATTCATCTTCGGAAATGAGCTCCGCGTCGAGTATCGGCGACCCGCGTTTCTCGAGCCGCGCACCACGGCGGCGATTCAATTTCGCCACGACTGGGGCCCCGACCCCTACGAGCTCTTTCGCCGCCATGACCTTCAAATTCGCGGAAGCCTTTCGCGACCGTTCTTCGACGGCCGGCTCCTGCTCGTCGGCGCCTTGAATTACGATACCTATCTGCTTGTCGACAAAGACCCCCGGTTCCCGACGAGCTACCAGGTCGTGTTTTTCGACGAAAGCCTCATCGTCGACCTTCGGGACGACTCGCGAAGCCCACGCGCCGGGTTCTTCTTTCGACTCGGAAGCCAGCAGTCGCCGGCCAAGTTGGAGCGCTCTTGGCAGTATATTCGCGTCACCCCCGAGGTTCGCGGCTACGCGCCCTTGCCTCTTTCGTCGACGCTGGCGTTTCGGTTCAGCATGGGCGCGATGTTCATATTTTCTCGAGACCGCAATAGCTTGGACCTCATCGGGCAAGCGCTGGGGCCGCAAAACTACCGCTTGCGCTCGGGCGGCCCCACGAGTCACCGTGGCTTCTTTGGCGGCTTTCTAGGCGACCCAGGGAGCATCGATTCGCTCAACCGTGAGGGCTTTGACGCCAGAAACGACGGCGGGCTTCGCCGATGGGAGGCTGGCATCGAATGGCGCCTTCCCGTCACCCAAAGTTTTGCCACAGCCTTGTTCATGGACTTCGGAGACGTGAATCGGGGTGAAGTGTGGCGCTTCAACTACATTCGTGCCGCGGCGGGTTTTGGTTTCCGCTACCAGACCCCGGTCGGCCCGATCCGCCTCGACTTCGGTTTCCTGATTCCCAAGTGGCAGGTCGTCGGCGGGCAGCCGCCGCCCAACGCGTTCAACATCTTCCGATTCATTCGCGGAGGCGTGCCAGGGGCCTTCCATTTCACCATCGGTGAGGCCTACTGATGCGCTGGAT
>Ga0209456_10000843_pt1 | contig 15545 bp, 11 predicted proteins | sample COG_11_FD_184755 | JGI IMG/M metagenome (GOLD analysis project Ga0209456, IMG submission 184755) | Pelagic marine sediment microbial communities from the LTER site Helgoland, North Sea, for post-phytoplankton bloom and carbon turnover... | ecosystem: Environmental > Aquatic > Marine > Neritic...
GCCGATCGTCGTGGCCTGGTTCGGTCTTGGCACGGCCTCTGCGATCGCGCTTGTCGTAGTGATGCTCATATGGCGTTGGCTCATCGTTCTCAGCGGCATTCTTGCTCCCGAGAAAACACCCGCGGTCGTGCTGGAAGCCATCGCTGTCAGCCACTTTGTCGAAAAAGCGCGCTGGTGCCTGGACCGTCTCGGCGTCGATTACGTGGAACGCCAGAACGCGGCGACGCTGGGTGCGTACTTCACCGGGCGCTCCGTACCGCAACTACGTGTGCGAACCGGCATCGTACAGAGTGTGATCGGCAACTCGCCGGAAATATTGCGGTTCATGTGGGGCAACTACTCAGTGTCGATGGCCGATACCGCCGGCTTTCTCGAGCCGACCGAAGAAAGGCTGGCGCTCGAAAAACGCCTCGACAAATACGGCCGCTTTCTGCAGGTGTGTCTTTACTACCACGTACTCAACGATCGGCAGCTGACGCTGGGCATTTGGGGAGTGAATAATCCCGAGATCCCGGCCTGGCAACGACCCGTTTTGCGGCTGTTGTTCCCCGCGCTTGCCGTGCTCGTTCGGCGCAGCTTCCGGGTCAACGAAAGTCACTATAAAAAAGCAGTCCTGTTTATCGACGAGTTGCTCGCCGACATCGACACACAGCTAGCCGATGGGCGCGCCTCGATCCTTGGCGGCGACACGATCAACTACACCGATATCACGTTTGCGGCGTTCTCGGCGCTGTGGATGCAGCCTGAGGGCTACGGCGGCGGCAAGGCGGAACTCTGCCGCATTGATCGGGATCAAATGCCGGCAATGATGCGGGCAGATATCGAGCGCTGGGTAGAGGACCACCCCAAAGCCACGACATTTGTTGCACGAATGTACGCAGAGCATCGCTGATCGGAGCAGGACGATGACAACAACAGGATTGAAAATAGCCGCCGTCATTGCCGCCGGTTTTTTTCTGGCAGCCTGCGCGTCGCAGGATGAACAGGCGAAGGAGTCAACGCAGGACATGAATCAGGCTGTCAGGGACTTTATCGAGCTCAGAGAGCTGAAGGAACGGCACTCGCTGAAGTCGGGAACAAACGACAGCTGGCGGCAACTCAATGAAAGTTTCATTATCTACAGCGGTCGTCGCGAGACCTACCTTGTCGAATTTAGCCGGCGCTGTTACGAGCTGAATGACAATACGCACATTACGCCGGACAGGCGCACGGACGCGAACACGATTAGCGCCAGGTTCGACACGATTCGTGGATGTCGCATCGCCAGGATATACGGGCTCACCGAGGCCGAGGTCGCCGAGCTTGAGAACATCGGCGAGGCGCCCGGAAGCCGCAACTAATTCAGTAAAAACAGGTCTATTGACCACCATGGCGGACTGATCCGCACGAATAGTCGGCACGCTGGCAAGAGGCGCCGCGACAAACGAGGGAAAAATTGTGAACAAACTAATTATCGGCGCTGCGGCGCTTGCTGTGCTTAGTGCGTGTGGGCAGGAACCGGCGACAGAAGCTGTCACGGAGGCGGCCGCGCCACCACGGTCAGGCATAGGGCTCGACGGAATGGATTCCAGTGTCAAGCCGGGCGACGACTTCTTCTCCTATGTTAATGGCACGTGGGTTGCCGGTTTTGAAATACCGGCGGACAAGTCGTCCTACAGCACGTTTACAAAGTTGCGCGACGAGTCGCAAGACGACGTCAAGGCGATTATCGAAATGGCCGCGACCGGCGACTTTGCCAAAGGTAGCGATGAGCAAAAGGTCGGCGACATGTACAAGTCGTACCTGGACATGGAGTCACGCAACGCGCGTGGTGTTGACCCCCTGAAGCCGGAGCTTGAGCGCATTGCAGCGATTTCGAATCACGATGAGCTCGCGGAGTACTTCGGCGCCGCGACGAAGCGCGGTTACGACATGCCCTTTGGTCTCGCACAGAGTCCTGATATGCGCAACCCGGCCTACTACGGCACCTACGCATTTCAGGCGGGGCTCGGCCTGCCGGACCGGGAGTACTACTTTACTGATGACGCCAAGTCAGAGGACATTCGCGCAAAGTATGTTGCACACATTGAAACGATGCTTGGTCTGGCCGGCATGCCGGGCGGCGCCGAAGCGGCGCAGACCGTCATGGCGCTTGAGACGCGCCTCGCCGAACAGAACATGAAAAAAGAGGACACGCGTGACTGGCCGGCCAACTACAACAAGGTCGCCGTCGACGAGCTCACCAGCATAATGCCGCAGTTCAATTGGGACGGTTACTGGAGCGAACTCGGCGCAGAGGAGCTCGACGGCCTGATCGTCATCATGACCGACTACATGACGGCGCTCGATGGCATCATCCAGGACACCGATATCGACACCTGGAAAACCTATCTCAACTGGGTAGCCCTGAACACGGCGGCGTCAAGTCTTAGCGAGAGCCTGGACAAGCAGAACTTCGAGTTCTACAGCAAGACCCTGACCGGTACCGAGGAGCAGGAGGAATCCTGGCGTCGTGCCGTCAATGCGGTCAACGGCAGCCTCGGCGAGATGGTTGGCAAGGTTTACGTCAAGAATTATTTTCCACCCGAAGCCAAAGAACGCATGCTCGAGCTTGTCGGCAACCTGATCAATGCCTATGAAAAGAGCATTAAAGAGCTCGAGTGGATGGGCGAAGAAACCAAGGTGCAGGCGCTCGACAAGCTGCACAAATTCACGCCCAAGATTGGCTACCCCGATGAGTGGCGTGACTACTCAGCGCTGGACATCGAGGCGGATGACCTGTTCGGCAACCTTGAGCGCGCCACGCTCGCCGAATACGAGCGCCAGCTGAATCGCCAGGGCGGACCGGTTGACCGTGGCGAGTGGGGCATGACTCCGCAGACGGTAAATGCGTACTACAACCCGACACTGAACGAAATCGTCTTCCCGGCTGCGATCCTGCAGCCGCCGTTCTTCGATCTGGAGGCAGACGATGCTGTCAACTACGGCGCAATTGGCGCAGTTATCGGCCATGAAATCGGCCATGGCTTTGATGACTCGGGCAGCACCTTTGACGGCGACGGAGAATTGCGCAACTGGTGGACCGATGATGATCGTGCGGAGTTCGAAAAACGCACGGGCAGGCTTGTCGAGCAATACAGCGCCTTCGCACCGTTTGACGACCTCAATGTGAATGGCGAGTTCACGCTTGGTGAGAACATCGGTGACCTCGGCGGCATCAGCATTGGTCTGCTGGCGTACGAGATGTCATTGAACGGCGAAGAAGCCCCGGTCATTGATGGCTTTACCGGAGAGCAGCGCGTGTTCCTCGGTTACGGCCAGGTGTGGCGCAACAAGTATCGTGATGAGGCACTGCGCCTGTTGATTGGCACAAACCCGCACTCGCCGTCGATGTATCGCGCGAACGGTGCGGTCCGCAACGTACCCGAGTTCTATGAAGCGTTTAACGTGCAGGAGGGCGACGCGTTGTACCTGCCGCCCGATGAGCGCGTAAAGATCTGGTAATTCACCGGGGGCCCGCTCCGGCGGGCCCTTCCTTTCGCGCGGCCGCAATCACGTCTTCTATTCGCAGACAATAGCATCAGCCAGGCCATCATCAGTGATGCTTGGCATACAAGGAGGACCAGACTTATTGGCAGAACATTTGCCTTCAAATTCAAATCGGTGCTGGCCGAACTCTTCTACCAGCAAGCGCTCCTGTTCTTCTGTTAGCCCGGCAATACAGGCCGCCTCGCAATCACTATGTGCTTTACACGGAGCTCCTCCATCAGAGGTGATGGAATAATTACACTGTTTACTATCCGCTAGCCAGCGCCCTCCCTGTTGTTCACACAGCTCTGGAAAAGCCAGATAACCTCTGAATTGAAGAAGTCTTTTGATCTTACATTGCCGTGATATTTCAATAAACATGGCGCCTTCCGGCATAAATATGGGGCGCCCATCATCATCAAAAGAGTGAATTATGGAAGCGTTTACGACCCATGCGAGCGCCGTATCGGCAATTTCATCGGCGTTCAGGGGCGAAGGCTCTCTTGCAGTAAAATGACACCCATTAGCTTTGCCATTCACTTCCCGAGCACAGAACCTGGAAACTACATCTATGTTTTTGGCGGCGCTTATGGCCGCACTTTCCGAGCAAACACTGAGCGGTAGGGGTTCAGCAAAGGCACCAGTGCTGTTCGTAATCAAAACTATAAGCCCAACAGTCAGTGCTATTGTTCTGTTTCGATAATGGTCATTCATGTTGTGCCCCATGTAGTGCATAAAGGGTGTTACTTAGCGAACATCTCGCCGAAGAAGTCACCCTCGTTCCACGTCGGCCGAGCATCGTCGTTAGCGATAGCGTAGCCGATGCGCGCATTGGCGCGCGCAAACCTCACGACGGAATCCCAATCAATGGGCCTCGAGAGATCATCCGAGGGCTGGTGGTAGTGATGCTTGCGATGATCGTCTTGCACCGCCCTGCCATCTATTGCCGGGTCGGTCGACGTAAAGCCCGGCTTTAGATAGACCGCCGGAATGCCCTTGCGCACGAACGAATACTGGTCCGAGCGGCGAAACAGGTTTTCTTCGGGCATCGGGTCTGGCGTCAGGGCAAAACCTTCCGCGGCGATGGCCTCGGCGACCGTTGTGTCGAGTGAGGAATGTTCGGAGCCGAACGCAATGATATCCGCGACCGAATACAGGAACAGCGGCATATCGAGATTGACGTTCGCAACGATGGCGTCGGTCGGCACGGTCGGGTAATGGGCATAGTAGTCGGATCCCAGCAGGCCGCGCTCCTCGGCAGTCAAGGCGATAAACAACATGGAGCGCCGCGCCGGCGATGCGGCAACGGCCCTGGCCGTCTCTATCAGCAGCGATGACCCCATCGCATTGTCATAGGCGCCGTTATAAATCGTATCGCCGTCGACCGCGGCACCTATGCCGTTGTGATCCAGGTGCGCGGTAAAGACGACATACTCACGCGCGAGCTCCGGATCCGTGCCACGCACCAGGCCAACAACATTCGGGCTCGTAATAATTTCCTGTTTCGTTTCGCGCGCAAGCGTCATCTCGAAACCGAGCGGTGTTGAGGACGGTTTCGATGCTTCTGTTGCTTCGCGGGCCTCGTCAAACGTAATAGGTGTGCCGGCGAACAAATCGCGGGCAACATCGACGTTAATCGTCGCGCTACCTCGCAGCTCGGGATAGTAGTCTGCCGCCTCACCGGAAAGCGTTACCCAGGCCATACCCGGGCGCGTCCCGGCCTGTGCCTTCATGCGCTCCCAGGGATAATACTCTTCGATACGCTTCGAAATGAGGCCGAGTACACCGACGGCGCCGCGTGCGACAGCCTCCTGGGCTTTCGTCCGTCCCGACGAATAGTATGCCCGCTCGTTGTGCGGGAACGTGCCGGGGGCATTGCCGAACACGGCGACGATTTTTCCTTCGACGTCTATATCGTCGTAATCGGAATAACCGAGCTCGGGCGCATGAACACCGAAGCCGACGTAGACGACCTCGGCCCGAACAGAGTTCTGCTTACGAACGGCGTCGCCACGCATCGTGAAGTGCTCTTTGTACGTGAGCTCCGCATCTTCGCCATCACGATGCGCAATCAGCGTCGTGCTTTCCTGGTCAGCGCGATAGGAAATTAACGGTACCTGCTGGAACCAGCCGTCATCGCCGCCGGGCTCGAGGCCCAGCTCCGCAAATCGGTCGGCCACATATTGTGCGGCCTCAAAGTGGCCCTTCTCGCCGGCCATGCGGCCTTCGCGAGCGTCATCAGCGAGATAAGCAAGGTGATCTTCGAGAGCTTTTTGCGTAATCGTGTCGATCGCGCTGCTCTTGTCGACCACGGCTTGCGGCGCGTCCTTGCTGCACGCGGTCAGCGCGAGAAAGACAACGACCAGAAGGCTAAGACGCGCTCGCGCGGTCCTTATAAATCGAACTGATTTCATTCATCTTCCCCTCGATCCACTGCTGGGCCAGCAGGTTCGTTTCTTTGGGCTTGCCGGCGCCTGGAATTATTGGCGGGCCAATGCAAAAGCGAATTTTGCCCGGTTGCTTCGCCATACCACGTTTTGGCCACAAATCACCGGCGTTATGAGCAACCGGGACGACCGGGCAGCCGGCCTCGTGTGCCAGCGCAGCGCCACTAGAGCCGTAGCGCCGCGTTTCACCGGGCGGCATGCGCGTCCCTTCCGGGAAAATACAAACGCTCACGCCGGACGCGATGCGCGCCTTACCTTGTTCGATGACCTGTTTGACTGCGGACCCGCCCGCGCCGCGATTGATTGCGATCGACTTCATAACCACGAGCGACCAGCCGAACACGGGCAGCCACAGAAGATCTTGTTTCAGCACCCAGCATGACGGTGGTAATGCGGCGATTTGCCAGTAAGTTTCGAGCGCGGTCGTGTGTTTGATCAAGAAGACGCAGGGCTCATCCGGGATGTTCTCCTGGCCCTCTGTCGAAACGTCGAGCCCGCAAATGACGCGCCCTGCCCACAAGCAAGTGTCCGCCCAGCCCTTCGCAACCGCCCAGCGAATACTGTGCGGCGCCCAGAACAGCAACACGACAAGCGAAGAAAAGACCAGCGCAGCACCGTACATGACGAGAGTAAACAGCAGGCCGCGCAGCCAGAGCATCAAATAGACAGCCTTGAGATATCGGCGACATCGAGGAACAGTTCGCGCAATTCGCTGAGTAGCGAAAGGCGGTTGTTTCGTATTGCCGTGTCGTCCGCCATGACCATAACGTCGTCAAAGAAAAGATCGACGGGTTCGCGCAAATCGGCCAGTGCAGTCAGCGCGTCGGTGTAGTCGCGCGCCTCGAGCATCGGGGCGACCCTCTCCCGGGCACTCTCGAGTGCGTTGGCGAGGGCAACCTCGGCAGGGTCCGTCAGCAACTTTTCCTTAACGGCATCTCCACCCTGACCCTCGGCCTTTTTCAGGATGTTGGCGATTCGCTTGTTGGCGGCGGCGAGGCTTGCAGCAGGCTCGAGCGTAATAAACGCCTGTACGGCGGCGAGACGTCGCGAGAAGTCCACAAGCGAGACCGGGCTGCGCGCAAGTACGGCATCAAACGTCTCGGTCGCGAGACCAGGGTCAAGATCGAGAAAGTAACGGCGCAACCTCTCGCTGATGAAGGTGTACAGCTCGACCGCGAGATCTGCGCCATCTTCAGTAGCCTTGGGCTGCGCTTCAATTGCGTTGTGCAGCAAGGTCTTCAGATCCAGATCCAGATCGCATTCGATAAGCACACGAATAACGCCGAGAGCGGCGCGACGCAATCCGAATGGGTCGCGGTTGCCCGACGGCTTCTTGCCGATTACAAAGACGCCGGCAAGCGTATCCAGTTTGTCGGCAACAGCAAGAATTTGGCCGTCGACCGACGCCGGCAGTGCGTCGCCGGAAAATCGTGGCAGGTAATGTTCGGCTACCGCCTCGGCGACAGCCGGTGGCTCACCATCCGAGAGTGCGTAGTAGCGCCCCATGATGCCCTGCAGCTCGGGAAACTCACCCACCATGCCAGTAACGAGATCACACTTGGCAAGCGCTGCAGCACGTCGCACAAATGTCGAATCGATGTCGATTGCCGCGGCAATCTCTGCTGCCAGATTGGCGGTGCGCGCCGCCTTATCAAACAAGCTCCCGAGACCTCGTTGATAAACAACCTCGCGCAATGACTCCTGCCGTGCCGCCAATGGCGTGCGACGATCCGCTTCCCAGAAAAACGCGGCGTCCGCCAGGCGTGGCCGAATAACGCGCTCGTTGCCGCTTTTAACCTGTTCGGGGTCTGTGCTGTCGAGATTTGCCACGGTGATAAAGCGTGGCAACAAGTCGCCACTCTTGTCTGCAACCGCGAAGTAACGCTGATGGCTGGTCAGTGTCGAAATGACAACTTCCCGCGGCAGAGAAAGGTAGTCGTCGTCAAAGGATCCTGTAATCGGTACGGGCCACTCCACGAGTGCCGTAACTTCGTCGTACAGCGCTTCGCCGTCGACGACGTTGCCGCCGGCCTTTTTGGCCGCAGCTTGCACACCATCGCGCACGAGAGCGCGTCGCCTGTCGAAGTCGGCGATAACGTGGCCGCCCTTTTCGAGCGTCTGTAGATATTCTGCCGGCGACTTGATCACTATTGGGCCGGCCGAGTGAAAACGATGACCTCGTGACTTGTTGCCCGTGGCCACACCCAGAACTGACGCCTTGATCGCCTTGCTGCCGTGCAGCAGCACAACCCAATGCACCGGCCGGACGAACTCGGCATCGCCGGCACCCCAGCGCATCCGCCGCGGTATTGGCAATGCTGCGAGCGCCTTCTCGACAAGACCTGGCATGAGGTCTGCCGTCGACTGTCCGGGCTCGGTCACGTCACAGGACAACCACTCGCCCTTATCGGTTTTTGTACGGCTTAGCTCTGACGGGGCGACGGCGCACTTTTTCGCGAAGGCCTTTCCAGCCGCAGTGAGTTTGCCATCATCGTCAAAGGCAATAGCAACGGGCGGACCTTTCTTCGATTCCTTGATGTCTGCCTGTCCTCTGCCCAGTTGTTCGATCAACACGGCGAGGCGCCTCGGGCTTGCATAGCCATGCACGCCGCCATGCTCGAGTCGTGCCTCATCAACGGAAGTTGCGAGCGCGTCGGCAAACGCGGTCATCAACGAACGTAGCGCCTTGGGCGGCAGCTCTTCGGTGCCAATCTCGACGAGGAAGTCAGCGGCCTTGCTCATTTGGATTTCTCTCCGCCGCCGACAGACTCAACCATCGGGAAACCTAGTGCCTCGCGACTGTTGTAGTAAGCTTCGGCGACCGAGCGGGCCATCGTGCGCACGCGAAGAATGAATCGCTGCCGCTCGCTCACCGATATTGCCTGGCGCGCATCGAGCAGATTAAAAAGATGTGATGCATGCAGCATCTGTTCATAAGCCGGCAACGCAAGGCCAAGCTCGATCAGGCGTGCGCTTTCATGCTCGGCATGATCGAACTGGTGAAACAGTTCGTCGATATCTGCAACCTCGAAGTTGTACTTCGACTGTTCGACTTCGTTCTGGTGATAAACATCACCGTAGGTAATCCGGCCCAGCGGACCGTCGGTCCAGACGAGATCGAAAATACTTTCGACGCCCTGCAGGTACATTGCGAGACGCTCGATGCCGTACGTGATCTCACCGGTTACCGGCCGACACTCGAGGCCGCCTACCTGCTGGAAGTATGTGAATTGCGTTACCTCCATGCCGTTGAGCCAGACCTCCCAGCCAAGACCCCAGGCGCCAAGCGTGGGCGATTCCCAGTTGTCCTCGACAAAGCGGATATCGTGAACCGTGGTGTCGATACCGATGGCGCGCAGTGAGTCGAGATACAGGTCCTGGATATCATCGGGTGACGGCTTGATGACGACCTGGTACTGGTAGTAATGCTGCAGGCGAAAGGGATTATCGCCGTAGCGTCCGTCCGTTGGACGACGTGACGGCTGCACGTAAGCAGCGCTCCAGGGCTCGGGGCCAATAGCACGCAAAAACGTCGCCGGATGGAACGTCCCTGCGCCCATCTCCTTGTCATACGGTTGCATGACGACACAACCGCGCTCCGCCCAGTATTGCTGCAGCTTTAGGATAAGGTCCTGGAAGCTGAGCACTTCGGACGATTTTTTCTTGCTCATTGGTGTATTACCGGCCCCAAACCCGCGCAGTATAACGAACTTTCGCAGAATCTCCTCTCGGTGTTAACACCGTCACACAGGCCCGAAGCCGGCATCTTTGTTGCCGGTATGGCTCCCTGTGGTCCGCTTTACTACCGTCAACAAAGAATCCCGCCCTCGGCCTCCCCGGACCTCTTCGATGATCGGGGCACCGGCGGGTACCCGGTCTCGGGCCTGTGCGCTACTTTGGTGCGAACGGCTAGTGCTTCGCACGGTTTTGGTGCACAATGTCGGTGTGGTTGCGTAGCCATCCTAGGAAAATCAAGAGGTTACGTGCCGCACCATTTTGGCACGCTTTCTGCACTTGTACTGACAACCTGACCCGGATGTTCCGGGCGTTTTAATGCTTTAAGAGACTGGAGGAAAGATTCATGAAGCCCAAGGAGGTTCTCGGCCTGCTCAAAGACAGTGAGGCCAAGTTTGTCGATTTTCGGTTCACGGACACGAAAGGCAAAGAACAACACGTAACAGTGCCCGCCCATACGGTCGACGAAGACCTGTTCGAAGAAGGCAAGATGTTCGACGGTTCGTCGATTTCTGGCTGGAAGGGTATCAATGAGTCGGACATGATCCTGATGCCGGACCCGGCATCGGCGGTTGTCGATGTTTTCTCCGACGAAACAACCGTCAACCTGCGTTGCAACGTCATCGAGCCGGCGACGATGCAGGGCTACGATCGCTGTCCACGTTCACTTGCCGATCGCGCCGAGGCCTACCTCAAGTCGACAGGCATCGCGGATGCTGCATTCTTCGGTCCCGAAAACGAGTTCTTCGTATTCGACCATGTCTCCTGGGACGACTCGATGCAGGGCGCGTTCTACAAGATCGACTCTGATGAAGGTGCATGGAATACCGACCGCAGCATCGAAGACGGCAACACGGGCCATCGGCCAACGGTCAAAGGCGGCTATTTCCCGGTACCACCGGTTGACTCATTGCATGACATCCGCTCAGCGATGTGTCTCGCAATTGAAGACATGGGTGTTGAGACGGAGGTGCATCACCACGAGGTCGCCACGGCCGGACAGTGCGAAATTGGTGCTAAATTCAATACCTTGGTGCGCAAGGCCGACGAAGTGCAGATTCTCAAATATGTTGTCCACAACGTCGCTCATGCCTACGGCAAGACCTCGACCTTTATGCCCAAGCCGCTCGTCAATGACAATGGTAACGGCATGCATGTGCATCAGTCTCTGTTCAAGGACGGCGAAAACCTGTTCTCCGGAGACCTCTATGGCGGCCTGTCAGAAACGGCGCTGTTCTACATCGGCGGCGTCATCAAGCACGCCAAGGCGCTGAATGCTTTCACCAACCCGGCGACGAACAGTTACAAACGACTCGTTCCAGGCTTTGAGGCACCGACGATTCTCGCGTACTCGGCACGCAACCGATCGGCGTCAATTCGCATTCCTTATATTTCGAATCCGAAGGGTCGCCGCATCGAGGTGCGCTTCCCGGATTCAATGGCGAACCCGTATCTCGCGTTCTCGGCATTAATGATGGCCGGGCTCGACGGCATCGCCAACAAGATTCACCCGGGCGACGCCATGGACAAGGATCTGTACGACCTGCCGCCCGAAGAAGAAAAGGAGCTCAAGCTTGTCGCCTTCTCTCTCGACGAAGCGCTCGAGGCCCTTGATGGCGATCGTGACTTCCTAAGGGCGGGCGATGTGTTCTCGGACGACCTGATCGACGCCTATATGGACCTTCTCAACGAGAACGTCACGAGGCTGCGAATGGCGACCCACCCGGTCGAATTCGACATGTATTACAGCCTGTAATCAGCAAAAACTGTGAACCGGGCGGCATTTTGCCGCCCGGCCACTACCTCAAACCAGCGTATTTGCTATGCTAACTCAATGGAAACACGCCCGATTTTCGTACTTCTCGGCCTGCTTGCGACCGCAGCGGTCTCTGCGGACGTATGGCGCTGGGTGGATGACGAAGGAGTGGTTCAATTTTCCGACACACCACGAGAGGGCGCTGAGCTGGTTGATGTGTCTGAATCGTCAAGAAGTACCGGCGCGCGCGTTTATCGCGACACCGCACCGAACAGCCCGAACGACGACGCGACGACACCCGAACAGGCCTTTAAATACGAAAGCCTTAGCATCAGCTCACCGGGCGCCGAAGAAACGCTATGGAATATAGAAGGCACCCTGAGCGTTTCACTGTCGCTGAGCCCGGGGCTGCAGACCGGCCACCAGGTGCGCGTGTATTTCAACGGCGAAGCGAGGATGGTGAACAGCACGAGCTTCACGCTGGACGAGGTTCATCGCGGCGTACACAACATCCAGGCGGAAGTCCTCGACGCAACGGGGCGGCTGATGATTCGAAGCACAAGCAACCGCTTCTATGTTCAGCAGAACACGGTGAGGCGCTAGGCGGAAAAACGCCCGGGCATTCCGGCGACGACGGAACGCGCCACCCGGACCCCAAACGCATTCTTGACAGCCTGAGCGCGGGCGTCATCCTCGTCGACAGCAACCTTCTGATCGTCGATCTCAATCCTGCTGCGGAGAACATCCTCGGTATCAGCGTCCAGCGCGCACGCGGCAAGTCCTTGTTGCGCCTCGTCGACGACGAGCCTGAACTACGGGACATTCTGAGCCGAGTCCTTGAGACTGGCGACCACTACGCTAACGAACTGCGACTCGGCGCGACCGAAGTTCATGCAGACGAGCGTATCGTCGATTGCCGGGTGTCACCTCTCAGCGGCGGCAACGCGGCACTGCTCGTTGAGATGACGGATGTTACGCGGCGCTACAAAATCAGCCGCGAAAACGCACTGCTGATTCAACACGGCGCAGGTCGACAAATGATTCGCCAGCTCGCGCACGAAATAAAGAACCCGCTCGGCGGAATTCGTGGTGCTGCACAACTGCTCGCCAGGCAGCTCGAGAGCGGTGAGCTGACCGAGTACACCGATGTTGTAATCAGCGAGACCGACAGGCTGGCCGGGCTCGTCGATACATTGCTCGGCCCGGGTGGTCCACCTAATAAGCGGCCGGTGAACATTCACGAACTGATTGAGTACGTCGTCCGAATTATCGAGGCGGAAGACCAGAAGCAGGTTACCTTCAACCGGGACTATGATCCGGGCCTGCCACTCATTGACCTCGATCGCGACCAGATCATTCAGGCGCTGCTCAACCTGGTCAGGAATGCTGCCGCGGCGCTCGAGGGCCACGGCACGATCACGCTTAAGAGTCGCGCCGTTACCAACTTCACGATTGGCGACAAGCGCCATAGCGTTATCGCCTCAATCGAAATCGAAGATGACGGGCCAGGCATCCCGAACGATCTTCAGGACTCGGTATTCTACCCGTTGGTCACAAGTCGTCCGGACGGAACCGGCCTTGGGCTGCCGGCCGCTCAGGAACTGTTGAGCCGCCATGACGGCCTGATCGAATTCGAAAGCCGCCCGGGCCGCACCGTATTTTTCGTTCGCATACCACTGCAACAATCGGGGGGTGGATAATGGCTGATCGGCCCCTTAAGGTCTGGGTCGTTGATGACGACCAGTCGGTGCGCTGGGTTCTCGAAAAGGCGCTGAGCCAGGCAGACATGGAGAGTCGCAGTTTCGAGCGCGCAGAGCATTTGCTGGAGGCGATCGCCCACGCAGAGCCGGACGTGCTGATCACCGACGTGCGCATGCCGGGGATGAGCGGCATCACTTTGCTCGAACGCCTGCGAACGAGTTGCCCGAACCTGCCTATCATCGTTATCACAGCGCATTCAGATCTCGAGAACGCCGTCGCCGCCTACAAGGGTGGTGCCTTTGAATACCTGCCAAAGCCATTCGACATTGATGAGGCTGTCGACCTGGTAAGAAAAGCGGCACGTAAGAACGGCCAGGCGAGGAGTCATGCGGTGAGCGCCGGCCAAACGATCCCATCACTGATCGGACAGGCACCGGCCATGCAGGAGGTGTTTCGCTCGATCGGCCGGCTGGCCGGGTCAAGCATGACCGTCCTGATTACGGGCGAATCGGGTACCGGCAAGGAGCTCATTGCCCGGGCACTGCACGAACACAGCCCGCGCGCGAACAAGCCGTTTGTTGCATTGAACACATCGGCAATTGCCGCCGAACTTCTCGAGTCCGAGCTGTTCGGTCATGAAAAAGGCTCGTTCACCGGTGCCGACGCGCGCCGTATCGGACGCTTCGAGCAAGCTGATGGCGGCACCTTGTTTCTCGACGAAATCGGCGACATGTCTCCGGCGTTGCAGACACGCTTACTGCGCGTGCTCGCGGAAAGCGAGTTCTATCGTGTCGGCGGGCAAAGTTCGATCAAGGTCGACGTTCGCGTGATCGCAGCGACCAACCAGGACCTTGCACGCGCTGTCAAAGAATCGCGGTTTCGAGAGGATCTGTATCACCGCCTCAACGTTATTCGTATCAATTCACCACCGCTGCGGCAACGGCGTGCGGACATTCCGCTGCTACTCAACCACTATCTCGACGAAGCCGCCAAAGAGCTTAAGGCGCCGGCAAAAGGGATTGATGGAAGTGCGATCGACATGTTGCGCGGTTACGATTGGCCCGGCAACGTGCGGCAACTGGTCAATGCGACACGAAGACTCACCGTGACGGCGCCCGGCACGGTCATTACGAGCGAAGACATTCCACCTGACCTGGGCGGTGGAGAGGCGTCACGGAAAGCGGCGCAGGACTGGACGCGCAGCCTGGCAAGCTGGGCCGAACGGCAACTCAGCGTAAAGAGTGGCCCGCTACTCGATACGGCGCTGCCGGAGTTTGAGAAGACACTCATCCAGATAGCATTGAGCCAGACGAACGGTCACCGTCAGGAAGCGGCCAGGCTGCTCGGCTGGGGGCGCAACACACTGACACGGAAAATGAAGTCGCTAGAGCTCGAGTGAACCAACCAAATCAGACACGCACGCTATATCATGCCGCGCGAGGTAGTCTTTGACGCCGTGGTTGATCTTCGGGCATATGAGCGGATCGTAGAACAGCGCCGTACCCACACCGACTGCAGAAGCACCAGCAATCAGAAACTCGATCGCATCATTTGCGGTGGTGATGCCGCCCTGCCCGATGATTGGCACATTGTGCGGTTTCGCGACCTCGTAGACCTGTCGCGTCTTAAGCAGCGCGACCGGCTTGATCGCCGGCCCGGACAGGCCACCGCGCACATTGCCGATGACAGGCTTTCGTTGTTCGATATCGATGGCCATACCCATCAGCGTATTGATGACCGCGAATGCGTCGGAGCCGGCTTCGATACACAAACGGGCGTTCTCGGCGATGTCCGTTTGGTTGGGCGACAACTTCGTTATGATCGGCTTGTTCGTCTGCTCACGACAGGCCGCTACAACGCGCGCTGACATTTCGGGGACATTGCCGAACTGCACGCCGCCTTCCTTGATGTTCGGGCAGGAGATGTTGATCTCGATCGCATCGATCGGCGAATCATCGAAGCGCTTTGTAACGAACGCATATTCTTCGATCGTCGAACCACAAACATTCGCGATGAAACGGGTTTCCTCGAAGTCGAGTCCCGGAAGAATGTCGTCGACAACCGTGTCGGCACCGGGGTTTTGCAGGCCAATTGCGTTGAGCATTCCCTGTGGTGTTTCACAGACGCGGTGCGGCGGATTGCCGAGCCGCGGTTCGCGCGTGGTGCCCTTCAACACGATGGCACCAACGTCTCGATTGGAAAACCCTTCGACGCGCGTGTATTCCTCGCCGAAGCCCACGCAGCCAGACAGCAACACGATCGGCGAGTCGAAAGACAGGCCGCAGAAATCAACGTGCAGGGAATTTGATTTTGAGTCGGTCATCGGATGCGGCATTCTACGACAATGTTCAGCCTGATTCTCTACGAACCCGAAATCCCGCCGAACACCGGCAATGTTA
>Ga0209456_10000844_pt1 | contig 15538 bp, 16 predicted proteins | sample COG_11_FD_184755 | JGI IMG/M metagenome (GOLD analysis project Ga0209456, IMG submission 184755) | Pelagic marine sediment microbial communities from the LTER site Helgoland, North Sea, for post-phytoplankton bloom and carbon turnover... | ecosystem: Environmental > Aquatic > Marine > Neritic...
TCCACCTGACAACCACCGAAACATTGAATCCTTCGACGGTTACGAATCCGGAACCCGAGGGCAACACGGACCGGTTCAGATCATTCCACTCGCCGAGATCAAAGCTGGCGAGGTCCGAGGGCGAACACGAGGAGAGCAGACAATTACCAGCTGATGTATTTGAGGAGAAAACCCGGCTGTAGTCGCCGGTGGAAAATCCGTCGGGATTCGCCCGCATTCGATCAAGAATGTCATACGCCTGATTGACGGCCTGGCTGCGAAAATACGACTTGTTGGTGTATCTGGTGCTCAGACCATGAATACCGGCGATACCCAACATGGCCACGGCCAGAATGACCAGCGACACCATGATTTCGATAAGCGTGAATCCGGCCGTGGAATCCCTCGTGCGCGCGGGACGCGACATGGAGCCGGTTCGATGCCCGATAAGACAGTGGCGATACGCGGGATAGGGTAGCCGTAATACCGGGTAAATAGGGACAGCGGCGGTACTTGAATAGATGGGTGGGACGGCGTAGGCCGAATCCGTGGCAATTAGAACATGGCAATCCGTTGCATCCATCTTCACCAATCCCTGGTTACCCACCGCTGCTTCGTGAGCAACAACGGTGTTTGAATGAAATCAAAATTTACATCAGTTGTTCTCGGCACATCAAGAAAAACTGACGAACGGTGTCCAGCCTGCATATTGCACCGGACCGGCATAATCGCCCATTGAGAAATGCAGGCAATTCCACGTACGGTGCCCCGGTCAGTTTCTGAACACTGCGAGGCTGTGATTCGATACAATTCGAACAATCAATAAGGCAGGGACGCGATCTCAAGATCGCGGCTTAACACATCCTTAGCCCGGTGGGGTGCTGTCGAATAAACCGGGCAGCAGCCTCCTGGGGCTTTCGGCTCACCGCAGTCAAAGCTGTCGAAGTGCAGCAAACCAGTGCCATCGTTTGGGATCCTGGCGAGAAATGCGGGTTAAGTGATAACCTCCATATCTGATTAAGAGCCGGATTCGCCGGAAAAGTAGCTTATGTGGAAGATTTCCGAATCTAACGTCGCAAAAATAAAACAGGTTGTATCCTCCCGATACCCAATCGTCTATTTAACGGCCTGGGAGGAAGACCGCGTTGAACAAATACTAAAATCAATCTCCGATTTGTATTTCGAAGGGAATCTACCGCTCGTGGTATGGACTGCGACACGAGGTTTTTACACGAGCGAGTCCGAGCTATCTGAAACAAGAGACCCGGTCTCCGCACTGCGGTACATCGCATCCCAATCGGACGACGCTATCTACCTTATGAAGGATCTGCCCGCTTATTTTGAAAACAACAACGTTTTGGTTCGTATGCTGCGAGACCTATACAGTGAGCTTTCAAATCGAAACACGTTGGTGGTGCTGTCACATCCGGAAGCGAAGATCCCGGAAGTGTTGAAGAAAGAAATATTCCTGATCGATCTCGGCTTGCCCGACGAACAGGAGATAACTGATTTTTTCAAACACACATTATCGTCCAGGAATGTCGAGCGGACGTTTACCGAAGACTGGGCCGCGCAATGCGCATCGGCCATGCATGGTTTGACATTAAATGAAGTGCGGCACCTGGTCCTGCGCTTGATGTCTGAAGACAAGCTGGGATCGGAAGATGCGCTGGAGAAAGTCTACGACGAAAAAGCCCAGGTCCTGCAGAAGGAAAGCTGCCTGAGAGTGCTGCCCGTGCGTCCTTCCGTTTCCTCGATTGGCGGGCTTGAAAATCTGAAGGAATGGGTGCGCACCCGCCGCGTACTGTTTTCCAGGGAGGCTCACGATGCTGGGGTCCCGACGCCCTCTGGTGTTCTCTTCATGGGCGTCAGTGGCTGCGGAAAAAGCCTCGCGGCGAAGGCGATTTCATCGGCCTGGGAGTTACCGCTGGTTCGGATGGATATGAGCCTGATTCTTTCCGGGGCATACGGCTCGCCCGAGTTTGCGTTTGACCAGGCATGCCGGGTTGCTGAAAGCATCGCACCGGTAGTGCTCTGGTTCGATGAGATTGAAAACGCATTTGGCTACGACGAAGGCCAGGCGAGCAGTGGAAATATAAACATCTTTTCCAGCTTTCTCACCTGGATGCAGGAGAAACCGGCGTCCGTTTTCGTGGCCGCCACGGCGAACAGGATACATAAACTCCCGGCGGAAATGATCAGGAAAGGCCGCTTTGATCAGCTGTTCTTTCTCGATCTGCCAAATGAACAAGAACGCGAGGAAATATTTCGCGTACACATCCGGCGCAACGGCGGCAATCCCGATGACTTCAAGCTAGGTGTGCTTACGGCATTCACCAAAGGAAGAACCGGCGCGGAAATCGAACAGGCGGTGAAGGCGGCGAGAGTTGACGCTTTCGCGGAAAACCGTGCCTTTACCCAACGCGATATATCTCGAAACAGCAGTCAAATGGTACCGTTGTCTGTGACGATGCATGAACAGATCAAGGAGCTTCGCCGCTGGTCCCACGAACGGGCAACACCGGCATCGAAAAAAGAACGGGAACGTTAAGGCCCCATTGCTGTTCAGTGCTTTGCCTCATGATGACACGTCACGTTCGTAGCCACTCATACAGCACCCAGGTGCTGAAGCCCCCAGCCGCACGCCGCCGTCAGCACCACGACCAACCAAGGGGGCACTTTCCAGAAAACGAGCAATGTGAACGAGCCCAACGCCAGCGCGAAATCAGAAGCCGATAGAATTCCGCTGGTCCAAACCGGATTGTAAAGCGCCGCAAGCAGCAGACCCACAACGGCGGCATTGACACCGAGCAGTGCTCTCTGAACGGGGCGCCAATGGCGTAGCGCATCCCAGAACGGAAGCACTCCAATGACCAGCAGAAACGACGGCGCGAAGATGGCAAGAAGGCAGATCACTGCCCCCAGCCAACCGTTCGGTGCGTTACCCATAACCGTACCCAGGTAGGCGGAGAAGGTGAAGAGGGGGCCGGGCACCGCCTGGGCAGCCCCATAGCCTGCGAGAAAGGCGTCATTCGTTACCCAGCCGGGTGGTACCACCTCGGCCTGAAGCAACGGCAGTACAACATGCCCGCCGCCGAACACCAGCGAACCGGCACGGTAGAAGCTGTCGAAGAGGGCGAGGGTCTGCGACGAATGCGCCGCGGCCAGCAGCGGCAGCCCAATGAGCAGCGCCAAGAATAGACCCAGCGACGATACTGCCAGGCGGGTACCGACACGGATATCCAGCGAGCTCGAACGGGTATCGGGTTCAGCGGGCAGCCAGATAATGCCTGCGACGCCCCCGGCAACGATCATGGCGACCTGGGTGAACGGTGTTGGTGCCGCCAGTATGCCTATCGCGGCAATTATGGACAGCGTGACACGGGGCGCGTCGGGACATAGAGATCGCGCCATACCCCAGACTGCCTGCGCGACCACTGCGACGGCAACGACCTTCAGGCCATGGAGAATCCCCTTCGGGATGGCTTCCTCAAAGACAACAAACCCGTAACCGAAAGCCGTCAGCGCAATCGCCGACGGCAGGGTAAAGGCGAACCAGGCGGCAAACGCTCCGGGCAATCCAGCCTTTGCCAGGCCGACACCGATGCCCACCTGACTGGAGGCGGGTCCGGGAAGAAACTGGCACAAGGCAACCAGATCCGCGTAGGCGCGTTCGTCCAACCATCGGCGGCGCACCACAAACGCTTCGCGGAAGTAGCCGAGGTGTGCGATCGGTCCACCGAATGACGTAAGCCCGAGCTGGAGAAATGCGAGAAACACCGTGGAGACAGGTTGGCGTTGAGTGCTCGGATCAAGCTGTTGCATTTCTCGGAGAATACTCGTGTTGAGATTTTCGTTATCGGCTTAACGATATCGGTTATCGACATCGAGTTTCGATTATAAAGTTCTTGTCGCTGCGACTGTCAAGTCATGGGCGGGTCGCTTCTCACCGGCCTGTGCTCTTTGCCCATTGGCAACTCGGTGCGCCTTTCCCGGCTGAAACAAGTGGAATTTAGGCTGCACCGGTGTATCCCTTCCGGTCGACGGAAACGTAATCTCACACCTGCTATTTACGTCGACCAGCCATCCGCTCTGGCCGATACGAATTCGTCCAGCTTTCGAATTCTTGCTCTGAATATTAAGGAAGTTCTGAGTAATGGTGTCATTGCGTGCCGAAGCTGCGAGCCACGCGTGGCAGGACGCGGCAATCCAGAAGTTCTTGCATGACAACAATTCTGGATTGCTTCACTTCGTTCGCAATGACCAAATACTGAAATGATCTGAGTTTACTTAACAATCTATCCGAATTGGGCTATCTTTAGGTGCCTGATTACCCGCTCGCACGATCGAGTTGCGATTCATAAGTGCTGTGGCAATTTGGCTCGACAAATCTTGATGCGCCTGTATGGGCCGGATAGGCACGGCCAAAGATGCGAACACGGTAAAGTTGATGCGACCAGATAATTTTTTCAATCTTGATGATCTTGAGGCCGGGACTCCACGGCAACTGGCCCCAGGCATTACCACCACGATTTATACGGGCGAGCAAGCAATGATCTCGGTCGTTCGATTCGAGCGAAATGTAAAAGGCATACTACACAGCCATCCCCAGGAGCAGTGGGGCGTCTGCCTCGAGGGGTCGGGCACACGTATTCAGGGCGGTCTCAACGTGGCCGTGTCGAAGGGCGATTTTTGGCGTACCCCCGGGGACATGCCCCATACGATGGAGTCAGGAGTCGATGGTCTTGTCGTGTTGGACATATTTGCCCCACCGCGCCGGGAGTATGAAACGGCTGGTTCCGGCTTCGCGGCGACCGAATCATGACTGTCTATCGCCATGATGTCGCTATTTCCCGGTTGCCGAAAGAGAATCTGGAAGAATGGATCAACGTACCTGCGGCGGTTGTCTCGGATTGTCTGAACCGTTCGCAGGCCATGGCAGGCGCGATCAGTCCTTTGACATCGGATATGCGAATCGTTGCACAGGCTCGCACCGTCGAGTGTATGGTAGCGGATAACAGCGCCCTGCATGGCGCGATTGGTCTTTGTGGGCCGGGAGAAGTATTGGTTTGCAATGCGCAGGGTTTTGAGGACACCGCTCTTTTTGGTGGGTTATTGGCCCGCTCGGCTATCGATCACGGCATCTCTGGATTGGTGATCGATGGCGCGGTGCGCGATTCCAAAGAGATCATCGAGGCTGGTTTCCCTTGTTTTTCCCGTGCCGTGGTCCCAAGAGGACCGCACAAGGGTTTCGGTGGTGTAATCGATGGCCCAATCAACTGTGGCGGTGTAACCGTTTTCCCCGGCGACCTTGTGATCGGCGATGCGGACGGTGTAGCAGTGGTGCCTTACGGCCGAATTGCCCAGACATTGCAGGCCGTCCACGCAGTTGTCTCCAAGGAGGAACATGCGCTCGCGAGTCTCGCCGAGGGAGGGTCGCTGTCTTCGATCTATGGTGTTCCAGAGGTAGAACTGATCAAGTCAGAAATCTAAGCGAAGCAAGCAAAACGCTTGTAATCACCTACGTATGAAACACGGAAAGCGCCGACATACAGTTCACGTACAGAATCATTGAATTCTGCACTCTCGGCCAATGTCACGATGACGCGGACCGACCTAGCCCGCATCTCGAATATGTCAATGCGGTCTTTGTGGACTTTAGCGATCCCGCTCCGACCCCGGCTCGTCATTTCAACGAGTTTAGGGTCGAATAACTGTTGATGATCTTTGAGTCGGCAAAATTTGAGTGAACGTATGTTTTTTTGTGCGGATTTGCCCCGTAGAGAAGGTGATTTCCGACGACTTTCTGAGGGGCGGGAAACGCACGTGCTACTGCGCCTGCGTTGCGTCGGCCCGGCCTTGCGCGCTTTCCGCCTGCGGCTGCCCGTACTGGCCCCAGGGATTCAGCCAGCCCATGTAGGTCGCCGGATTGAGAAATGTGCTGTACGAGGCCGGGTTCATCCAAGCGAACCAGTTGTTTGGGCTCGCAAACTGCATCCAAAAATGCGGCTGCATGAATTGAGCGTAAGTGGCCGGATTCATCAGCGCGGTATGGACCCCCGTATGGCTGTAAGGATTGATAAACGCCGCCCATCCCTCCGGATGTGCCAGATTCAAGTTCATCGGCGATTTGCCGGCGGCCATCCACGCGGACGGATCGTACCAGTTCTGGACTGGACTGTGAGGTTGAACGCCTCTCATCCAGGCGGAAGGATCGAACGGATTGAACGCCGGAGCAGATGCCCCTTCGGATTGTTGTGACTCCTGGGCCCGGTCCGCTCGGCACCACAACTCGGGCATTCCGATGTCATCAATCAGGGGGTTGATCGAAAGTGAATACTACTCCGGAAGAAAGGGCATGAAGGATCGTAATAAAAATACAATTAACAGTGATAAACCCAACATCGCGTAAGAGTTATACCGATAATTTTCACTGTACCGATCTGCAACGAATACCCGAATATATAGCAATACAAGCGCACACAAAAGTGCGATGGGAACTTCGACCAAATGGCTCAGGCTTTGGTGACCGTAACCAGATGCCGTAACAGCTACCCACACTACAATGACCAAAATTGGAGACGCAATATCACTCCAAAAAAGCGCATTCTTACGTTTCGCGCGCGCGACAGCTACCGCTCCCAGAATCCCATAAAGTAATAAACAGATTACCGTGAATACGATCATCAATAGATATAACCGGGTGCTGAGCGCCCCATTCGAGTCATGGTAGGCTACCATGGTTATACAAATAATTAGGAGTATGACTATGGCTAGTGACCCACCCAAGATCCATATTGATTCGATAGAAAGGATGGCAGCGGGAAATGGACAGAATTTTTCCGCATCCATCGGAAGGGTCGGGGCTCAACTGGGAATGACCAAAATAGGCTGTACGGTAGTCGACCTTCAACCAGGCGAACGAGCATGGCCGTATCATTTACATTACGGCCAGGAAGAACTTTTCTTTGTTCTTGAAGGAGAAGGTACGCTACGTTATGACGATGAAGAGTACAAGCTGCGTCAAGGCGAGTTTTTCTTCGCGGGGACGGGTCCCGGGACCGCACATCAGATAGTAAACAGCTCTGACGCCAAGCTGAGATATTTTGCGTTGAGCTCGACCGATGATCCTGAGGTGTGTTATTACCCGGATTCCAAGAAATACGGCGCGTATTGCTGGCGTGACGATGGTAAAGGCGTGCGTTTCTTGGCACACGACGATGCGGGTGTCGACTATTTCGACGGTGAACAGTAAGCGCTTACAACGCTTTCAACGGCACAGACGCTGGCGCGTGGACGTTACCTCGGATCCGCTGGACCAGCCAACCATCGAAAGCACAACGCCGGATAGAGATGAGGCTGCATGATCATTGCCGCGGATTTTTCTTCTCATTGATTAAATGCCATTGAATGATGGATATCAACACCATTGCTCAGTTCATTGTCCTGTTGTTTGGTATCGCTGTGTGTGTGCTCGCGGTATGGGCGATGTTCGTTCCAGAACGGTTGCGACTGCTCGTTCGTACCATCACATATCAAACATGGGGTTACTACGTCGCAGCGACAGTACGGATTTTGCTGGGTTTGGCGTTGATCTTTGCCGCACCGGGTTCTAGATTTCCCGTCGTGTTTCAGTTCGTAGGCTGGCTCACGATTTTCGCTGCGGTGGGAATACTGATTATTGGCCAGGATCGACTCAGAAAACTCGTCGAGTGGTTCGATCGGCTTTCCAATACGGTTTATCGCGCATGGCTCGTAATTGCCCTAGTTTTTGGCTTGTTCCTGATCTACGGAGCCGCGCAGACGTTTAAGCTTAGCCGTTAGGTGTTTGAGGTCAGGCGATGCCGCCTGTCCTTCCTGAAAATTCGCTTTGCTTGATATTCTTGACTTTTTTCAGGCGTGTCGCCAGATCGTTCGGCGCCCCCGATCTTGATGGCGAGAGCGTATATGAGAAGCTCAACGAAATTGAGTTCGAACGACCGCGACATTGCGAATAGGTGTTATCTAACCCCTGGCTATTTTAGGCAACTGAACCCGGACGACCGGCTTTGTTGGGGTCCCTCACTGCGTATCCCTTGGTCAGTCCCCGTGCAGCAAACGCTGCGCTTGCTCGCGCTGCTGCCGGTCCGGCACCGGAAGGGCTTGGCCGCGGCGATGCCGTATGACCCTGACCAGCGAGACCAAACCGATAAGCAGAATAATGAAAGGGCCGATCCACAAAAACAGGGTGGTCAATTTAACCGGCGGGCGATACAGCACGAAGTCTCCATAGCGGTCGACCATATAGCCGATGATCTCATCGTCGGGCGTCCCGTCCTTGATCATCTGGTAGGTCTTTTGCCGCAGGTCTTTGGCCAGATCGGCGTTGGAGTCCGCCAGGTTCTGGTTCTGGCAGACCAGGCAGCGGAGTTCATCGATCAACGTGTTGTAACGCTGTTCCTGTGCCGCATTATCGAACTCCAGGACTTCCGGCTTCGCCCACGCGTTCGAGGTCCACAGTACCAGTATCAAAACCGTCAAGATCCTCATGACGCGGATTGCAGATATCTGATCAGGTCCAGCGAGAGAAATTCCATTACGCTCAATAAAGCCCACAATCGGCATGATAGAAACGGCCGTTCCTGGAGTTCAGGATACGGCTCCAGCCGTCGCAGTGGCCGCAACCCGGCGGTCCTTCTCAGCCAGCCTCGACATCCGGTAGCGTGGATCCATGGCGCCGAGCAAGCCACCCATTGCCATGAAAATCGCGCCAAGCCATATCCAGCGGATGAACGGCTTGTAGTATAAGCGGACGCTCCAAGTGTTGCGGTCGTCAAGGGGTTCTCCCAGGGAAACGTAAAGGTCGCGGAACAGGCCGGCATCGATGGCAGCTTCCGTCATAGGTTGAGACTGAACGATATAAATCCGTTTCTCGGGCCTCAAGGTCGTAATCGTCCGTTCATCGCTTAGTACCGTTATCGTGCCGGCGTGGGCGGTGTAGTTTGGACCGATTACCCGGCTTATAGCGTCAAAGCGGAATTCATACGCGCCGAGCGAGTAGCTTTCCCCGGGCGCCAGGCTCACATCCTTCTCCTGTTCGTAGAGACTAACCAGGGTAATGCCGACGATGAATATGGCTATACCAAGGTGGCCGCAGAGCATGCCGTAGAAACCACTTGGAATAGCCAGCAGCGCTCTCAGTTTCCCTGGTTTATTGCGTATCCGTTCCATTAACGCCTGCAGGGTGGACAGCACTACCCACGTCGCCAGGCCAACGCCAAGCACGGCACGCCAGTGGAAGTATCCGCCCGCGGCCCACGGCAGGGCCACGCCGGCGGCCGCGCTGACCGCCAGCATCCACCATAACGGGCCCATCAGCCTGAAAAACCGGTCGCGCCGCCAGCGGGCCATAGCCCCCACACCGACCGCGACCGCCAATGGTACGGTCAGCGGAATGAATACGCTGTTGAAGTAAGGCGGGCCGACCGAGATCTTGCCAACGCCCAGGGCGTCGAGCACCAGCGGATACAGCGTCCCTAATAACACCGTGGCCGCAACCACCACCAACAAAACGTTGTTGAGCAGCAGCCCGGCTTCCCGCGAAACCAGTTCGAAGCTGGTGGTGGAACGTATAGAGGGCGCCCGCCAGGCGTACAGCGCCAGTGAACCGCCAATCACGACGCCCAAAAACGCCAGTATGAACACCCCTCGGGCCGGGTCCGTTGCGAACGCGTGCACCGAAGTCAACACGCCTGAGCGCACCAGGAAAGTGCCCAGCAGGCTCAAGGAGAACGTGAACACCGCCAGCAATACGGTCCACGCCTTGAACACGCCACGCTTTTCGGTGGCGGCGAGCGAGTGTATCAGCGCGGTGCCCACCAACCACGGCATGAAGGATGCGTTCTCCACCGGGTCCCAGAACCACCAGCCGCCCCAGCCCAACTCGTAGTAGGCCCACCAACTGCCCAGCGCGATGCCCAAGGTAAGAAACATCCACGCCATATTGGTCCACGGTCGCGACCATCTCGCCCACGCCGCGTCCAGTTTGCCGTGCATGAGCGCCGCAATAGCAAACGCAAACGGCACTACGAAACCAACGTAACCCATGTACAACATGGGCGGATGTATGGCCAGTCCGAAATCCTGCAGCAGCGGATTGAGATCCCGACCTTCGGCGGCAGCGGGCAGCAGGCGCTCGAACGGATTGGACGTGAACAGCAAGAACAGCAAGAAGCCGACGCTGACCAGGCCCATGACACCGATAACCCGGGCGGTCATGGCCTCGGGGACGCTGCGGCTGAACACCGCGACGGCGCCGGTCCACAGTGCCAGTATCAAACCCCACAGCAGCAATGAGCCCTCGTGAGCACCCCACACGCCGGAAATGCGGTACACCAGGGGCAACGCGCTGTTCGAATTCATCGTCACGTAGGACACTGAGAAATCATGCGTAATGAACGCATAAGTCAAGCAGCCGTAGGCCAGGCCCAGGAAACCCAGATGGGCATAAGACGCTGGCCTAGCCACGGCGATCCATCCAGGAATGCCCCGGGCGGCGCCGATAAGCGGAAAGATGGATTGCACCAGGGCCATGCACAGCGCCAGTATGAGCGCAAATTGTCCAATTTCGGGAAACATGTTGTTTACTCGCTTTACAGGTTTTGCATTGCCTTTAGCGCGTGGGCCACCTCCGGCGGCATGTAATTCTCATCGTACTTGGCTAGCACTTCAGAGGCGACGAACACGCCTTGATCGTTCAATGTGCATTTGGTCACGATGCCCCGCGCCTCGCGGAACAGCCCACGCAAGATGCCTTAGTGCGTGAAGCGGACGGATTTGGCCGCATCGGTGATGTCCATATGTGGCTTGTGACAGCCCTCCGCTCGCCTGACGCGGTTCTCAACGACCATGCTGCTGGCGGATAGGATGCCCCACCGGGGCCCCGCTTGCAACCACCTGGCGGACGCACACCCGATGCGCTCATTGCTGACTTAAAATCAATGCTTAGCGAATTAGATGTCCAGCGATACCCTGCTGATCGCCACTAGCCCGTATTTCTCACCAGGCGGCTATGCATCTCACTGGTTCGACGCATCCCTGCGCCTCACCCCTTCGGGGCTTGCGCGAAAATGCTCTCCAGGAGCATTTTTCAGCCCGGCGTTCATCGGCACCTGTTCTGCGCCATCGCTCGGGATCCTGGTGAGAAATGTGGGCTAGTGTAGATGATTGACCCTTGGTCTGAGCAATCAACCCTGGAAATCGGTAGAAATCTAATCCTTGGTTATTTTTTCCAGCTTATCGAATGCCTCTGATTTCTCAACCCACCCACCGGACTTGAGCTTGGTAAGCGCCAGTTCGGACACATCGCCTTCCACCCACAGCAAGCGCTCATCCGAACCTCCGTGTGCGTCCATCAACCCGGCCAGATCGGTAACCGCCTCTTCTACCTCCTCGGTCCACAACAGGTGATCCAGTGGAGCAAAAATTATTCCGTCCCCGGATTTCGTAATAACAACCGGAACTAGCCCGGTTGGCGATGCTATGATCTCCTTCACCGGCTCAACTTGCTCATGGTAAAGCTGGGCGAACAGAACCGACCTAACCATGAATTCACCCTCGATTGCTGTTTCTACCTTGACGGCGTTCTGCAGCAGAATTTCTCTACCTTTAGCCATGTCCAGTGACTTCACCGCGGCAACAAACGCGGTCTGCTCTGTCGGTGAATATTTCGTGTTCGAGAAGAACTGCTGAATCAGTTCTTCACTGTAGCCGAGTGTCTTCAGCGTCTCCTGGTTCTGGATCAGAAGGTCCGTGGGGCTCAGGTTCCAGACCAGGTTACTGACACTGGCCGCTGTACCGACCACCGAAGGTATCGGCATCAGTATTTTTGTAACCTTACCGACGGTGCCGGATATTTGTGCCACCCGCGCCAGTTCTGCCTGCAGGACAGGGTTGTCGGAATAAGGGTCTACCTTTAATTCACTGGCAATTTTTCTCTGGGCCTTACCGATGCCCAGGTAAGAAGAGGCCAGTTGCGATGTCATGTCGGTTTCGCCATTGTTCTCTTTGGATTCGCTGCTTTCCTCCTTGCCGTTGGCCGCTTCAGTCTCGGCTTCTCTGGCTTGGGCGCTGACGTCCTTCGCGGTTTTTTTTGTGCGCTTGAACAGCCGGGATACCCCCGCCCCCAAATTGTTGAGCGACCCCTCCGGGTCGCTAGCCAACGCGGCCAGCGATTTTCCGGTATTGGCTACCGCGTCGACCGCGGCATCGGTTCCAACGCTCATCGAGGTCATCTTCTTGAGCTCGGCTATCGCAATGATTTCGTGTAGAAGTTTTTTCAGGTTGCGGTTTCCGACCGCGGTGAACGGGCCAAAATCGGAATCAACGGTATAGTGATTCATATAACCGCTGATCAGTACGTCATCGGCAATCTTGTAATGCTCCCCCTGCAAAATATCCGCTGCCAGCAGGCTGGAGGCAGGGACGGTCAAAGTGTCGGGTTCGTAATCGGCCGAGAAAGCGGCATGGGAAACCGAGAGTACAACCATTAACAAACCCGTTCGCGTAAAAAGAATAATATTCAAATCATGATCTCCGATCTGGTGTTTGCCTTTGCAGGCGTCATTCTCATAGTGTGATTGGCCGGATGATACATAGTCCAGAGCAATCAAAGTGTTTCAAAAGCAGGGCCTTCAATCCGAGCCGGGGGCCAATGGCATCGAATAGCGAGCAACCATACCATAGCAACAGGCGTTCCGATTGTAAAAACGTTCACAGTCCGGTTGTGGGCGAGTCCTGACGGACACGATTCAGCAATATCCGGGTGTTCAGGCCAGTTTGCTCGGTCCGCTTTGTCGGGGACAACCGTCGTTCGACCACGCCCGGCCACCATGCAAAAGCAGATACACGGACGCCGCCCTCTGTGAAGTCTTAAGATGTTGTACCATAGATTCATCTTTGGTCGTTTTGGGGAGCCAATGGTGGACAACCGTCGATCTGGCCAACATGCGGCCATCCTGCGCGCGGACATTATGGTTCAACGGCGAAGGGCGCACCGGGGTTACAGTATATTGTTAAACTTCGAGGACGCTTGTCTTTACCGTCGTGTGCGTCACTCCCGCCTCTGGGGAAGGAGTTTACAAGCCTGGTTTGCGGTTATTTATAGCCAGCAGGTGCCCAGGAAAATGGCATGACGCTAGATCAAATCAGTATAATTTCTATACTGGCTGCGGCCATGGTCCTGTTTGTATGGAATCGCTGGCGATACGATGTGGTCGCAGGGTTAGCACTACTGGCCGCCGTGTATACTGGCATCGTGTCCGCTGAACGCGCATTTGAAGGATTTTCCCATCCCGCGGTCATTACGGTCGCCAGCGTTTTGGTGATTAGTCGGGCATTTCAGTCTTCGGGCGTGGTTGATCTGTTTCTGCGTTATCTGGCATTCACCAGAGGCAGTATATCGAGCCAGCTAACGGCTAATTGCAGCATTACTGCATTTCTGTCTGCCTTCATGAACAATATCGGCGCGCTCGCGCTGATGTTGCCAATCACAATGCGCGATGCGCGCAAGGCAAAACGCGCCGCGTCCCATCTGTTAATGCCGTTATCGTTTGCCAGTCTGCTGGGTGGGCTGGTAACGCTGATTGGCACGCCGCCTAATATTGTTATTGCAATATTTCGGGCTGACAATAGTGGCGAGCCTTTTGGCATGTTTGATTTCACGCCGGTTGGGCTGGTGGTGGCAATAGCCGGCATCGTGTTTATCATCGCGATAGGCTGGCGTTTACTGCCGCAGCGTGATTACAGCCAGTCCGGGGATCCCGACGAACAGTTTCAAATCGCCAGTTATATGACCGAGATACGGATCACGGCCGAATCTGCGCTGGTCGGCACCACGGTCGGCGCGCTGGAGTTGATGTGCGAAAACGAAATCTCGGTGATGGCAATCATCCGCGGCGACCGTCGGCGATTGGCACCGTCCACCATCGAAACGCTGTATGCTGGAGATATATTGTTACTGGAAGGCGATAGCGAAGCGTTACAGCCTTTATTCGAGAATCCAGGATTGGTGGAAGCCGGGGCAGAAGTTACGGATCCGGAATGGTTGAAATCACCGGATGTACGCGTTATCGAGGCGGTGGTAATGCCAAACTCGATGGTTGAAGGATTGTCGATGCGCGGCATTAAAATGCACCAGCATTACGGCGTCAACTTGCTCGCCGTCGCGCGTCAGGGACGCGCATCCAGGGCAAGACTGAAATATATCACCTTCAAAACAGGCGACGTGCTGCTGTTACAGGGGGAATCCGCAGCGCTGGAACAGGTGTGCAAAAACCTTGGCTGTCTCGCGATCAAGAATCGCGGCTTTGAAATAACCGCGCGCAGGGGGTCACTGCTGACGCCTACGGTATTCGCCGCGGGTATTCTGGCAGCGGCAATGGGCTGGTTACCGGTTCAAATCGCGTTTGTTACGGTGGTCGGGGTACTGATGCTGTTCAGGGTAATTTCCCTTAGGGAAGTATACCGCAGTATAGAGTGGCCGGTGATTGTACTGCTAGGGTTTCTGCTCCCGGTGGGCGAAGCGCTGCAATCTACAGGAACGACCGCGCTGATCGCAAACGGCATCATTTCAATTGCCCATGATATTCCACTGTGGTCATTGTTGGCGCTGTTAATGATAACTTCGATGTTGTTATCGGATCTGGTGCACAACACGCCCACGGCGGTGCTGATGGCGCCCATTGCGTTCAGTCTCGCCGACGGCATGCATCTACCCGCAGATCCTTTTTTGATGGCTGTCGCTATCGGTGCCGCATCGCCGTACTTGACGCCGATTGGCCACCCGTCAAACACGCTCGTGATGGGACCAGGAGGCTACAACTTCAGTGACTACTGGAGGATGGGTTTGCCGCTGGATATCGTGATACTGGCCGTCGGTGTACCGATGATCATGTGGGTCTGGATGTAACAATTTTCAGGGTAAATAGGGAACAGGCCACGATTAATCGCCACTTCTAAGAGTTTATACGTATCACGGACCCATCCTCATTCAACACTGCATGTCTGACCCGAGGTGAGTGGCAACAAATTTCCAAACAGTATTTTCTCCCATCAGAACCATATCGAATGAAGCCCAAGTGCAGCTGGGCCTGGACTAGCCAGCGCCGGGATAGGCGTTTCCAAGACACACTGTTTTTCGGGCGAACTCATATACTTCAATGTTTGCAATGCTTGAAAATCATCCATAGCCGCCTGGTGAGAAATGCGGGCTAGCAACGATCCAACCATATTAGACTCAAGAAATATGCATGTGCTCGATTGGATGCTTCATGTTTCTATATTGAAAAGTATACGTAAATTTCATTTAAACGATTTCATCAACCAGAGGCCCCCAAGTATCGGATAAAACAAAACCTTCCGGAAATGGTTCGCTTGGGTCTAGACCTATCTGATGGAAACCATATATCCACGAACGTCCAGATAGGGCGTGCGCCGTGGAAAGGCGGCGTTTCCCAGTGGGTGAGAGACCCACCCGGCAACTTTTGCTCCAGCCGGAAGTAATCGGAGCAGCTATGGAGGT
>Ga0209456_10000845_pt1 | contig 15537 bp, 14 predicted proteins | sample COG_11_FD_184755 | JGI IMG/M metagenome (GOLD analysis project Ga0209456, IMG submission 184755) | Pelagic marine sediment microbial communities from the LTER site Helgoland, North Sea, for post-phytoplankton bloom and carbon turnover... | ecosystem: Environmental > Aquatic > Marine > Neritic...
AAGGGAGCTAACCCCGACGATCGGCAGTCCGAGGCCGAATGCGAGACCTTTCGCGGTGCCGAGGCCGACCCGAAGGCTGGTGAATCGGCCGGGCCCGATGTCGACGCCGATCAGCGAGAGCGCTTCGCGACCAATTCCCGCATCCGCCAATGCCGACTCGATGTGCCCGAAAAGGTTCTCTCCGTGGCGAGCCTGCGAGCGCCAGCGCGCGGACGTAAACGTGCCGTCTTCACGAACGACCACGACGGTGCCATATTCGGTTGCGGTGTCGATGCAGAGGGTCGTCATGGGCTCGCTTGACGCATGCCTACCCGCAGACTAGCGTCCGCGCCAGCGAAGTGCCCCGCGCGGGCTGCTTGCCGGTAGTCTCGCACGAATGAGCAAACCAAAAGACAAAGCTGCTTCGAAGGGGGAGCGGAAGGGCGACGGCTGGAAGTCGAATCTGCTCACGATCGGCGGCGCGCTCTTGCTGGCCCTGTTCATCCGGGTGACTTTGTTTGAAGCCTTTGCCATCGACGGCCCCTCGATGGAGCCCACCCTACTCGACGGCGATCGGGTCGTTGTCGCGAAATACCCGTTCGGGCTGTTCCTTCCTTTCACGCACGAAGCTGCGATGAACTGGGGCGACCCCGAACCCGGCGACGTGATCATTCTCCACAGCCCGGCCGATAACGAGGATATCGTAAAGCGCGTCATCGGCGTCGGTGGAGACGAAATTCTCATTCGCGATGGAAAGATCTTGCGCAACGGCGAGGTGCTGCAGACGGGGGATGTGGGCCCCTGCTCACTCGATGAACAGAAGAACTTGGACCCGACCTGTAGGGTCTATGAGGAAACGCTCGACGACGATCCGCACCGGATCAGCCATTCGAAGCACGACTTCCCGCTCGACCGCCTGCCCCTGAAAGTTCCTGAAGGCCATGTCTACGTGCTCGGAGACCACCGCGACAGCTCGAACGACAGCCGCAACCCGCTGATCGGCGCCGTCCCGAACTCTCGCATCAAGGGTAAGTCCTTGTTCATTTACATGTCTTGGAAGAACACACGGGACTCGGTGTTCGAACGCATCCGCTGGTCCCGCGTGGGCAGCCCCGTCGACTAAGCGCGCGGTCAGCCGTAGGCTAACTGAATGAGCGACCTCAAAGGCGAGATCTTGGCGCGGGTGCGCGACGAGATCGGAACGATCGACAAGGACGCTCCAGAGGCGGTCGCCCTGCTGTATCCGAGCCCGTATCGCGTCGGAATGTCGTCACTTGGCTATCAGACCATCTATCGCTCGATCAATGCGACGAAGGGTCGGGCCGCCCACCGCGCGTTTCTGCCCGACGATCTCGAAGCGTGGCGACAATCACGCGTCCCGTTGGTGACGTATGAAATGCTGCGACCGGTCTCCGACTACCCGGTCATCGCGGTTTCGGTGGCCTATGAGACCGAGCTGGCCGGCCTGATTCACTGCCTGGAGCTGGCAGGCATCCCCCCGCTCGCCGAGGACCGCAGCGAGCAGCACCCGTTCATCCTGGCAGGCGGACCACTGACCTTCAGCAATCCGCTTCCGCTCGCGCCGTTCGTCGACGCCGTCGTCATGGGTGAAGCCGACCAGTCGGTGCACGACGTCCTCGGGGTGATCTTCGGGTCGGAGTCCAAAGACAGCGCCATGCGCAGCCTGACCGCTCACCCTCACGTCTTCGTCCCGAGCACGCAGGGCGATCTGCTGCCGCCCATCGACAAGGCCGACAGCGCCACCCTCCCCGCCTACTCGCAGATCATCACGCCGCACACCGAGCTCCGGAACATGTTTCTGATCGAGCCGGAGCGCGGATGTCACCGCGGCTGTACCTATTGCGTGATGCGCCGCTCGACCAACGATGGCATGCGCATCGTCAAGAAGGAACGCATCCTGTCCTTGATTCCCGACGAGGCGGAACGCGTGGGACTGGTTGGCGCCGCGACCACAGACCATCCGCAGATCGTCGACGTGGTCAACGCCCTGGCAGACTCGGGACGTGAGGTCGGCTTGTCCTCACTTCGGGCGGATCGCCTGACCGACGATCTCGTAGCCGCCCTTCGCAGAGGCGGCCATCGCGTTCTCACCACGGCGAGCGACGGCGCCAGTCAGCGCATGCGCGACATCATCCAACGCAGAACCAGCGAGGAACAGCTCCGGCGCGCGGCCAAGCTCGCGCGCCGACATGGCATGAAGCGCCTCAAGCTCTACGTCATGGTCGGCCTCCCGGAAGAGGCCGACGAAGACATCGACGAGCTCATCGAATTTGGAGCGGAACTGTCTTCCCTGATTCCCCTCTCGCTCGGCGTGGCGCCCTTCGTGGCGAAGCGAAACACCCCGCTCGATGGCACTCCATTCGCGGGGATGCCCCTGGTCGAGGCGCGACTTCGTCGCCTCCGTCGCGGTGTTCGAGGCCGCGTCGAGCTGCGCGCGACCAGCGCCCGCTGGGCCTGGGTGGAATACGTGTTGGCACAGGGCGGCCGCGCCGAAGGCCTGGCCGTGCTCGACGCTGTGCATGCGGGAGGCCGCTTCGCCGACTGGAAGCGCGCGTTCAAGGCGCTCCCCGAAGAGCGCCCGCGCCGACTGCTCGTTCGTCCGGGCGACCGTCTGGGCCGCGCCAGCGCCGGCTAGCTCATGAAGCTCGACGCCGCCGATACGGCCCAGTCGAGATAGCGGCCGGGCATGACACCCATTTTGACCACGTAGTACCCGGCCAAGACCAGGGCAGCGGTGACGTAAATCGACTGCATCGGAACCGCGATCGGCTTCCCCTCTTCCGGTTCGCGCATGTAGAGATACACGATGACCTTGAGATAGTAGTAGGCCCCCACCGCGCTCGCGAGGACGCCGAGGACCGCGAGCCAGACCATTGGCCCACCAGCCTGCACCGCGGCGCTGAAGACGTAGTACTTGCCAAAGAAGCCTGCAGTGGGCGGCATACCGAGCAGCGAGAGAACCGCAATGGCGAACGGGAACGCGGCTATCGGATGTCGGCGGCCGGCACCAGCGAGGTCCTCGTAGCTCACGGCTTCCTTGCCCTTGGACCCCATCAAAATCAGAGAACCGAAGGCAAGCACGTTCGAGACGGTGTACGCCGCGATGTAGAAGAGCACCGAGCTCACGGCGAACGAACCCACTTCATGGACTGCCGCGAAACCAACGAGGATGTAGCCCGCGTGCGCAACCGAGGAATAAGCGAGCATTCGCTTGACGCTCGACTGAGCGAGCGCGGCGAGGTTGCCGTAGACCATCGTCGCGATGGCGAGCAGGACGATGACGGGCGTCCAGCCCGTATAGAAGCCCATGCTCGCCGGGGCGCCGAATGCGCCAACCAAGACGCGAACGAGCACAGCCACCGCGGCTGCTTTCACCGCTACCGACATGAACGTGGTAACCGGCGTGGCGGCGCCCTCGTACGAATCGGGCACCCACATGTGGAAGGGCACCGCGCCGAGTTTGAACGCCAGGCCGACGATCAGCATGACCAGAGCCAACACGGCGAGTATCGGATCGGCGTCCCCGGCGGCGACGACTTCCCGGATGCCGGCGAGATCGGTGTGCCGGGTCGCCCCGTAGAGCAAGGCGCTGCCAAAGAGCAGAATCGCAGCTGCAAAGGAACCCAAGAGGAAATACTTCACCGCGCCCTCGACCGCGCGGGCGCTGGTCCGGCGGTAGGCGACCAGGGCGTAGGCGCCGAGGGACATCGTCTCGAGCCCGAGGAAGATGCTCAGCAGATCGACGGCGCGCGCGAGGACCATGGCGCCAAACGCCGTGAAGATGATGAGCACGTAGAACTCGCCTCGCTCGAAGCCGTGCTCGCGAAGATAGCCACCCGCGAGCAGCGCAGAGAGGCCGGCGCCAACGCAAATGACGACATCGAAGAACAAGCCGAGTTCATCGACGGCGAGATAGCGCGTGACGAGCTCGGGAGCCGCGGGAACGTCTCCGCTGACGAGCATGGAGCCCGCGAGGGCAGCTCCAGCGAAGAGCGAGGCGGCCGTGACCAGCGCAAGCTCGGATCGTTCCGTGCTGAAGGCATCGACGAGCATGATGGCCAACCCGGCGCCGACGAGCAGCAGCAGAGGCGACACCCCCATGAACGCACTCATCGCGCCGCCTCCTCGTCGATTGGCTGCGCCATCGCGAGACCGCGCGCCGCTTCGAGCTTGAGCTTCAGCTCGTCGAGGTCGATCAGATGCGGCTCGGTGGTCCGGCGCCCCTCGTAGTACCGAACGGTGAAGTCCGTCACGAAGGAGTCCACCGAGGGGGTCATCTTCTCGAGGAAGAAGTTCGGATAGAGACCGATCCAAAACACCATCGCCAAGAGCGGCAGAAGCGACACGACCTCACGTCGATTGAGATCGCTGAGCGACTCGTTTTCGCTATGCACGACCTTGCCCCAGAAAATGCGGAGCACCGCATGCAACATGTACACGGCGGCGAAAATGACGCCGGTCGCGGCGAGCAGCGTCATGACGAACCATGACGTGCCGAAGCCGATCGACGAACGCGAGAAGAACGAGCCGGCCAAGATCATGAATTCGCCAACGAAACCATTCGTGCCGGGAAGCCCAATCGAGCTCATCGTGATGATGACGAAGAAGAAGGCGTACCAGGGCATCACCTTCGCGAGCCCGCCGAAATCGTCGAGCAAGCGCGAGTGCCGGCGATCATAAATGGCGCCGACCAAAAGGAAGAGCGCGCCGGTCGAGATGCCATGGTTGATCATCTGCAGGATCGCGCCCGAGATGCCATTTCGGTTCATTGCGAAGAGCCCCAGCAGGATGAAGCCCATGTGGCTGACCGAGCTGTACGCGACGAGCTTCTTCAAATCACGCTGCACCCAGGCCGCGTAGGCGCCGTAGATGATTCCGAAAACGCCGAGACCCGCCAGCACCGGGCCGATGACCTGACTGGCCACCGGGAACAAGGGCATCGCGAAACGGATGAAGCCATAGATGCCGAGCTTCAGCAGAACGGCAGCGAGGATCACCGAGCCGCCCGTGGGAGCCTGGACGTGCGCGTCAGGCAACCAGGTGTGGAACGGGAACATCGGAACCTTGATCGCGAAGGCCAAGGCAAATGCCGAGAACAGGAGGTACTGCGGCATGGCCGGCAAGACCAGAGTAGACAGCTCCTGCAAATCGAAGCTGTAGTGCCCGGCCAGCTGCTTGTAGCTCGCGACCACGTACAAGATCGCGACGAGCATCAACAAGCTGCCCACCATCGTGTAGATGAAAAACTTCACCGCGGCGTAGACGCGGTCCTTGCCACCCCAGACGCCGATGATGAGGTACATCGGCACCAGCATCAGCTCCCAAAACACGTAGAAGAGGAAGAGGTCGAGGGCGACAAATGCCCCGAGCATGCCCAGCTCGAGCAGCAAGAACGAAAAGGCGTACTCTTTGATTCGCGTCGTGATGCTCCCCCAGGACGCGTAGAGCGCGATGGGCGAGAGCAAGGTGGTGAGAATGATGAGCCAGAGGGAGAGGCCGTCGACGCCGACCTTGTACGAGATCCCGAACGATTCGACCCAGGTAATCTGCTCGACGAACAGGTACCCGGCTTCCGAATAGTCGGCGAAGATCAAGCGAAGGCTGAGAACGAACTCGACCAGCATGGCGCCGATCGAAAACCGCCGAATCGTCCCCTCCCAGTTTCGAGGAAGGAGAAGCACCACGACGGCGCTGATCGCGGGAACGGCGAGGAGCCAGCTGAGGGAGTGGCTGGTCATCGCACGACCTCAGAACTGCGGGGCATCAGCGAGGCGTGTGAGGGAGCGTCCTCGAGCCAGAACGGCAAGGTGATTTCCTTGGTCGCGCGACGATGGTTGCCGAAGGCGTTGCGTACCTCGACCGTCGCTTCGACGACTGGCCTGACGACGACACGGGCGGGGCCGAGACGGCCGCCCTTGCCCATGGGTAAACGAAGCTCCTTGTTGCCCGCTAGTAGGGTCGGCGGATCGGGCCTCCGGAACACCAGGTCTTCCCCGTCCACCCGCACCTCGAAGCCCACATCATCACGCCGAAGGGTTGCTGCGGGAGCCACGGCTTCGATCGGAAGCGGCACCCAGTCCTCGCCCACGTCGATTCGTCGCTCGACCCCGGACCGGGCGTTCATGATGAACACCGCGACGCCACGGACATCGTTTTTCTGGTACTCGAAGCTCGTCTCGGGGGCCTCGGCCCAGGTCGTTTCAAACTCACCATCGGAGTTGGCGTCCCATCGATACTCGTAGCCAAGCCCGAGCGGAGTCGTGAGGTCGACGTTGTTGCCCTCGAACGTGGCTTCGATGTGCGAATGCGGCGCCCAGAAGAAGGCCAGAACCGCGACCACACCCAGGATCATCACCGCACCGTACATCTGGACGACGCCGTTCTGCAGCCGGACGAAGATGCGACCGGCCTCACGAACGTTGAAGCTTGGGAGCTTCGTCATGAGCGCGTCGACGAAGGTCATGTCCGCGCGGCCCGCGACCGTGGCCACTTGCTTGATCGGGTTCACGATGATCGCGGCGTAGAGCTCGTCGATGCGCCACTTGTCGAACGCAAGCTCGAAGAGGCGCTTGGGCATCTTCTCCGCCAAAGCGTCGGTGCTCTTGTTGCGGTAGAGCAGCCAAGCCGCGCTGATACCGATGGCCATCGCGCCGAAGGCAAGCCCAGAAGCGAGATTCACGATGTGCATCTCCTCGGGAATCGGCTGTCCGGCGACCGACGAATGCATCCAGTCGCCCCACCAGCTCCACTGGTCCAGGTGCGTTCCAGTGATGGGGAGCACGTGGGGAAGCCCGAGGAAGCCGGCGAACAGTGCGCCGGTGCCGAGCACGACCAGTGGAATGGTCATGCTGGGAGGCGACTCGTGCGGATGCGCGTCGTAGGGATGGTCCCCCGACTGGTCGGCGCTTCGATACTCGCCGGTGAACGTGAGGAAGTAGAGCCGGAACATGTAGAAGGCGGTCATCACTGCGGCCAACGTGAGGCCGATGAGGGTGAACCAGCCGACCGCGTGTTGGAGCGCATCGTCGGGGCGGTAGATCTGGGCGGCGGCACCGAGGAGGATCTCGTCTTTCGAGAAGAAGCCGCTGGTGAGCGGGAAGCCGGCAATGGCCAAGCAGCTTGCCAGGAACGTCCAGCGTGTGATCGGCAAGATTTTCTTGAGTCCGCCGAGCTTGAAGATGTCAGCGTCCCCGTGGGCGTGGACGGCGTGCATGACCGAGCCAGCGCCGAGGAAGAGACAACCTTTGAAGAAGGCGTGGGTGAAGACGTGAAAGAAGCCCGCCGCGAAGAAGCCGACGCCGACGGCAGCGAACATGAAGCCGAGCTGGCTCACGGTGGAGTAGGCGAGAATCTTCTTCATCTCGCGTTGGACCACGGCGATCGATGCCGCGAGCAGCGCGGTCAGTGTGCCGGTGACCGCGATGATCGCCATCGCCACGTCCGAGGTGATGAAAAGCGGAGACAAGCGGCAGCAGAGGTACACGCCTGCGGTGACCATGGTAGCGGCGTGGATGAGTGCGGAGACCGGTGTCGGGCCGGCCATGGCGTCTGGGAGCCAGACGTAGAGCGGAATCTGAGCGCTCTTGCCGGTGCAGCCAAGGAAAAGGAACACACAGGCAACCGTGGCGAGGCTGGGCATCACGCCCAGAATCCCGAACGGGAAGTCGGCCCGGAACTGGCCGCCCATCGCAGCCGCGTTGATCTCGGTAAACTCGAACGAGCCCGCTACGCCAACCAAGATGAACATGCCCACCAAAACGCCGAAGTCGCCTATCCGGTTGACGACGAACGCTTTACGGCCGGCCGCCGCGTAAACGCGGTTCTCGTACCAGAAGCCGATGAGCAGGTAGGAGCAGAGGCCGACGCCCTCCCAGCCCACGAACATGACCGGCAGGCTGCTCCCGAGAACCAGAATCAGCATCGAGGCCATGAACAAGTTCAGAAAGCTCATGAACCGCGGGTAGCCCTCGTCCTCGCCCATGTAGCCGATGCTGTAGAGATGAATCAGGCCACCAACGCCTGTGACCACCAGAGTCATGACGCCGCTGAGCGAGTCCATCAGAAACCGGACGTTGATCGCAACGACATTGCCGCGCGGAAGCCGGAGAGAAAACCACTCGTAGAACTGATAGGTCAGAGCTGGATGGTGTACGTCGGGGCCGCTGATCGCGTACAGCTCGACGAAGGCAGTCACGGCAAGTGCAAAGGAAACCGCGACGGACCCGACACCGACCAGGGTGACCAGCGCCTTGGGCATGTACCGCCCGACCAGGCCGTTCACGATCGCCCCGCCCAAGGGGAACAGAATGATCAAGAGGAGCAGAATCTGCTGATTGGCTTCGTCGTGCATGGATTCAGTACTTCAGCAGGCTTGCGGCGTCCGTATCGATCGTCTTTTTGATTCGGTAGTACGCGATGAGAATCGCCAAGCCGACAGCCGCCTCGGCAGCCGCGACGGCGATGACGAAGAAGGCGAAGACCTGCCCATCGTGGTTCCCCGGGTTCACGCGATTGAACGCAAGCAAGACCACGTTGACCGAGTTGAGCATCAGCTCAATCGACATGAGCTGGATCAGCATGTTGCGTCGGGTCAAAAACCCTGCGGCCCCGATGCCGAACAAGACCGAGGCGAGCGCGAGATATGTGCCGACTCCCATCGCGAGTTACTCCGTGCGGCTCCGCGCAATCGCAACCGCGCCGACGATGGCCACCAGGAGAGTGATCGAAACGACCTCGAAGGGGACGAGCGCCTTCGAGTAGATCGCCATGCCAAGGCCCTCGACCGTTCCAAAGTCTTCCGATGGCGTCCCCCAGGGCAGATCGAAATAGGCAAGCGAGGTCGAAACCGCCAAGACGATCGCGATCGTCACGGCAAGGCTCAATGTGCGCGAGGCGACTCGCCCTTGAATCGGCCCCACCTCGGAAGCCGGACCGATCAGCATGATGACGAAGACGAAAAGGACGACGACAGCGCCGGCGTACACCAGAAGCTGAAGGGCGGCCAAGAGCTGAGCATCGAGCGTGAGGAACATCCCTGCCAGCGAGATGATGTGAACGAGAAGGCCAATCGCCGCGCGCAGCGGACGTCGCGCGGAAATCGTCACCAGGCCCCCAGCCATGGCAAAAATCGCCGCCGTGACGAACAGAATGGTTCCAGGGCTGGTCACGCGCGTCCCTCTACCATGGCGAGAACGCTCTCGTCGTGCCGGACACCCTCGGGCACACCGCGGGCCGCGGCTTCCATGAACTCCTCACGGAACTTCTGCACCATCCCGAGCATCGGCATCGCGGTGCCATCGGCAAACGCGCAAATCGTGTTGCCCATCATATTGTTCGAGATGTTGACCAAAAGCTCGACGTCTTCGACTTTGCCTCGGCCTTCGCAGAGGTTGTCGAGCACGTCGACCAGCCAGCCGGTGCCTTCGCGGCAGGGTGTGCACTGGCCGCAGGACTCGTGCTTGTAGAAGCGCATCAGGTTGCGGCAGGCCTCTACCATGTTGACGGTGTCGTCCATGACGATGGCGCAGCACGTGCCGAGCATCGTGCCGAGCGCCCGATAGGTGTCGACGCCCATCGGAACGTCGATTTCGCTCTGGCCGTTCCATTTGTGGAGCGGATGGGCTTCGGCTGGTGCGTCGACCTTGCGGCGCGGATCGAGCACCGGCGTCGAGGAGCCTCCAGGGATGACCGCCTTCAACGGGCGATCGCCGAGCATCCCGCCCGCGTAGTCTTCGATGAGCTCCCGCATGGTGATCCCGACCGGCGCTTCGTAAAGACCCGGGTTCTTCACGTGGCCACTCACTCCGTAGATTCGCATGCCACCATCCAGCGGCAGCCTGCTCAAGGAGGACCAAGGGTCGCCACCCATCTCCACGATGTCGGGAACCGAAGCGATCGTTTCGACGTTGTTGACGATGGTCGGCATGCCGAACGCGCCTTTGACGGCTGGGAACGGTGGCTTGAGCCGGGGCTCGCCGCGACGTCCTTCGAGCGAGTTGAGAAGCGCCGTCTCCTCTCCGCAGATGTATGCACCCGCGCCCGAGTGGACGTAAACCTCGATCGCGTGGTCGATGCCAAAGGGCCGCTCGCCCAGGTAGCCCGCCTGCCGCGCGTCCGCGATCGCCTGCTCGAGCCGGCCGATCGAGACTGCAAGCTCGCCTCGCACATAGATGTAGGCCACGTGCGCATCGATTGCGAAACAGGAGATGATCGCCCCTTCGATGAGCCGATGGGGGTCGAGATCCATGATGCTGCGGTCTTTGAAGGTGCCGGGCTCGCTCTCGTCCGCATTGATGACGAGGTAGATCTCCTCGCCCTCCTTCTTGTTGAGGAAGCCCCACTTCACGCCGGCCGGGAAACCGGCACCGCCGCGGCCGCGGATGTTGGCCTTTTTGACCTCTTCCTTGAGGTCTGCCGGCGTGCGGCTCGTCAGCGCTTGGCGGGCGATCTGGTAGGCGCCAGCACGCTCGGCATTGGCGAGTTTCCAGCTCTCGGCAATGCCGTACCGTGAGGTCAGCAATGGCTTGGTGGGCGCGCTCATGATTCGCCGCCTTTCTCATCCGCGGGCGGCGGGGGTTGCGAGGCGAGCCGGACGGCCTCCCGACTCGGTGCTGGAGGCGCCGAGCTCACGCTGACACGGCTGCCTCCGTCGCCACCCGTCGGCGCACGAAAGCTCGCGAATGTAGAGAACTCCGCAGCGGCAGCCTCCCCGCCCTTGACGGCGTGCGCGTCGATGATGCGGTCGAGCAGCTCCAAATCGAGATTTTCGAAGTAGTAGTCGTTGATCTGCACCATCGGAGCCTGACCACAGGCCGCCAAACACTCGGCCTTGAGCAGAGTGAACTTGCCGTCCGAGCTGGTGTGGCCCGCAGCGCAACCGAGCTTGCTTTCGAGGCGCTCTTGAATCGCTTTGCCGCCGCGAAGGTCGCACGAAAGCGTCCTGCAGACCCAAACCACGTTTTCCCCGACCGGTTCGTCGAAGAACATCGTATAAAAGGTGACGACGCCTTTCACGATCGAAGTCGAGAGCTCGAGACGCTCCGCGACGTACTCGACGACGTCAGGGCTAATCCACCCGTTCTGTCGCTGGCAAAGCCACAGGACGGGCAAGAGCGCCGCTCGACGCTCGGGATAGCGGGTCAATACGTCGTCGACCTGTAGTTCGCGTTCCGGCGTAAGCGCAAAAGCCATGGCAGGGCGACCGGACGCTAGGCCCGCCTGGCTCCCCTGTCAAGGTCGGCAGAACAGTGGTAATGCCCGCCGCTGATGACGGAAGACGCAGGACAGTCCCCTCCCCGAAATATCGGACTCTGGGTCGGCGTCGGGTGCCTCGGTGTCCTGCTGCTCTCGTGCTGCCTACTGACGTTTTGGGTGCAGGCCTATGGTATGCGATTCATCCTCGGACGGGGCGAGGGAACCCAGATGTGGATTTCGCGGGTGGTTCTCGTCGGCGCGCTCGAAGGTACGAGAAAGACCTGCACGAACGGGGTGATCAGCGAGGACGCGTTGCCTTGGTTTCACCCGAACATGCCGTCGGAGACCCGGAACCTCGCCTGCTCACTCGATGAAGCGACGCTTCAGGCGCTCGCTGCGCCGGAGCGAAGTACGACTGTTCCGATCGGTCAAACCGATCGAGCCGCGCGGGCGTCGGAGCTCGGAATGGACCCTACCCTTTGCTTCTGGCACCGCACCGAGGACCTGAGCGCGGTTGGATGCTTCGACTCCGAAGGCAGCACGGCTGCGATCCCGTATCGGATCATCGATTTGAGTCTGACTCGTCCGTGACTTCGAGAGGCGTCCGTCGATAAGCCACGGTCAGTCCAGCGCTGCCGGGATGGTCGCGTGGACGCAGCTGGAGCATCACGCAGGGCTCCGACCCGTCGTCGGTCACGCAGTTGGTCAGCCCAGCGAAGGTGCGGTTCTGGCGCAGCCCATGCCAGTTGACACCGACCGGAACATCTCTCTCCCGTGGATATCGAAGTGAAGATACGGAGCCGTCCCTCTCGATGAAGAGGAGCTCGGCCTGGAGCACGTTCGGGTTCTGTGAAAACGCAAAGTCGAACATCCGCCAGAACATCGCTTCGCCGTGCTCGAGTTGCTCCTCGCTAATGACGGTGCCGGATGAGCGAAATCGTTCGAGCAGCGGCTTCATGTTGTCGGGGAGTGATTCCTCATCGCCGTTCACGGCGCCGACGAGCAAGCGCTTCAGGGCGACATCGGTGCGCAGCTCGAGAAGCTTCAACGCCCGCGAGCGCAGCTCACCAAAGTTCTCGACGTAGGGCTGAGCGGCCCGAACTGCCTCGGCTCTGCCCGTGCAACCGCCCAAAAGTGCTTGAAGTACCAGCAGCCAAGCGCTGACGAGGACCCATCCAAAGCGGGGGCGCATGGCGCTTACAGTAGTCGACGAGCCGCACAAGCCCAACTAAAGTTCGCCCGATGGCGCTCATCGAATTCCGAGGGGTCAAGAAGGCCTTTGGGCCAAAGGTCGTGTACCGCGATCTTAACCTCGAAATCTACGAGGGCGAAGTGCTCACGATCATCGGTGGCTCCGGGCAAGGTAAGAGCGTCATGCTCAAAATGCTGATTGGCCTGTTGGAGATCGACGGAGGCAGCATTTTCTTCGATGGCCAGCAGATCTCGGGGATCACGGAGGCGCAGTACGCAACGGTCCGGCGACGAGTCGCGATGCTTTTCCAAGCGAGCGCCCTTTTCGACTCACTCAACGCCAAGGAGAACGTGGCGTACGGGCTGCGGGAGCAGCTCGACATGAGCGAAACACAGATCGCGGAGCGCGTCCGCGAGTCGCTGACCTACGTGGGGCTGCCGGGCACCGAGGAGACCTGGCCCGCTGACCTATCCGCTGGAATGAAAAAGCGGGTCGCGCTTGCACGAGCGCTGGCGATCCGGCCGGAGGTCCTGCTCTACGACGAGCCTACGACGGGCCTCGACCCAATCAACGTCACCCGTATCGCCGATCTAATCCAATATCTGAACGACACCCTGGATGTCACCTCCGTCGTGGTGACACACGACATGGACACAGCCCTCGCGATCAGTGACCGCATCGCGATGATCCACGATGGCTTCGTGATTTTCTCCGGAACGCCAGAAGAGCTGCAGGCCTCGGACAACCCTCAGGTCCGCGACTTCATCGAAGGCAATGCTCCGGTCGACGAAGACACCGAAACTCTGCTAAGGAGTGCGGGGTAAGGGGCTCCGTAGGGCAAGAAATGAAGACGACTGCCGGTACTCGCCTTCGTGTGGGCATTTTCGTAATGGTCTCCTTGGTGATCGGCGCGAGCGTCGCCTTTGCCATAGGCTCGCAAGAAAACGTCTTTTCGCCGAAGACGACGTACTTCACGATCTTTCAAGACGTCGGAGGTCTACAGAGGGGCAACACGGTCCGCGTCGCCGGTGTGAACGTCGGCTCGGTCACCGAGGTCATCATTGGCGACTCGGGGCGCATCGAAGTCTACTTCCGCGTGATCGACGACGCGACTCACCTGATCCGCGGCGAGCCGGGCGCGTCGCTCATTGGCGAGGGGCCCAAGCCCAGCTTCGCCGCGATCGGTAGCAAAGGCCTTCTCGGCGACCGCATCATCGAGATCACCGTCGGCTCCGACGAATACCCGGAGTGGGATCCCGAGCAAGCGATTCCGGTCTCGGTCGGCGGCGGCATCATGGCTTTGGCCGAGCGTGCACTCGTCGAAGTAGAAGGGACGGCCCACAACCTCCGCCTCGCCACGGACCCGTTCTCTGATCAAGAGTTCTCGAACGATCTCAAAGAAACGGCTCGCAATCTCGCCAAGGCAAGCGGCGTCATCGCGAACGGCGAAGGGACGATCGGACGCTTGATGAACGATGTTGAGCTCGGCCGCGATGTGAAGGGCGCGGTGAAGGAGCTCCGCGCGGCTGGAAAACAAGTCGCGCAGCTCAGCAAGAATCTCAACAAGATCACCGAGGACGTCCAGACGAACGACGGCACCGCGCACGCCCTGCTTTACGGGACCGAAGGCGCCGACGCGATTCGAAACATCCGCGACACCTTCGGCCAGCTGAACACGATCCTGACCGACGTTCGTGAGGGAGACGGCGCGGTCAATCAGCTCATCTACGGTGAGCTCGGCGAGTCGTTCATGGACAACCTCCAAAACGCGAGCGACGACATCGCCTTCCTCACCAAAGAGACGCGCGAGGGCAAGGGTACCATCGGAGCCCTGCTGACGGACCCTTCGGTCTATGAAGATATCAAGCGACTGGTTGGCGACCTCGAGCGCAACGACATTCTTAGGGCGCTAGTCCGCTACTCTATCCGCCGCGACGAAAGCGGCGAGCCGATCGAAGTCACCGAAGAATAGACCCATGCGGGCCTATCTCGATCTGCTGCGGAACGTGCTCGACAACGGCGTCACGCGCGACGACCGCACGGGCACGGGCACGCGAAGCCTGTTCGGCTATCAGATGCGCGTCGACCTTCGCGAGGGTTTCCCTTTGCTCACGACGAAGAAGCTCCACCTGAAATCGATCATTCACGAGCTTCTGTGGTTCGTAAGCGGGCAAACCCACGTGAACCAGCTTCAGGAAGTGGGTGTTTCGATCTGGGACGAGTGGGCGACCGCCGAACAGACCGCGCGCTTCGGTCGGAAGGAAGGTGACCTCGGCCCGGTGTATGGGCATCAGTGGCGGAACTTCGGCGCCACTGAGCGAGAGGACGGCAGCTACGAGCGCGACGGCTTCGACCAGCTCAGCTACGTGCTCGACCAGATCCGCGACAACCCGGACAGCCGCCGACTCATCGTCTCCGGCTGGAACCCGCAAGAAGCCGAGCGCGTCGCCCTCCCCCCTTGTCACACACTGTTTCAGTTTTACGTGAGCGAAGGCCGGTTGAGCTGTCAGCTATACCAGCGGAGCGCCGATGTCTTTTTGGGGGTGCCGTTCAACATTGCCAGCTATGCGCTTCTCACCATGATGATCGCCTCGGTTTCCGATTTGGAGCCGGGTGATTTCGTTCACACGTTCGGTGACGTGCACCTGTACAGCAATCACGTCGAGCAAGCGCGGTTGCAACTATCCCGCCAGCCTCGCCCTCTTCCTACGATGAAGATCGACCCGTCCGTGCGGACCTTGTTCGACTTCGAGTATGAGCACTTTCGACTGACGGACTACCTGCCCCACCCCCGCATCAATGCACCGGTGGCTGTGTGACTGATGCCCTCGCAGCACAAGCGCCGCTTGCATTGATCGTCGCGGTCGCGCGCAATGGCGTGATCGGCAACCAAGGCGGCCTGCCCTGGCACATTTCCGAAGACCTCAAGCACTTCAAGAAGACGACCAGCGGCCACGCGATCATCATGGGCCGCAAGACCTACGATTCGATCGGGCGGCCGTTGCCGAAGCGCCGGAACATCGTGGTCACACGGCAGGCGGACCTGGAGCTCCCGGGCTGCGATCGAGCCAAGAGCCTCGACGAAGCCATCGCCTTGGCCCGAACCACCGACCCGTGCCCCTTCATCATCGGCGGGGCGAGCCTCTACCAAG
>Ga0209456_10000846_pt1 | contig 15535 bp, 17 predicted proteins | sample COG_11_FD_184755 | JGI IMG/M metagenome (GOLD analysis project Ga0209456, IMG submission 184755) | Pelagic marine sediment microbial communities from the LTER site Helgoland, North Sea, for post-phytoplankton bloom and carbon turnover... | ecosystem: Environmental > Aquatic > Marine > Neritic...
CATCATGAAGAACATGATGAGTCCCCAGACGAAGGCGATGATTATCCAGTAAAGCTCGATTTTCGCGATCGGTTCTTTCCACCAGATGCGTTCACTCGGCGGTGTTATAGCCATCGGTCGTCCCCCTTCAGTCCGCGATCGGGATCTGGATAATCTCCATCACCCCCCAAATGATGTAGAAGACAGCCGGAAAGGCCACGCCCAGGACGAGCAGCAGGAAATGATTGTCCAGGATGCGTTGCATCAACGGTATGGGTTCGTCCTCGTTTGAAGACTCGCCGCCCGGATTATTGTTCTCAGCCATAGTCGTTCCTCCCCTGGGAAACTGGCTGGTCTGCCGGTCGAGACCAACCTCAGTCTACATCATTCGTTCCAAATAACTTCCCGGTGTCATGAAACACCGGTATAAACTTGAATCAGCGAGAAACTCGTCAACGCTAACGTCAATAGAATTGCAAAGAAAATCAGTGACCTGTGCTCGAGCCTCTTCCCCGCCGCAATTTCGACACGTTCCAAAATCCAGTCCGCAGCGAAGTAAAGAATGATCGCGACGAGTGTGAAATAGACAATAGTCATGGGCACGACCCTACCAGACGATGACATCGCTGTTTTCTTCTCGTCCGATCATGCCGAGTCTGCCGTGACTCGGCATTGACCTAGGTCAAGGTGCGATATCGACTGGCTGAGACTACCTCGAGGGCGCTCGCGACAGCTGGAAGCAAATGGTCAGGACGCGCGCTTTCCCGCGAGGATCTGGATGACGCCGGTAGCGCCAAGGTCGATGTCGGCGGCATTGTAGGTCACGTATTCGTCGTCGCGCCTGAACACTACGCAGTTACGGCCCGCGGCCTTGGCATAGTAAAGCGCCTCGTCGGCGGCTTTGATAACCGCCTCCGAGTCCTGTCCGTGCTGCGGCGTCATCGATGCAATACCGACACTCACGGTAACGACGGAGTGCGAAGAACCCGGATGCTCGATCTTCAGGTCCTGTACTGCACTGCGCATACGCTCGGCCACGACAAGCGCATCGTGGATGTCCGAGCCGCCGAGAACGGCCACAAACTCCTCGCCGCCGTAGCGCGCAACGAGGTCGAGGGGCCGGGAAGCGCAGGTAACCAGGACCTGCGCGACTTCGCGCAGGCAATCGTCACCAGCCTGGTGACCCAGCGAGTCGTTGTAGATTTTGAAAAAGTCGATATCCACCAGGATCGCGGCAACAGGTGTGTTCTCGCGCATGCCGAGGCGCCAGGCGCGTGTTTCGAACAAATCGAATTCCCTGCGATTGGGGATCCCCGTTAGCGGGTCGGTCTTGCTGAGACCTTTGAGCTTCTCGTACGCTTCTTCGAGTTCCGCCGTTCGTTCCGCGACCTCGACTTCCTTGAGGGCAACCTGCTGACGCAGTTCGCGTTGCAACGCCTCGCCGGCCTCGGTTGACCTGGTCAGACGCTCATAGGCCTTGCGCAGATGCTCTGATCGTGCCCGCATCGCCCTGAACACCGGCCGAAACTCCCTGGGCGTATTGACCGGCGTTTTTACTTCATCGCCCGCGCCGTCCACGCTGAAGCCGCGAATCGCTGCATTCATGTCCCTTACCGACTGGCCGACGCGCCGCACAATGGCGCGGGCGAGCAGCAGTGAGATACCACATGCGATTAGCAGCAATATCGCGCCGTCGCGGTAATCAGCAAGCATGGCAGCCGTGACCTGGTCGATCGGCACCGCGATGATCACACGCCAGTCGTTGCTGGTATTCGCGTAGACCCCGATGTGCTTGTGGGAATGTCCGCTGCCGGAGTGAATGTATTCGAAAGCCTGTTGCGGCGGCCGCGCGGCCGCCTGCTTGATGACCTCGTAATCCGCGATTGATTCGAGCGGCTCGAGTCCCGTTCGCTCGCTCGCGTAGATCACGATGCCGTTGCGATCCACGATAGCCAGTACCGCGTTGTCTATCTGCGGTCGCTCATTGTCGATTGCCTTGAACGCATGCAGGTTCATTGACCCTTCGACCACACCGAGGAACGTGCCCTCCGAATCGGATAACGGGGCGCTGATCGCGACAATCGGGTCGCTGCCGAGATCGCGACCGCGAAAAGGCATGGAAACGAACGGGCGACCGCCCTCCAGCGCCGCCCTGTAGTACTCGCGGTCCGAGACGTTGAAACCCTTGAGCTCGTCAACAGCATGCAACGGGCCCGACATGGCGTTGGTTGCCGCAACGATATCGCCAGCGCTGTTTGTCGCCAACGTCGACAGAAAGTCCTCGTAAACGTCGTGATACAACAGCAATGCACGCTCGATCGATTTCGACGAAAGCTCGTCACTGGCGCTGATGGCCGAGGCCGCGCTCGCGATACCCGATACATGTTTGTCGAGGTAGCGGTCGACGGCATAAGCCATAGAGCTCGCTGTCTCCTCGAGGCGAACCGACAATCGTTCCAGCCGCAGCTGGCCCGAGCGCTCGGTCAGCAGCATGATCAGGGCAAGCGCCGGGATCGTGCCGACCAGCACGAGGCCGACCGTCAGTCGAGACTTCAGGCTGTGGCGTGCCGAGAATCGTGCCAGCGTGCTGTTTTGATCCGCGGCCGCGAATTGCAGCAGGGCAAACAGCCCGAGACCTGCAAACAGCGCGACGGCGCTGACCACGAGCCACTCGTGCCAGGTCAGCAGGATTTCTGCCGTCAGTACTGCGTCTGTTATTGGCTGCATGCCGCCGTGTGTCGTTAGTCGTAATCCTAACGACGTTTATCGGCAGGCAGCGTCAGGCCTTTAGGGGGCTAGAGGTCGGCTTTCTTGCCGCGATGTTGCTTACGATCAGCGTGGTGCGCGGCGAACTCTTCCTTGCTCACCTCGCCGTCGCCATCGGTATCGACATCTTCGAACATGCAACGATCCCCGGCGTGTTTGAGCTTGCGGCCTTCCTGCGCCCGCTCTGACATGCGCTTCGCCTGCATTTCATAGAGCTCGTCGGCAACGATCACGCCATCCGCGTTCGTGTCCACGTCTTCGAAGGCGGGCATGCCCTTGCCATGATGTCCTTTGCCATGATGTGGCCCCTCGGCGAACGCCGCGTTGGCACAGAACACCACTATTACGGTCGTTGTTATCCAGGCGGCCAGGAATCCGCTCGGTAGCTTGGCTTTCATCGAGAACAGCTCCTTTGTCTGGTAGTCAAAGGGACTATTCGTCAAGGCGCAGCCAGAATACATACGTATTATTACGCTGCTATGCTGCCGCCCATGCGGACCCAACTTTATTTCGACCTCGACGGCACCTTGACCGACCCTTACGAGGGGATCACGCGCTGCATACTGTACGCCCTCGACACGCTCGGATTTCCGCGACCGAGCGACGATTACCTCTACAGTTGCATCGGTCCTCCCCTGTACGACACGTTTCCGGAGCTCGTGGGTCCGGACCTCACTCTCGAAGCCATCGACCTGTACCGGGAGCGCTTCGTCGAAGTGGGCTGGCAGGAGAACGTGCCCTACGACGGCATCCTCGACACGCTCGAAACGCTGTCCAGTGCCGGGCACTGCCTGTTCGTGGCGACCAGCAAGCCTCACGTTCATGCAAAGAAGATTGTCGATCATTTCGGCATGGGTCAGTTCATCGAGACCGTCTACGGTTGCGAGCTCGACGGTACGCGGGCCAACAAGGTCGAGCTGCTCGAATTTGCCATCAGGGAGAACCCGGGAGACGTGCATCGCAGCATGATCGGCGACCGCAAGCACGATCTCATCGGAGCCATTGCCAATGACATGAGGCCCGTCGGCGTTGCCTATGGGTACGGCTCGGTGGAAGAACTGACGCTCGCGGGCGCAACGGCAATCGCCGCGACCCCCGCCGACCTGCCGGAGCTATTGCCCTGAGAGTACAGATCAGGCGTTCGACGTGAGCTTCAGGCCTGCAATGCCGGCGATGATGAGCGCGATGCAGAGCAACCTGACGGCGTCGGCGGATTCAGAGAACAGGATAATGCCGAGGATCGCCGTTCCGGCTGCGCCAATCCCGGTCCAGACGGCGTAACCCGTGCCTAAAGGAATACTCTTTATCGCGACGGCGAGGAAGTACACGCTGATAGCCATCGCCAGCAGCGTGAACACGCTCGGCCACAGGCGCGAGAAACCATCGGTGTACTTCAGACCGACGGCCCAGACCACTTCAAAGACTCCGGCGATGCCGAGCGTCAACCAGGGGCTCATCATTTTTCGTTCTCCATCAAGCCAGCGGCCATGGCGCGAATCTGCTCAGGCCCGACGCGACAACAACCGCCCACGATTTTAGCGCCGGCATTGATCCATTCTGCCGCCGTTAGCGCGACCACATCACCGGACCAGGAATTATCACTCACACTGAACTTCTCTCCCGAGTTCGGATAAGCAGCGACCGCCTTGTCGGGCAGAGTTTCGCGCAGAATCCTGATCAATGCCGTCGCGTATTGCGGGGGCGTGCAATTGATGCCGACCGCGAGCACCGTCGGGTGGCCCTCGAAGAGCGTCGCCACCTCGGCAAGGGGCGTGCCGTCGCTGATCTGTCGTCCGTTCCGGCAGGAGAAACTGATCCAGGCCGGTGTGTCGCAAGCCTCTAGCAAGTCCGCAAGCACGCGAGCTTCGGACAACGACGGTATTGTCTCGAGCGCCAGTGCGTCCGCCTCGCTGCCGTCGAAAAGCTGCAGTCGCTGCTCGTGAAATTGCCGCAGCCTGTCGCTCGAAACACCGTAATTACCCGTGTACTCGGAGCCGTCGTGCAGCATTGCCCCGTAGGGTCCGATACTCGCAGCCACAAGTGGCCGTAAAGCCGTCGCGTCGCCAGCGAACGCGTCACGCGCACGAATCGCCAGCTCGACGGACAGCAGCATCAGCCGGTCCGCTTCCTCGGCCGAGTGTCGCAGCTTCGCGAATCCCTCTCGACTCGCCTGGTAACTGGCCGTTGCAATGCACTGGGCTCCGGCCTCGAGGTAAGCGAGGCTCGCATCCACGATCGCCTGTGGGTCATTGAGCAACAACGACGCGGACCAGAGTGTATTGTCGAGATCGCAGCCCTGCGCTTCGAGTTGTGTCGCAAGACCGCCGTCCAGCAGCAGGGGCTGCTGTCGCTTCAGGGCCGCGACAAACGCCGTCTTCGTCGCAGCGCTCTTTTTCATCGCACATTCTCCAGGCCTGGTTGCGGACAGTGGCAGAGCTTACTTCACACTGGTCATCACGCCCGGCATGAATAACGTCAGCCGGTCGAACGTTCCAGCCAGCTCGGATGCTCATACACGACAACCTCTACCTCGTCACCGGGAAAGACCTCTCCGGGCACTTCGACGATGCCAACGAGCCCACGCGTAAGTCTTGCGGCGTTTGAGAACGCGGTTGTCGACAAGGGCTCACCGGAATTGGTTTCCTGTGTGGCTGCCAGTTCCTTGCCCATGTCGTGGCAAGGCGGGTTGTACTCCTCAACACCCAGCTCGGCGCCGGACGGAAACTTTAGCAGCGTGCCTTTCGGCAGGCGCGAAAACTCGGGAATGCCCTGGATACAGAGATTGGCGGCCAGCGTCGACGGCAGCAAGGGGTAGCGCAGATCCATACTGCGCGTAATCTCCTGGAGTTCTTCGTGCGACACGGCCGACCAGTGACGCTCGTTGCGCCGGAGAGTTCCTTTGGGCTGCTTGTCACCGACCCAGGCCTTGCGCATGTGCCCACGGTGGCGGTCACCGACGACCCCGTCCAGCTCGACGCGAATAGATGGCTGCTCCGGCTTTTCGAGCAGATCTTTGCTGCCGGCATGTACCGATACGACTGTTGCTGTGAGAATTTCCAAGAACGCTGTTCTCAGTTACATATGTAACCGCTGGAATTTGCTGTAAATTGACCATTCTGTCAATTATTCATCTGCCTCGAGATCGGCCCAGATGTCGCGAATCCAGTCGCGAATCACGAGTGACTCCGCCCAGCGATCCGACAGTTCGTTTTGATCGGCATCAGTGATCGCGTACGGCGGCGGACCCAGCTCGCACAGGAACACGAGTTTGGCCCCGCATGTGTTCCGTTTTCTCCACATTCGCATGCCTTCTTTCCACCAGCCCTTGAAGATGTCCACCCATTGCTGGTGCTGTGGAAAGTCGATCGGCACCTGGACCTGCTCGCGACTGGCGACCCTGCCCTGGAAGCTGTCGGACCGTTCGAGCACGGCCTCGACGTGCTTTTGGTCTCTTTCCGGTACGGGCGCGCGCAACTCGCGATCGACGACGAAGTGCGAAAGATCGGCACAAAGGCGCATCTCGGGTACGAGTTCCATCAGCTGCAGGGTGAAGTACAGATCGTTGAGCAAGCCGTCGCGATGCGTTTCGAACAGCAGCGGCACGCCACTGACTTTGGCCTCCCCGATCCATCGCCTGACAACCGGCACCGCGTCCTCGGGCCTGATCGGCATGACGCCGCTAATCACGTTGACCGTGCAGGCGTTCATCTCTACGGCAAAATCGAGCAGCGCCTGCATGTCATCGGGCGCACGCGGAAATGCATTGACCATGCAGCCGAGACCATGCTGTTCGAACAAAGGGCGCCTTGCGAGATTCTCAGGGATCTCGTCGACGGTCGGGTCCAGGCACATGCCGTCGAAGCCGGCTTCGGCGACCATGGCAAATGCCTCCTCGTCGCTTTGCTCACGACGATTGGGGTTGCGCCGTTGCATGCCCCAGAGCGACTGGTAAACCTCAAGTTTCTGCACGTCACGACTCCCTGCGATCACTGCCAGCGACGAGCGCGTCGAGCCGCTGCTTCAAGCGCGTGATTCCGCTCAGTACGGCCCGGGTGGTGTTGCCCCGCGACGGGCCGGGAACCAGAACGGCTTGTCGACGACGACGGCTTCGGCCATTTTGCGTTTCCAGTGCATTTCACGCTGGTAGAAAATCTCGACCCAGAGCGTTTCGCCCGGCTTTCCATGGGGCGTCCTGACCGTGCCGAGCGCGATGTTCTGCTTGCACACAGGCGACCATGCCGCCGACGTAATGAAACCGATATTGCCGCCACTGGCTCGCTTGTTGTCGAAGATGTATGAATGGTGCGCGACCTTGTTGCCTTCGATATCGAGTTTCACGAGGCGCCATGTCGAGCCTTCGCGCTTCTCTTTCGCGAGCGCGCGACGTCCGTTGAAATTCGGCTTCTTGAAGTCGACGAGCCAGTCGAGACCGAGTTCCAGCGGAGAGCGCGAGACCCCGGTGCGTACCGTTTCGTCGGCCGGCAGGAATTCCTCGTAGGCTGCCAGGAACCCGGCTTCGACGCGCGCCAATTCCAGTGCGTGAGTCCCTATTGCCCGTATGCCGTGCAGCTCGCCGGCCTGGAACAGCGCGTCCCAGAGCGCTTCCGCCTTGCCCGGCTCGATCCAGAGCTCGTAGCCAAGATCGGCGGTGAAGCCGGTCCTCGACACCATGAGCTCGGCACCCTCGAAATCGAAATGCATGAGGCCGAAAGGCTTCAGCTCGCCCAGGCCTTCGAGGCTCATCTTGTCGAGAACGCTGAACGAGGTCGGACCCTGCACGGCAAGCGCCGCGATGTCCTCGGTTTCGTGTGTCACCGTGACATCGAAGCCGATCGTATTGGCCATTAGCCAGGCGTAATGACGTTCCTGCGAACACAGGCGATACTCGCCATCACGCAGATGGAAAATCGTGCCGTCGTCGATGACCTGGCCGTTGTCGTCGCACCAGACGGCATAGGCGACCCGGCCGGGCCGAATCTTTGCCATGTCGCGCGTCACGAGACGGTTCAGGTAGTCGAGCGCATCGGGGCCCGTGATGCGGTACTTGGTCATTGGCGTCAGGTCGAAAACGGCCGTCGCATTGCGAATGGCAAAGTACTCGGTATCGGCGCAATACAGTTCGTTGGCGCTCGAATAGCCCTTCCACTCGTGCCACTGATTGACGAAATCGAGTTTTTCGAGACGAGAATAGAACGGCGACTTCAGGCGTCCCTGGTGTACTGGTGCTCGTCTCATGCCGCTCTCTCCCACTTGAGGATGCTGCGAGCCGCATTCCGGCCCGCGGCACCACTGACACCGCCACCGGGATGCGCGCCCGCGCCACAGAGCCACAGACCATCGATCGGCAACTTGTATTGCGCAGCGCCGTGCACCGGGCGAACGAACAGGAACTGGTCAAGCGTGAGCTCGCCATGGTGCCAGTGGCCGCCCGTGATGTGGAATTCGTCCTCGATATCCGCCGGCGTCAGCATCTCGCTTGCCGTGATGCGCTGTTCGATGTCTGGCGCGTACTTTGCGATCGTCGCAATCACGGTGTCCCTGAACGCTTCCTTCGACGTATCGGTCCAGCCTTCCTTGAGTGAGTAAGGCGCATATTGCACGACCGCCGACATAACGTGCTTGCCGGTTGGCGCAAGCGACTCGTCGCGGAAGCTCGGAAATGTCATTTCGACCACGGGCTCGGTCGAGCACTCGCCATACTTGGCCGGGTTGAAGGCACGTTCGACGTAATGTTCATCACCTGCAATTATCAGACGTTGGCCGAAGTCCTTCTTGTCCAGGCCCTCAATCGTTGGCAGGCCGTCGAGCGCCAGGTGCAGCTTTGCGGCGTTGCCGCGCGAGCGCAGGTGATGCACACGGCGCGCGAAACCTGCTTCGACATGCCTCGCCCCCACGAGCTCCATGATCGTGCGCTTCGGATCCGCGTTCGAGATCACCATGTAACTCGAAAACGTCTCACCGCTTGCCGTCTCGACGCCCGCGACACGCCCGTTCCCCACGATGATGCGCTTGACGGGCATGCCCGTTCGAATCGTCACGCCGCTGCTGCGAGCCGCGTGTGCCAGCTCCTCACTGACACTGCCCATTCCACCCTGCACGGCTGCGATGCGACCATGATTGCCCGCGAGACGATAAAGGTAGGTCACGATCGTATTCGGCGAGCGCGGCCCGAGGTGTGTGCCGAGCACGGCATCGAGACTGATCGCGCCTTTGAGCGACGGGCTCTCGAAGCGCTCGGTCACTTCGTCATGGATATTCATGCCGATGAGCCGCAGGAACTCCTGCATCTCTTCCTTGCCGAGACGACGTATGTCGAAGCCGAGTTGCCCGAGGGTGAACAAGTCCGACAGCTTCCTCGTGCCGAGTCGCGGCGGCGCCTTGTTGAGGTACTTCCTCAACAGGTCGGAGAATCGCGTCATGCGCTTCCGGAAGCGACGGTACTGCGCGGCATCGTCTTCGGAGACGCCGTCGACGGCATCCGCCGACAACCTGGCGTGCTTGCCGTCGTCGGCCAGCGCGATCGTCGTCATGTCTTCGCCTGCGAGTTTCGGCGATAATTTCAGTTCCTTGCGAACCTCCGGCTGTAACTGGTACAGCAGGTGCGCACAGGCGGAAACGGAGTAGCCGTCGGCGAATTCGCGCGTGACCGCCGCACCCCCGACCTGCTCGTTCGCTTCGAGAACAAGAACGTTCTTGCCCGCCTTTGCCAGCAGCGCCGAGCAGACCAGGCCATTGTGGCCGGCACCTACGACTATTGCATCGTACTTGTCAGTCATCGCCGAAGGTCTCCGGAACCGTGTTGGGACGCTTCAGATCCGAAAGGATCTCGCGTGCCGCATTGGCGCCCGGTGCGGCCATCACGCCACCGCCCGGATGGGTGCTCGAGCCGCACATGTACAGGCCGTCGACAGGGCCCCGGTACTGCGCGTAGCCCGGGACCGGGCGGTTGAACAACAACTGGTCCATGGTCAGCTCACCATGGAATATGTTGCCCTCGGTGATACCGATCTCGGCCTCGATATCCTGCGGAGTGCGAATCTCGGCGTGCAATATCAGGTCTTTGAAGTCCGGGCTGTAGTTCGCGATCTGGTCGATAACCGACTTGCCGAAGGCCTCCTTCTCTTCGCTGGTCCAGTCGCGACCGTCTATCTTGTGCGGGCAATACTGTACGAAACAGCTCATGAAGTGCTTGCCCGGAGGCGCCATGGTCGGATCGTTGAGCGTCGGAATCACCATGTCGACGTAAGGGTCCCTGGACCAGGTGCCGGCTTTCCAATCGTCGTAGGCGCGCTCCATGCGTTCCATCGAGTCGATGAAATGCATGTCGGAATGCAACAGCGAGCTGCCCTCCGGAAGTGCCGGGAACGTGGGCAGGCCATCGAGGGCGATATTGACCTTGCCCGATGAGCCTCGAATCTTGAAGTTTTTCACGCGACGGTAGAACGACTCCGGAAGGTCCTTCTCGTCCATGCAGTGCAGAAACGTGCGCTTTACGTCCATCGCCGAGACGACCAGCTTCCCCTGGATCTCGTCGCCGTTCTCGAGTGCAACGCCCGAAACCCTGCCGTTCCTGACGATGATCTGGCCGACGCCCGACTCGGTGCGTAATTCGCCGCCGGCAGCCTGGAACGCGCCGGCGATAGCCTTGGCCACCGAGCCCATGCCGCCGCGCGCAAAGCCCCACGAGCCGACATTTCCGTCCACCTCACCCATGTAGTGGTGCAGCAAGACATAGGCAGTGCCGGGCGAGTGAATACCCAGTGCCGTGCCGATGATTCCGCTGCCCGAGAGCGCCGTCTTGATGACGTCAGTCTCGAAGTACTCATCCAGGTACTCGGCGACGCTCATCGTCCAGAAACGGATCGTCTCGTACATGCGATCCTCGCCCATTTCCCAGAACTTGCCGCCGATGTGAATGAGCTCGAGGATATCCCTGGGCCTGAACGAAGTCGGGTCCGGAGCCGTCGACAGGAGAAAGTCGCGGATAAAACGGCACTGGCGCATCGTGTCGGCCGAATAGCTTTTGTAAGCATCGGCATCGTGGCGCGAGAAACGTGCCATTTCTCGATAAGCAACCTCGGCGTCGTGGTAGGAACCGTAGTAGTCGCCGTTCTCCATGAACTGCACGGAGCCGCCATAGGGCGTAATCTGCAGGCCATGCTTGTGCAGCTCGAGCGCACGGTAGATTTCGGGGCGCAGCAGGCTGCAAACGTAGGAACAGTTCGAGTAGATCCAGTCCTTGTACAGATTGCGACTCACCGAGGCACCGCCGATGTAGTCGTTCTTCTCCACGCAGACGACATCGAGGCCGGCTCTTGCGAGGAAAGCCGCGTTGGTCAGGCCATTGTGGCCCGCACCGACGACGATCGCGTCATAGGTTTTCATTTTTTCTTCGGCTCTCCGGCCGTTTTGGTATTTTTCTTGCTGGAAACGTAATGTCCTCCGCCCGCTCGAATTTGTCCAGCGTTTCGTCGTTGCATCCCACATTGTGAGATTCCGCTTCGCTACAAGGGCCTCTTGAGCTCCTGCAGTATCCAGTCGATGTAGATGCTTTCGGCACGCTCCATGCCCGAGAACGGGCCAGGCTCGTAATACTTCGAGTGCACGCCTTTCGAGTTATTGACGATGATCGTCTTGTCCGCCTGCGTGGTGATGTCCCACAGCCACGTCAGCTCGTCGACGTCGTAGTCCTGGCCTTCCTCGGCATCGCCGCGAACCAGCCAGTAAATCTCGCAGTTGGACTTGTCCTGATCGATCGGCGTGAACACGTAGGCGACGACATGATCGCTATAGGCCAGCAGGAAAGAGAAAGCGCCGAACGAGAAGTCTGACGCGCCACCATCGTAGTCGGTGAAATTGCCGAGCAGCGGAGCGACCGGGCCACCGTCCCTGCTGCCGGTCTTGTACTTGTCGAACATCGCCGTGCGGCTGTAGCCGTAACCCATTTCGCCAGGTCGCGCAGCGGTATCGATGAAGTCGAAAAACATATCCTTGACGCCACAGGCTCCCATTCTCTCCTGCATCCTGCCCTGCAGGCGCTCGCGCTTGTCCCTATCGAGCATCAAGGTATGCATGCGCGCATACTCGGGGTGCGCAGACGCACAGTGGTAGCACTCCTGGTAGTTCTCGATGGAGAGCTTCCAGTTGGCGGGAATTTCGTAGCTTTTCTGTGCCGCAACGATGAGATTCTCGAAATCGAACATGGCCATCGGCTCGGCCAGGTCGCGCTTGGCACCGTCGAGCGACGGTGGCTCGTCGGTAAAACAGACGAAGATCAATCCGTGGATGACGTCCACGGAAACGGGTTTCAGGCCGTGCGACGCCATGTCGAAATCGTCAGGCATGTTACGCGCCGCGAACAGCTTGCCGTCGATGTCGTACATCCAGCCGTGATAGGGACAGGAGAACCTGTCGGCATGGCCGTGCGGCTCGAGGCAGACCAGCGACCCTCGATGTCGACAGACGTTGGCAAAGCCTCGTAGCTCACCGTCGGATCCCCTGACTATGATCGCGGATTCGCGTGCGACATCAAGCACCTTGAAATCGCCAGGCTCGGGCAGCTGTGACACGTGCCCGGCCAGGATCCAGGTGCGGTTGATGATGCGCTCGAGTTCGAGCTCGTAGATGTCGGGATCCGTGTAGAACTGCTGGTCGAGCGAGTAGCCGGCTTTGTGGTCCGCGATCAGTTGCTCGATCGACCGCTTTTGATCCTTGCGTCCCGCAGGCATTCTCTATTCCACCCCTCTGAAGCTATTGTAAAGATTAGCAAAAAAAGGCTCATTCTCGGGATATACTGTCGATGCTGCTGCCATATTAAAACGACAAACGGGGGCACAGATGGGAGGAAACACGTTGATCGAGCCCTTGTCGGGTCATGCTGACTTCGATGCGCTGATCGCCGAGCTCGCCGACGAACGCGATCCGGACAAGGCGGAGGTCATACGCGCCGGGATCATCGACAGGTTCGCCGTGCACGGTGCGGTATTCATTTCCGATATGGCCAGCTTTTCGGCCACGTCGAGGAAGCGCGGTGTCTGTCACTTTCTCAAGCTCATCCACCGCGCCCGGCAGATCATTGGGCCAATCGTCGAAGCCAACGGTGGCAAGCTACTGAAGTGCGACGCCGACAACTGCTACGCCTTCTTCGAGACGACCGACGACGCGCTCAGGGCCAGTTTCGAGGTGAACGCGGCGTTGTTCGCATCGAACGAGGAATTCCCGCTCGAGGAACAGATTTACCTTTCCGTCGGCATCGATTACGGCCGGGTGCTCCTGATCGGAGACGCGGACTACTACGGAGATCCCGTCAACACAGCCTCTAAACTCGGCGAGGACCTGGCGGTCCGGGCCGAGACGCTCGTGACCAAGCGTGCGCTGGAGCGCTCGAACTTCGAGATTCCCGAGCTCGCCGAACGCATGGTCGCGCGTATTTCGGACATCGAGATCAAGTATGTTCGAGTGCCCATGACCGAGGAAAGCGGGAATTACTGATTCATGACGCAGGGCATCGACGACACCCAGGCGTTACGACAGATTCTCGAGGTCACTCGCAAGCTTGCGGCGCCGTTCGATCTCGATACGATGTTGGCGGAAGTCGTCGACGCCAGTCGCGAAATCCTCAATGCCGATCGCGGTACGGTTTTTCTTTACGACAGCGCGGCGAACGAGCTTGTCGTCCGCGTGGGCACCGAACTCGAACCTATTCGCATACCGGCAGACAAGGGCATCGTCGGCGAGTCGGCCCAGACCCGCAGGCTCATCAACGTGCCGGATTGCTATGCGGACGAGCGCTTCAACCGGGCGATCGACAAGCAAACGGGCTATCGATCGCGCTGCATGCTGACGATACCGCTGATCGGCTACGAAGACTCGCTCATTGGCGTGCTGCAGATACTCAATAAGAACAACGGTGTCTTCGACGCCAAGGACGAGTACGTCGCGCAAGCGCTCGCCGCACAGGCCGCCGTGGTCCTGCATCGCGCCAAGATCACCGAGCAGATCATCGCCTCCGAACGTCTCGACCGGGAGATCACGGTCGCGCGCGACGTGCAGATGGGAACTTTACCGAAGACCATGCCCGAGATCGGGGGCTACGAATTCGGCGGCGCCTTCACGCCGACCGACCAGACGGGCGGCGACCTGTACGATTTCGTGCCGCTGGACGAGCACCGCCTGTTCCTGCTCATGGGTGACGCAACCGGACACGGCATCGGGCCCGCCCTCAGCGCAACGCAGGTACGCGCCATGTTGCGTGTGGCGATACGGCTCAACTCGACGCTGGATGACGCCTTTATCCATATCAACGACCAGCTCTGTGAAGATCTCCCTGACGATCGCTTCGTAACGGGCTTCTTCGGGCTGCTCGACAGCAGGTCGAACACCGTGAGATTCCACTCGGGCGGACAGGGACCGATCATGCACTTCCACGCAGCCAGGCGAGAGTATGACTGGCACCCGGCGACCACTTTCCCGCTCGGCTACATGCCGCAGACAAAGCTGGACGAGCCTGTCTCCGTGACGCTCGAGCCCGGCGACGTCCTCGGGCTGATATCTGACGGCATTTACGAGTACGAGAACGAGTCCGGCCTGCAGTTCGGCCAACAGGGCGTCATCAATATTCTCGACAACAACCCTGACGCGAGCGCCCAGGAGCTCGTCGATCTCATCATGAACGCCGCACGCCAGCATGGCGGCGACGCGCCCCAGGCTGACGACATCACGATCGTGCTCGCACGACGATTGCCGGAGTAGAACGCGACCCACCCGATGCAACGCTATTTCGCAAGAAACTACGATTCGCTGTCTGCGATCTACGAATTCGCAGAGGAAATTCTTGCGCAGCATGACATCACCGAGGGCGTGCGCTTCCCGGTACACCTGGCGATGGAAGAACTATTCACCAACATGGTGAAGTACAACCGGGATTGCGATGCAGACATCGCCGTTGACGTCGAGGTCGACGACAACAGGGTCAGGGTCGTACTGACCGAATTCGACGTCGATGAATTTGACGTAAGCCGGCCCCGGGAGGTCGATACCGAGGCATCACTGCAGGACCGCACGCCCGGCGGGCTCGGCCTGTATCTGCTGCAAAACATCGTCGACAAACTCGAGTACGAGTACGAGGATCGGCGAAGTAGAGTAATATTTACCAAGGAGTCAGGAAAACAACATGTTTGAGATCGACTACGGCAGTGATGGCGAGGTGTTGTGCAGCGGTCGCCTGGATGCCGCGCAGTGCGCCAAGGCGCAGTCATTTATGGACGAAATCGCGGATGCCCGGACGCTGGATTTTTCGCGACTCGAATACATCTCGAGCGCCGGTCTGGGTATACTGTTGAAGACGCAGAAACGGCTGGCCGAGAGTGGCGCAGCGCTAAAAATAATAAACGTCAATAACCATATACACGACGTCTTCCGCTACTCCGGCTTCGACGCGATCTTCGACATACAAGCAAAACGAGAATAAGTCGAATCACGAATTTACCAACTTTTGGCCCGGTCATTTGTACGTATGACTAAGACAGACGATACAAAACTGATTGAGCGGTGCATTAACGGAGACCGCGAGGCCTTTGAAACCTTGTTGGTCCAGTACGAAAAACCCGTGTTCAACGCAGCTTATCGCATGCTGAACAGCAGGGATGACGCGAGGGATGTCACCCAGACGGTTTTTCTGAAGGTTTTCGAAAATTTCGATCACTACGATCCGTCGCGCCGCTTTTTCAGCTGGATTTACCGAATCACGTTGAACGAGTCGATCAACTGGCTCGGCAAGTCCAAACGGCTG
>Ga0209456_10000847_pt1 | contig 15520 bp, 14 predicted proteins | sample COG_11_FD_184755 | JGI IMG/M metagenome (GOLD analysis project Ga0209456, IMG submission 184755) | Pelagic marine sediment microbial communities from the LTER site Helgoland, North Sea, for post-phytoplankton bloom and carbon turnover... | ecosystem: Environmental > Aquatic > Marine > Neritic...
AGTAATGGTGTCAGTCCCAGCAGCAGCAGGAACAGAGAGATTTGACTGCGTAGTTTCACGGGGTTTTTTATTGCGTGGCGAATGTATAAATAGTCTGGAATCGGGCGATAACGGTATCAAAATAGTGATCTCTGCCTCGCGAATGCGAAGTTGCATCCCTCCTGAATCCAATGCCTGTAGAATAACATAATATATAACAGTAACATAGCTCTGTATATTTCAGGTCTTTCGCTGTCCGGAAGTGCTTCCCGTTTCAATGGTGGTTTATCACTGCCAACCCGTACTCCTTCAGGGTGGTATTGACGGCTTCAGAGCCACCGATAAGTTGGCGGGATTATTGCTTTCTTTTGGTCGAGGCTGCTTGAAGTGATGATTAGTTGACACTCTGTTTGAGTGATGCCCCTGCCGTCAAAAGGCCGGACAGGAAGGAAAATCAACAAATTGTTTCCAAGGTCAGCGTAAGTTACCACCTGGATCAGGTTTCGACGGGATTAGTCCATGCAGTTATCGCGAAATTTCCCACCCCCGAGCACCGTGCCCCAAACCAGTCAGCAGCTACAGAACACGGCGCTACGTCAGCGGATTGACGAGATCATCTCGGAGGCTCGACGTAATGAGCAGAAACAGCGGCGTTTCGAGCGCCTGGAGTTGCAATTAATCAGTCTGAACTCCATTTGCGATCTGGTTAAAACGCTGATCTACCCGGAGCAGAATGTTTTCCGCTGGGACATGGTGAGCCTGGTGCTGCTGGATCCCGAATACGAGTTGCGACGCATGCTGGAAGACGAAGGTGCCTGCCTTGAGCAGCATCCATCTCTGGTTTTTGCGTCGGCGCTGAGCGATCTTGGTAGTGATTATCCCCATTCGCTGTTCCCAACACTGGGTCCCTACAGCCGGGGCAAATATGCATCGCTATTTCCGCAATCGCAGTTGCGTCCGCGCAGTGTGGCCTTGTTACCGCTGGTTCGCTACGGCAGGCTATTCGGCAGTCTCAACATCGGAAGCTTCAACGCGGAGCGGTTCGTTAAAGGTACGCGGACCGATTTTTTCGAGCATTTCGCAGCTATTGTGGCGATTTGCATAGAAAATGCAGCGAATGTGCAACGCCTGAAGCGCCAGGGAATCACCGACACGTTGACAGCGCTTAATAATCGTCGTTTTTTCGAGCAACGCCTGCAGGAAGAAATCGAAGTGTCACGACGCAGAAAAATGCCGCTTTCCTGCATGATGCTTGATGTGGATTATTTTAAGAAAGTGAATGATAGCTATGGCCACCAGGTGGGTGATCAGGTTTTACGGGAAGTTGCCACCCTTATTCGTGCACAACTGCGCGGCAGCGATGTGCTATCGCGTTACGGTGGAGAGGAGTTCGTCGCATTGTTGAGCAATACGGCTGGCGAAACCGCGCAGGAGATCGCCGAACGTGTTCGCAGTGGTATTGAGGAGCACATTTTCTCACTGCCAGGCGGCGATAAATTTAATGTCACAATATCTATTGGTGTTGCCACCTATACTTCGACGGACGAATCAGATGTGACTTCATCCGACGGGGAAATACTGGTGGGACATGCTGACCGATGTCTTTACGCCGCGAAGGAGGCGGGACGTAACGCTATTGTCAGTGCTGATGATTTGACACTGAGCGAACAGGACCACGGTTAACCCAATCGCTGAAAAAATCTTACTTCAGGAGTGGCTTCCGGCCTCGCTTTGCGGCGGGGGTGGCGCTCCTGCAGGGTGTGGCCAGAACTTCAAGCGGTGAATACCAGAATCGACTGCTGCGCTTGATAAAGCTGTACTGCTGTACGCCCTGGCATATACTCAGTACGTCTGTCGATTGGATTGGATGTTCTGGACACCTGCGTTTCTGTCATGTTGCGAAATTATTTATTCGTCGCCGGTTTGCTGGGTATCGGCATTCTGATCGGCTACTTTCTCATGCCGGGGCCTGGCCAGCACCAAACCAGCGTGGATGAAGGCGGCTACCCGGCCCTATCTGCTTCCAATCCCTCCGCTATGCAAGTTATTGATGCGGAATCGCTGGCTGCCCTGCAACACCAGTTGCAGCAGGCAAATCAGGCGCGTGAACAGCTGGAAAGCCGGCTGAGGGCACTGCAGGTACGGGTGGATGAGATTGAGAACGCCCGCGCTACAGAAACCGTGATCACCACGGCAACTGCCAGTCGAAATCCGCAAACAGAAACCGCGCCGCTTGTTCGTTCCAGTGTTCAGGCGCTCATTGATGCCGGTATCAACGAGGAGCAGGCCATCTGGATACAGGGGCGCCTGGACGAGATCGAGTTGCAGAAGCTCTATCTTCACGACCGTGCCAGCCGCGAAGGTTGGCTCAATAAACCGCGCTATAACAAGGAACGCCGGCAATACCAGAATGCCGTGGCGGAGTTGCGTGGCGAAGTCGGTGACGACGCCTATGACCGGCTGTTGTATTCCCTCGGACGAGCGAACCGGGTTGTTATTCGGGATATCCTGCAGAATTCACCTGCCGCGCAGTATGGCCTGCAGGGAAGTGACCAGATAATTGAATACGACGGCCAGCGCATTTTCGGCAGCAATGAACTCAGCTCACTGGTCACGCAGGGTGACGCCGGTGTGATGACATTGTTGCGGGTTAAACGTGACGGAGCAATGCATGATATCTACCTGCCCCGTGGTCCGCTCGGCATACGTATGTCCGGCGCACGGGTAGCGCCCTGAGGGCGAATTATTCGCCTTGCAGTGATTTGAGCGCCTTACCGGCACCTTTGTGTCCGGTCTTTGCCGCTTTGCGAAACCATTTTTCGGCCTCTTCAGGGTCCTTTTTGGCGCCGCGCCCCTTCAGGTACATGTTTCCCAGATTGTACTGCGCCTGCGGGTGGCCGCGCTCCGCGGCCTTTTGAAACCAGACCAGCGCTTCGCCGTAATCCTGGCTGAGGCCCTGGCCTTTCCGGTACATCAGACCGAGGTTGTTCTGGGCGTCGGGGTGACCGTGCCTGGCCGCCTTGCGGTACCAGTTTGCCGCTTCCCTATAGTCCTGCCTGACGCCTTTGCCCTTGGCATACCGCAGCGCCATGCTGTACTCGGCAGGCGGATACCCTTTATCCGCAGCCTTGCGGTGCCATTTCACCGCCTGGGTGAAATCCTGCTCGATGCCCTTGCCCTTGAAATAGCTGAGCCCCAGGTTCTGTTGGGCGACCGTGTCACCTTTCTCCGCGGCTGTTCGAAACCACTGTGTGGACCTTGCGTCGTCCTTCTTGACACCCTTGCCGGCCCGGTAGAGGGTGCCAAGATGCACCATGGCCTGGGTGTCGCCCGCGTCGGCGGCGAGCAGCAGCCAGTTCAGGCCTTCGGTGGAGTCTTTTTCAACGCCCATGCCGCCGGCGTACATCATGGCAAGGTTGATCTGGGCCTTGGTGTCTCCCTGGGCGGCGGCCTTGCGGTACCATGCCAGTGCCTCGCCAAAGTCCTGGCTGATACCCTGGCCTGACCGGTAGAGGTTGCCCAGGTTGGTCTGTGCTCTGGCGTGTCCCTGGCGGGCCGCCTTGCGGTACCACTCTGCGGCTTTTGCCGGGTCCCGCTCGACACCTTTCCCCGCTTCGTACCTTTGTGCCAGGTTGAACTGACTCGCGCTGTCTCCCTGCCCGGCACTTTTTTTCAGGTCTTCGACAGAAGCGGCCTGCAGAGTCGGGATGCCTGCCGTGACAAAGAGCAGGAACAACAGCGGGGTGAGTAGCCTTGCCATGGAAAATTCCTTGAAATCCGGCAGATTTGAGCGTTATATCATAGCTGGTCGGGGCAAAGTACACTAGTAAAGGTGTAGCCGGACGTTATCCTTGGCGATGGGGCCGCCGGGAGCAATAAAAAAGCGTGCCGGCAAAAACGGACACACAGCTGAAAGGATTATGATACCAGAACGCGAAATCAAGGCGCTTCTCCATGCGCTGCAAAGACTGTATGCCAGGATTACTTCGCTGGTCCTGCACAAGCGTATGGGCTCATACAGGGACGAGGTCGGGAGCGTAGCTGACCACGACCTCGTCACGCTGCTCTCCGATCATATCGACAGACTTGCCGCTCCCGGGCCGGCAAATAGTGATAAAACACAGCCTCAGGTATCCGTGCAAAAAGTTCAGGCAGCAACGCAAAAGCCTTCTCCGGGCCGGACCCATTCCGGTCACCAGGTCTCGATAGTCAGCAGGACTCTTAACGGGCTTGGCAGGTATTTTAAATCCAGTCGAACGGAATCAGTGGATCCGGAACTGAGCAAAAAACTTAAAAAGAGTGCCTGGAACCATATCCATACCGCTCTCAGGCTTGCCCGGCAGGGTGAAGCAAGAACAGCGAAGCTCCACCTTGATATTGCCAATCAAGCGCTGAAAGAGGCATCCCATTATATGTCCAGGGAGGACCATATCGCGTTCACTGTGGAGGTACAGGAAAAGCTCGGTGAGATCACCGGGCAAGACATCGAATCGGGCGTATGAATTTGAAACAGTTAAAATTGTTTGCCGAGCACGACACTGACCTGTTTCCCGTCACCAGACTCAATGCGGACTTGGACAGCATTGTTGAACAGATTGCTCAGAAACGCTCCGCTAAAGGCGCCGGCAACATCCGCGGTTAAATCACGACCGCTGAATTCATTTCCGTCTTGCCGGCTATCAACGATTTCCTTGGCCAGCCCGGGCACACTGCCCAGCAGCGTTCCAAGCATAACCCTTTCGACATCTTCGAAGTCAGTTTTATAGTGCAAAACGGTTTCCGCACCGGCTCCGAAAAGCGCAGATAGTCCAAAGTGGGCAGTTTTGTCATCGACAGCAAAACTGTTCACGCAGCGGAAACCGGCGAGTATCATCACAACGCAGACAAAAAGTTTTCTAGCCATCATAAGCTCCGGTGTCACGGTGCTATACACCTGAATGAGAGCATAGCTCATCTCCCAAGTTTGAAGAACCGGCTGCCGGAATCTTCAGGTGTTTACGGACTGCTGACCTGGATCAACTCAACGGGCTTTATTCGGGTGTTATGATTAGCCCACAAAGCGAAATAAAGATCAGCTGCCTGGTCTCAACGCTCAACCTGAGGAGGAGCATTCAATGAATGACAATGGGACGGAAAAATACGCCACAGAAGTCGCCAGGGCACTGGTCAAAAGTTCACCACTCGCTGTGGAATTGTCCGATGAGCAGTGCGCTACTCTGGCTGCTGTCATAAAGGTAACTGGACTCAGAGCGGATGAATTCCTGCTGGAAGAAGGGCATATAGACGATTCTCTGCATATCCTGGCGAGTGGAAAACTGGAAGTCGTCAAAAACGATAAGGGTGGCGACTATGTAACACTCCATGTGCTCCAACCGGGCGACATAGCGGGAGAGCTTGGATTTATCGATGGGGCTCCTCACAGCGCCGGGCTCAGGGCTATTGGTGATTGTGAAGTGTTCAACATACACCGGGCGGATTTTGAAAGTTTAGTCGAAAAGGACCCGGATCTGGTCTACAAAGTCATGCGTGCCATGATGCGCACGGTACACAAGATTGTGCGGCGCCTGAACCTCCAGTATACGCAATTAACAGACTACATTGTGCGAGAGCAAGGTCGGCATTAGGGCCGGGGCTTAGCGAATCAGAAACGCTGGACCTTCTTGCCCATAACCCGGTCGCGTATCGTCCGGTACAGGTTTTCCGGGTTGGCTACCACGATGAAGACGCGGCGTACGCGGTCCTCAGGGCACTGGATTTCCCGCACGGCGTGCCAGGAGTGTCGGGTACGCTGGAATATCAGGCTGTGGTTTCCGATTGATCTGGCGGCAATCTCGTTGGCGAAGTCGTCCAACGACGGGGCTGTCTCGAATTTGAGTCGCCCACCGTCATCCAGTACCAGCGTATCGCCGCCCCAGGCCGAGTCCCAGTCATCTTCTGAATTGAAGTAAAACAGCTGGGAGCCATGCTCGCGCACGGAATCCGTGTGCGGCGATACCGAGCAGCCGTTCGGGGTGTAATGCCAGTGGAAGCGGAGGTTGATTTTTCTTGCATTGAACAGTCGCGCCAGGGCATTGCGATAGCGGTCGCTGCACAGTTCAGCGATGAACTCCTGCCACGGTGCCGGTACCGGTGCGTTTGATGTGTATTCGAGGGAATAACGGTCGTGGGGCTTCTGCCCCGCGATGCGTTCATAGCCGAATTTCTTCTCGAACAAAGCCTGGTCCGGCATGTTATGCAGCAGGCGCTCAAAGCCCTCATCGGTGAGTAGACCCTGGGGATTGACCCAGGGATAGGGCTGAGTGGCAAGGAATTCGGCGGCGTTGATCGCCTCCAGTTTGTCGAAATCGAGGTATTGGGTCATCTTCGTTCACGCTGCAATCGGTGTAACGCGTTCCACGAGTTCCAGGGCGTCGTGACGCACGTGGTTCTGTTTCATCTCGTCGCGTACCAGTGACTCGCTGATCACACCTTTTTCCAGACACTCGCGTACCAGCCCGAAAAAGAATTGTTCCTGTTTGGGATCGGGGTGGGCGTGGTAATGACCCAGGAGACCGTATTCACCAAATACACGGGCGCGGATGCGATTCAGCTTCGCCAGCAGTGGGTGCTTCTTTAACTTGTCGGCCGGTGTGAAGTCGACCGGCAGACCGGTCTTCCAGGGTTGGGTACGGCGTTTGGTATTGTGCAGCATCCGGGTGTTTTCGGTCAGCCGGTCGAAATCGTTCCACTCATCCTCCAGCACACCGATGTTTTCGGGCGCTTCGTGACGCAGAACGATCCAGTCCTTGTAGTCGCGCTTGAACTGGAACAGTTCGTCGAATTCCCGCTCGGGCTCCCAGTGGCGCAGCTTCTCGCAGTCCAGCAGCATCACACTGGTAGCGATTTGCCAGGCCTTTTCCTTTTTGTTTGAGCGATGCCGGCCCATCACGCCGGCGCCCTGCATGTCACGGCTAAACAACTCGTAGACATCGCCGACGGCAAAAACGTCCGGATCGACCACCACGGCCCGCCCTTCGTAGCCCATGAGTTTCGGTGGCATGAAGCGTAGCGGGGTAAATGACTGCAGGTCCTTCATGCTCCAGGCGCGGGTTGTGGCACCGCGCAGGAATGGCTGGCCCTCTTTCTCTGCCAGGAACGGGAAGTCGCGAACGTGCATGATCTCGACTTCAAAGGCTTCCGGGTGGGCAGAGTTACGTTTCATCGAATAAGCAGAGACCAGGGCACCCAGCCACTGTCGTTCGTTTGATTGAATATAGACTTTCATTTTCATCAGGCTCCGCCTCCCGCGCTTACCTGTGTTTTGTGTTCCGGAAAACTGAATTGAATACCAGCTAATTAAACACTGAGAATGACTCCGCGTCATCTTATGCGCTTGTGTCGACGCCGCGCGTTGATCCAAATCAATTCGTGCAGCCGTGATACTGATCTGGATCAACAAATACGCAGCCTTCCGAAACGTCACTGTGTGCGCAATTATCAAGTTTGTTGCGCCAGGTTTAAACCGGGAGGTTAAAGGGCAGGGTGGTTCACCCGGGAACAGGCGGTTCATTGGGGTTTTCCGGTGACTGGCAGTGGTTCACCGTGGGCACCCTGATTTCAATATAACCTAATGAATACAAAAGACTTGTTATCATGTTTTCGGGTTATCCGTCTGCCTCATGAGCATTATCTGTTTTATGCGCGGTAAACATCGATGTTACAATGTACGATTGGTGGGCTAAGTGGATCAAGGCGGCTGTGGGGAATTTTTTCAAGAACTGCCAAGTCAGGCGCTCGACAAGCACGCACTTTGGCAACAGATCATCTGGTAACGGGATGCGCAAACTTTGTACTTTCTACATCGCTGTGACATGGACGGCACTTTTTGTGCTGTTGGCGACGCCCGTTGAAGCGGCCGGGGATGAGCTGTTTCCCCGTCCTGATTCTCTGCAGCCGGCGATTGCGTTCTGGACCCGGGTGTATTCGGAGGTGGATTCGCAGGCGGGATTTATTCACGACAACCGTCAGCTGAACAGGGTCTACCAGACCCTGCGCTTCAAGCGATACCACAGTCCGAGTGATCAGGACCGGATAATCGATCAGGCTCTGCAACGCTACCAGACAGCGCTGCGGGCGTTGGCCGAGGGTAAGCGTGAGGATTTGGACGACGTCGAGCAAAGGCTGCTGACGCTATGGGGGGACGATGCCACCCCGGCGATGCTGAAAGAGGCTGCGGCTAATGTCCGTTTTCAGCGCGGGCAATCGGACCGGCTGCGTGACGGGATCATCAGCTCGGGGGCGTGGGAAAGCGCCATCAGTCAGACGTTGCGCGAGTATGACCTGCCCGCTGCGCTGGCGGCGCTGCCACACGTCGAATCCTCTTATAATCCGCTGGTGCGTTCGTCGGCCGGTGCGGCGGGCATCTGGCAGTTTACGCGCTTCACGGGAAAACATTATCTGCGCGTTGATCACGTGGTGGATGAACGATTTGATCCCTATAAATCGACACAAGCCGCAGCACGCCTTCTACAAAAATACCATGCGGTGCTGAACAGCTGGCCGCTGGCAATCACCGCCTATAATCATGGTTTGTCCGGCGTGCGCCGCGCGGTGCGTGAAACCGGTACCGATGACATCGGGGAGATCGTGCGGCAGTACAAGGGCAGCCGATTCGGATTTGCTTCACGTAACTTCTATGCTGCATTTCTGGCCGCTGCTGATACTACCGGTAATTCGGAAGCTTATTTCGGCATTCTCGAGCGCGACCATCCTGACAGTTACTGGATCGTCAAGCTGCCCGTTTATCTCCCCTTAAGCGCCTTGACCGAGCAGCTCGAGTTGGATGCAGGTGTCATGAGAGCGCTCAATCCCTCCTTGCAGCGAGCCGTCTGGAAGGGCAAAAAATATGTGCCAAAAGACTATCATCTGCGCCTGCCTCCCAGCGTTGGCAACGAGGGTGTCACAACGGTATTCAAGCAGATTGCCATCGCGGACGGGCGCACAGATCAGATTCCCGATATTGTCTACAAGGTACAGCGAGGCGACACGCTGTCAGAAATCGCCCAGCGCTACAAAACCAACGTCCGCGAATTGATGGCGCTTAACAATCTGCAAAGCAAAAACCACATACGTTCAGGTCAGTCACTGCGCTTGTTAAATGCGTCAGCGGCAAAAGCTGTCGAGTTTGCTTCCGTGCGGCTGGTGACAATAGACGACTGACTGAGCGGTGCCCGTTTACCGCCCGCGCTTGCACAACTCATAACACCCTCGCCGTGAAACTTTCATCCATCTGCATTGTCTGTGGATTTCTCACAACCCTAACCACAAAGGCCACTAAGGTCACGAAGGTCACTAAGGAACAACCAGTCAAATGTTTATTGCGAAAAATACAGCCGGCACGGCCTGTGATCCCGCTCACTCAGGGACCCTACTGGAAATCCCTTTGACTTTAATTCCTTTGTGACCTTGGTGTCCTTCGTGGTGAGGGAAGGGGGTTGGCTATGCTGATTTGGCGCGCCACGGTAAAAATTTTAAAATAGCAATTTTGTATATGATTTGATGGCATGACTGAACGGGCAAAAATACAGGCACTCAGGGACTATGTAAGTCAACACATTCTCGCGCAGGAAACCCTTGTGGAAAGGCTGCTCATCGCCCTGCTGGCCGATGGCCATCTGCTGGTGGAGGGTGCACCGGGGCTCGCCAAGACCCGCGCTATCAAAGTGCTCAGCGAGGGCATCGAGGCCGATTTTCACCGCATCCAGTTCACGCCGGATCTGTTGCCTGCGGACCTGACCGGTACCGAGATCTACCGTCCCCAGGACGGTAGTTTCCACTTTCAGCGCGGCCCCCTGTTCCACAACCTGATTCTGGCGGACGAAATCAACCGCGCACCGGCCAAGGTGCAGTCGGCCTTGCTGGAGGCAATGGCGGAGCGGCAGATCACCGTCGGCCGCGAAACCTTCCATCTGCCAAAACTGTTTCTGGTTATGGCTACCCAGAATCCCATCGAGCAGGAAGGTACCTATCCTTTGCCCGAGGCCCAGCTCGACCGCTTCCTGATGCATGTCTTTATCGACTATCCGGATGCCGCAGCCGAGCACGACATACTGCGCCTTACCCGGGGTGAAGCGCTGCAAGATCTTAAAGAACCCGAACCGTCGCCGGCCCCCGTCGTTCAGGAAACACTATTTGCCGCGCGCAAGGCCATTCTGGGTCTGCATATGGCCGAGGACCTGGAGAAATACATAGTGGAACTGGTCATCGCCACACGCGACCCCGGGCCCTACGGCGATGAGTTGGCTCACTGGATTCAGTACGGTGCCAGTCCGCGGGCCACCGCCGCACTGGATCGCTGTGCGCGGGCGCGTGCCTGGCTGAACGAGCGTGATTATGTTGACCCGCAGGACATTCAGGCAGTGGCCTGCGAAGTGCTTCGCCACCGCATCATTCTCAGCTATGAAGCCGAAGCAGAGGGTGTCACCAGCGACCGTTTCATCCACGAACTCCTGCAGCGGGTGGCCGTTCCCTAGGAGCCTTTTGAGTGGTGAACGATCGTATTCAGCCGTCCAGCAGCGATCTGATCGCTCTGCGCCACGCCGCGGAGGGACTCGATCTGCGTGCAACGCGTGTCCGCTCCCTGCAGGGTCAGAACTATCTCTCACCGTTCAAAGGGCGCGGTATGGAGTTTGATGAATCGCGCCCCTATACCTCGGGTGACGATATCCGCAGCCTTGACTGGCGGGTGACGGCCCGCACAGGCAAGCCGCACACCAAGCTGTTTCGCGAAGAACGGGAACGTCCCGTCATGGTGGCGGTGGATTACCGGCCCGCTATGTTCTTCGCCACTCGGGGTTCTTTCAAGTCGGTTGTCGCCGCCAGGTGTGCTGCGCTGCTGGCCTGGCGTGCGGCACAACAGGGAGACCGCCTGGGCGGCTTCATTTTCTCGCAGCAGGAGCACTGGGAGGGCAGGCCCAGCCTGGGTAGTGCGGCCACCCTGCATTTTCTGCAGCAGCTCGCGAGTCGCGGGCAGATCGATCGGCAGCCCGCAGAGCGAGAAGCGAACCCTGAGACTTTAAACAAAGCCGTGGCGCGCTTGCGGCGCGTTGCGCGACCCGGCAGTCTGATTGCCCTGATCAGTGACTTTCGCCACCTGGGCGCCAACTCGGAAGCCCATCTGGCACAGCTTTCCCGGCACAATGAACTGGTGCTGATCTTTGTCTACGACCCGCTGGAAACGCATCTTCCCCCGGCGGGACAGTACCGGGTTGCCGAGCACGAACGGCAACTGACCCTGGACACCCGCAGCGAGCGGGCGCGATTCGACTACGCGGAACGCTTTAGCAGGCGTCAAGATCGAATTCAGCGTCTATGCCTTCGCCAGCGTATGATCTTCCTGCCCTGTGCCACCAACGATGATCCGCTGCTGCGCCTGCAGCAGGGTCTGAGGCTGCGCCAGCCATGAATCCCGGGAGCGAGCTGCCGCTGCGTGATATTCATTTACCCGATCCGCTGTCCTGGTGGCCACCGGCCCCCGGCTGGTGGCTGCTGTTGACGCTGCTGGTGGCCATCGCGTTGTTGGGCGGGTACCTGCTTCATCGCTACAGACGCAATGCCTTACGGCGTGCAGCGCAACAGGCCTTACACAGGATCGGCGAAGACTACCGGCAATCCGGCGATGCGCGGGTGCTGGCGCAGCAGCTGTCAATACTGTTGCGGCGTGTGAGTCTGAGCTGCTATCCACGCCGGCGGGTGGCGGGACTCACCGGGCGCGCCTGGCTCAGTCTGCTGGATCGCTGCCTGCCTGGAGAAGAGTTTCAGCAGGGTGCAGGACGCGTACTCATCGATGCGCCTTACTCGCTTGACAGCCGCGTCGATGGGCCTGCTCTGCTGCAGCTTTGCGAGCGCTGGTTGCGCCAGCTGCTCAAAGCGAAAGGTGTACGGGCATGATGCAGTTCGAATGGCCCTGGTTGTGGCTGTTGCTGCCATTGCCTTGGCTGCTGCGCCGCTTGTTACCAGCTGTGCCCCCGCGTGGTGACGCTGCGCTGCGCGTGCCCTTCCTGGAAGATTTCAGCGCAGCGCACGGTAGTCCCCAACCAGCTGCACCGCAAGGTTGGCCGCTGTGGGTCGCCGCTATGGCATGGCTGTTACTCATTGCGGCACTCACACGCCCGCAATGGCTGGGTGATGCCGTTGAACTGCCGGTCAGCGGCCGCGACCTGATGCTGGCGGTGGACCTGTCCGGCTCTATGGAAGTTGAGGATTTCCAGTGGCAGGGCGAACTGGTGAACCGGCTGGTCGCCACCAAAGTCGTGGCCAGCCGGTTTATCGACCGCCGCATGGGTGACCGGCTCGGCCTGATCCTGTTTGGTCAACAGGCGTATCTGCAGACGCCCCTCACTTTCGACCGGGAAACTGTCAAACAGCTGTTACTGGAATCGGCAATCGGTCTGGCGGGTAAGGAAACAGCCATCGGTGACGCCATCGGTCTGGCGGTCAAACGTTTACGCGATCACCCGGCGAACAGCCGGGTACTGATTCTGTTGACCGATGGTGCCAACACCGCCGGTGAGGTCGATCCGCTGAAGGCGGCGGAACTGGCGGCAGAGGCAAAGCTGAAGATCTACACCATCGGAATTGGTGCCGATGAAATGCTGGTGCGTTCCCTGTTCGGCACACGCCGGGTAAACCCCTCCCAGGATCTCGACGAAAAAAACCTGCGCGCTATCGCCGATACAAGCGGCGGCCGCTATTTCCGCGCCCGCGACATGCAGGAACTCGAACAGATCTATCAGTTGCTGGACGAACTGGAACCCGTCGATGAAGAGGCCCAGTACTTCAGGCCTGTGCACGCGCTTTACCCCTGGCCACTGGCCGCTGCGCTGCTGCTGGCACTGCCGCCATTCTGGTTTTACCTGCGTGGAAACGGGCCGTGAGTGAATTCCACTTCCTGCGTCCACTCTGGTTGCTGGCCCTGCCGGCCGTGGCGGTGCTTATCATCGGCTTGCTGCGCGCAAGACACAGCAGCTGCGGTTGGAAGGCGGTGTGCGACGCGCAGCTGCTGCCCTTTGTGCTGGCCGCACAGCGGGAGACACAACGCCGTTCATCAGCGCCGTGGCTGGTTGGTATGACAGGCAGCCTGCTGATCATCGCGCTGGCGGGCCCCACCTGGGAGCGTTTACCGCAACCGGTATTTCGTGATCAGTCAGCGCTGGTGATCGCCCTCGATCTGTCGCGTTCCATGGATGCAGGCGATCTCAAACCCAGTCGGCTGATCCGGGCCAGGCACAAAATCACCGATATTCTAAGGGCCCGCCAGGCAGGACAGACCGCCTTGCTGGTGTATGCCGGTGAAGCGTTTACCGTTACCCCCCTGACCGACGACGCAGACACTATTCTCAACCAACTGGCCAGTCTCGACACCGGCATGATGCCATCACAAGGCAGTCGTGCCGACCTTGCCCTGGCGGCGGCAGCTGACTTGTTGCAACAGGCGGGCGCCACCCGCGGTGACATCCTGCTGGTTACCGATGGTATCGAAGGCGACGCATTGGCATCGCAACTGGTCAGCTTGCGCAAACAAGGCCACCGGCTATCCATACTCGGCACCGGCAGTCAACAGGGTGCACCGATTCCCGTCGCTGAAGGCGGTTTCCTCAAGGATGCGCAGGGCTCCATCGTAGTGCCCAGGCTCGATGCCGCCGCGCTGCAACGCTGGGCGCAGCGCGGTGGTGGACGTTATGCCGCGATCCGAGCGGACGATCATGATATCCAGTATCTGTTTGCCGGGCGGACAACGGGCAACCTGGATCAGGCGGAACAGGCCAGCGGCCTTCAGTCAGAGCAATGGCGCGAACAAGGTCCATGGCTGATCCTGCTGGTGATCCCGCTGGCTGCACTGGCTTTCCGGCGTGGCGTACTGGTACTGTTGCTGCCGTTGCTGATGCCTGTGCCGGAGTCCGCCCACGCGGTGGATTGGGGCAGCCTGTGGAGCCGCCCCGATCAGCGGGGTATGCGGGCACTGGAGGAAGGGGAGGCAACGGCCGCGGCACAATATTTCGAGGATCCGCAATGGAAAGCCGCGGCACAGTACCGCGCCGGTCTCTATGAACAGGCAGCCGCCAGCCTGGAGCCGGTCAAAACGCCTGATGCGCTCTATAACCGCGGTAATGCCCTGGCCAGGCTCGGTCAGCACCCGCAAGCCATGGCCAGTTATCAACAGGCGCTTGAGCTCGATCCCGATCACGAAGACGCCAGATACAACCTGGAACTGCTGCAGCAGCAACAGCAACAGTCAGAACAGGATTCACAGGATTCACAGGATTCACAGGATTCACAGGATTCACAGGATTCACAGGATGCCTCCGCTGCAGGCGACCAGAAACCGGGCGATCAACAGCATGCCGGTTCCGATTCGGAGCAGCCTCAGTCTGCCGAACAGGCCGCAAGCGAGGCGGCTGACCAGGAGGGTGCGCAGCATGCCTCGAGTGCCGGTGAAGAGACGCGGGCTGATCAAGGCAACAACGAGGGTGACGCGCAGACCTCGTCGACGCAGGAAACGCAAGCGTCCGAACAACCGGGTGAAGTCGATACCGCCGACATGGCCTCTAGCGGCGAACAACACACTGAAGAAGCATCCGATCCCGCCACAGAACAGTGGCTGCGCCGTATTCCTGATGACCCCGGCGGTCTGTTGCGGCGTAAGTTTCTTTACCAGTACCAGCAGCGCGAGCGTCGCGCAAAACCCGAGGACGAGCCATGGTAGCGCGTGTAGTGCTGATATTGCTGCTTATCCTGTATGCAGCCGGAATCCGGGCCACGACCATTCGGGCACACCTCGACCGCAATCCGGTAACGGTCAATGAGTCGTTTCTGCTGACGTTCGATGTGCAGGGAGAAGCCGATGGCGAAGCGGATTTCTCGCCTCTGGAAGCCCTGTTCGATATCCTCAACCGCTCACAGGGCAGCAAGATTCAAATCATCAACGGTCGTATGGATCGCACCAGTCAATGGCAGCTGACCCTGATGGCACGTGATGTCGGTAATTACACCATTCCGGCCATCAGCTTCGGCAAGGACCGCAGCAACAGCCTGCCCCTGGTGGTAGAGGCTGAAACAGCCGATGCTTCCGACCAGCTTGGCAGCATCTTTCTGGAAGCGGAACTGACCCCGCAGCAGGCGTATGTGCAATCACAGCTGGTGTATACGGTTCGGCTGTTGCGTTCGGTGAATCTGCGCAGTGGCAGCCTCAGTGAGCCGAAGCTCAGCGGCGTGGAGGTGATGGTCGAAAAACTCGGCGACGACCGCAGTTTCGAAACCCTGCGCAATGGCGTGCGTTACGTCGTCGTCGAACGGAGTTTCGCCATCTTTCCCCAGCAAAGCGGTACCCTGACAGTGGAACCCACGGTATTTCAGGGGCAGATCATTGAGGGGAGCCGGTTCAACTTTAAGGAGACCCTGCGCAGTAAGCGGGTGGCATCCCAACCCTTCAGCGTGGCTGTGCAGCCCATACCCGCGGCTGCGCAACGTCCGTGGCTGCCCAGCCGGGAACTGCGGCTGGGGG
>Ga0209456_10000848_pt1 | contig 15520 bp, 13 predicted proteins | sample COG_11_FD_184755 | JGI IMG/M metagenome (GOLD analysis project Ga0209456, IMG submission 184755) | Pelagic marine sediment microbial communities from the LTER site Helgoland, North Sea, for post-phytoplankton bloom and carbon turnover... | ecosystem: Environmental > Aquatic > Marine > Neritic...
TATGTAGGGCCACTCGAAACCGCGAAGCAGGACTGTGCCAATCCGAGCCAGTTCGATGAACGAAGTGCAATCTTGACCGGGTCGAGCCTCGAACTTAACCCCTCATGGGTGTCCGCGTACGTGGGTTCGCCGGCGTTGGCCAGCTCACGAAACTCGATTTCGGACGTCCAGTGGGACCTGATGCTGGAGGCGAGCAACGACCCGCCCGAGCTCGAGCCGACGACGCACATTGGCTATGCCCTGGGGCATGCGCGGGTGGCGACGGATGAAGGGAGCGACTGGCCGCTCAACGGCTGGACCATCAGTGAATCGCCCAAGGTGGGCGACGACCCGCCGTCCTGTTTGGATGGGAGCTGCTCGGACAACCGCAGCGTCCGCGAGCCGCATCTGCTCGCCGAGCTCAACGAGGATGGAGAGCTTCGCGACCTCGTTTTGTCGTTTGCGCGAGAGCTCGTGAGCGACCCGAGCGAGCGCGACGTGTTTGGGATTCAACTCGTGCGGCCGGTGGGGAGCCCCGGGACTTCGCTGGCGCTTCCGGGGACCGCGACCCTTTCGCCGGCCCAGATTCCAGACTGCGTGAGCTTGCGGGATCCCGCGTTAATTCCAGTGGATCCGGAGGCGCAGGAAGGGTACTGGCTGCTGTTCACCTGCGTCGACGGGGCGGGTGCGGCGATGGAGATTCACGCGGTTCGGATCTCGCGCGCGCTCGAAGTGGTGGGCGAAGGCGGCGGGCCGATGCGGCGCGTGGTGCTGGTGGCGAGCGAGCTGGGGCCCTTTGCGGCAGCTGGGATTCGTTCGCCCGAGCCGGTGATTTCGTTTGAGAAGGACGGAATGCGTTTGCGGATTTGGTTCCTGGCGCAGAGCACGCCGGGGGAGTGGGGCGTGGCCCTGGCCGAGGCGCGAACGCACGACACGGCGGTGCTCGCGTTCGAGCTTCCCGAGCCGGTTCCTTTCCTCGTGAACCCCATCATCAGCAGCACCTCGAGCTTGGTGCGCAGCGGCTGCTTTGGTGAGGATTGCACCATTACTGGAATCGCCGTGGCCCCCCGCGCCGACGACCCGAGCCGGCTTCGATTCGTGTTGGCACGGCGCTTGTATCTACCGAGTGGGGACCCGACCGACCAATTAATCCCTTTGGAGCAAACTTGGAGCAAGCCTTGAGCCGAAATCGACGATGCGACCGCTGGAACTGGCTGACCATGGCCGCGGTGCTGGCCGTGGTTTCGTTCGGCTGCGGGGAAACCGGGAGCGCCGGCTCGTCGCCTACCATGGATTCGGGCACGGGCGGCAGCGCGGGCAGCGCCGGCGCAGGGGGCGACTCGGCTGTGAACGGCGGTGCGGGGGCGCCGAACTTCGCCGACGCGCTTGGGGAGAACCCCGCGCTCTTCGCGGACCCGCTGCGGAACCCCGGCGACTTCCCCGGGATGAGCACCGACGCGACCGAGGGCGCGCAGGGGTACGCCGAGGCGGCGCTCGCTTGCTACGCAACGCCTGATGCCTGCGCAGGGCCCGAGTGCGGCGCGTTTGCGTCTTGCTGTGTGAACACCGGCGCATGCTGCGCGCCCGTCGTCGACAACGCGGCGCTGCCGGCGGCACTCGACTTCCGGGGTTGCGGCGCGCTCGAGCTCTCGGCCTGCGCCGAAGCGAGTAGCGCCGTGACGACGACGTTTGGCGAGCTCGAGCCGGTGCTCAACGCGCGGGGCTTGGTGCCGAACGGGACGGCAAGCGCAGAAGGCGGCGCGCTCATCGGCGAGCCGGTGAACCTCGCTTCGCAGCGGGTCGAGCTCGACGTACAATTCGCGCTGCCGGTGGGCTGCAGCGGCACCTGCCTCGAGAGCGCAGGCGTGGCGTTCACGGCGAACGCACCGGGGCCGTTTGTCGATGCGGAGGTGGGCCTGCTCTTGAGCGGCTCGCGCGAGCTGGTGAACGTGATGGTTGGGAACGAGGTGGCGGATTCGTTCTTCGCGGGGCCCGGAAGCACCAAATGGCGCTTGGTTTTGTCGCCCGATGGCGTGGCGCAGCTGTTTCGCGACGGCGCACTGCAAGGCCGATATGCGTTTGATGCGGCGGCGCTCACGCGAGCGCAACTCGTGGCGTTTGGGCGCAATTTGAGCGCGACGGCCAACAGCGCGGCGATTGCCTCGATTGAGGTGCAGGTGGCGGACTGCGACAACCCGCGCGCCTGGCGCGAGCGGCAGCCGGTTTCGGTTTCGATTGGCGTCAGCGACGCTGTGCGCCACGCCTTTGGAGCGGGGCCGTCGATTGTGAACCTCGGGCAGACAAAGCAGGTTGCGTACGAGCTCGACGGGGCGATTTACGTCGGTGAGCTGGTCACGCCGGGCGAAGTGTTCGTCGCGGTGCCGGCTCCGGTTCTCGTTCCGAGCGAGCCGGACGAGGCGATGGGGCTCGAGGACCCCGAGCTCGTGTTCGATGGCAGCAACGTGTTCCTGTTTTACACGGCGCGCGATGCGGGCGGCGCAGGGCGCATTCGTGCGGCGGTTTCGGATCTCGGCGTGGCGGCGTTCACGCGGACCGGGGTGCCGGGGCTGATTCCGGCGGGCGACATCGTCTCCTACGAGGCGCCGACCGTCGCCTACCGCGAGGGGCTGTGGTTGCTCGTCGTTCGCGCGACCTACACGGACGGCGCCACCGAGCTGCAGGCCTTTTACACGAGCAACCTCGACGACGGCTGGGCTCCTGTGGTGAACGGCGGCCTCGAACAGCTTACGCGCGTAGAGAGCGCCACCGCCGAAATCACCGAGCCGAGCCTGATGATTCACAACAGCGCCTACCAGCTCTACTACGCGCGCCGCAACGGCACGCGCTGGTCGGTGGAGCTCTTGGTTTCGGACGAGCTCGTGCTTTGGCGGCCCATGGGTGATGTGCTCGGCGGCAGCGATGAAGCGTATGACAGCCTGGGCGCGCGGAGCCCTGACGCGATTTCCGGGCCTGACCGAATCGACATCGTGTACTCGGGGCAGAACGGGGTGGCGTTTCGGCTGGGAACCGCCTCGCGGACCGCTCCTTCGGACACGGCGCCGAGCATCTTTTGACAGCGCGGCCCTTGGCACCGATGTTGGAGAGATGGCGCCCTTCGAGACGGAGCCTCCTCCAGCGCAACCGAGCGGCAAGGCCCGGCGGCGAAGCGGTGCGTTCATTGCAGCGTTCGTGGCGCTGCAGTTTCTGATTCCGCTGACCTACCTGACGCGCGATGACACGGCCGACGAGCGCTTCACCTGGCGGCGCCTGAGTGAGCCCGCGGCAGCTGCATGCGAAACCGATGCTTCGCTCGAACGCCTGAACGGAGAGCGCGAAGCGGTTGCCGTGGAGAAACTGATTCACCAGGACTGGGTCGCGTACGTCGCACAGGGGCGGCGCGCGGTGGTCGAGGCATTTTTGAAAAGTCAGTGCGAGGCGGACGGGGTGGTGTCGGTGGCGCTGCTCAATCGCTGCGACGACGAGCGCGGGGTGCGGGAGTACACGCTTCGCTGCGGCGGCGAGCGGGCGCACGAAACCATCCGGACGGCAGGGCGATGAAGGCCTTGGAGCGGTACTGGTTTGGGGACGTGGCGCTAGCGAGGCCCTACCTGCTGCTGCGCATGGTGCTCGTGCTGTTGGCGTTCGACACCTGGCTCAACATGATGCCCCAGGGGGCGAAGTACGGCGTCGGCGCGTTCAACGTGGCGCACTTCCCATGGTTCGACGGCTTCGTGCCGAGCTCCAGCTTCTATGTGGGCGTGCTGGCGTTCACCGGCGTGCTGGCGCTGAGCCAGGCGCTCTACCGGCCTCACCGGATTGCAATCGTGCTCATCGCCATGGGCTACACGCTCGGCTGGTCGTGCAGCCTGCTCGACTCGGTCCCTTACCATTACCTGCTTTCGCTCTACCTCGTGTGCTTCGTGTTTTTTCCGATGCTGAGCGCGCGGGCCGCGTTCTCCCGGTCGGACCGGGTGCCGCGGGGAAGCGTGGCGGCGTATGTGCTCTTCTGCGTGACGACCGCCATCGTTTACTTTTACGTGGCGGCCTGGGCTGCCGCACGCGGGGAGTCGTACTGGCTGCCAATGGCCTGCTGCGTCGGGTACCTGCTGGTGAGCATGCAAGACCGCGTGGAGCTTCCCGCGATTCGGCTGCTCGCGCCCATGTTGGTGGCTGCACCGCTCACGTTTCACTTGGCGACACCCCAGGCCGGCTGGCTGCCCGTGTACATGACAGGCATCGCGCTCCTCGTGTTTTCGCCGATGCAGTGGGTGCACGCGTTCGGTCGCGCGTTGACCCAGCCGGTGCGCGGGCTGCTCGACGAGACCGAGCCCCAGGGAGGCGGCCTCGACGAGCGCGCATCGCAGGTGTTTTACCTTTCGCTCTTCGGTTTGGTAATCGCGCCGATGCTGAGCATGTTCGTCGACCTGCCCGGCGTGAAGACCGGCTGCAGCTTGACCGCCATCGCGATGCTGGTGGTGATGGGGCGGCAGCTCTATTTCACGCCGCGCTGGCGCCCCCTTTGGCGCGTGGCCAGCCTGTTCGCCGGCTGCCTTGCGCTCTTGGTGACGATGAGCGCGAGCGATGCGCGGTTCGACTACTACCGGGAAGGCGAGCTCGATGCGGACCGCCGCGGCGACACCGAAGCGGCCATGATGTTTCGCGAAAAGGCCGAGCGTTACGCCCCATAGGCCGATTCCCAAGCGCTGTGCTCAAGAACGCGCCAATCAAGGCGCTGGCTGCTAGTCTGCGCCTGGATGTTGACGGGTGACGGCTGGATCACGTTCGCGGTAATCGTGGGGATGGTGGTCGTCATGGCGGCGAACCTCGCCGGGCCCGACCTCGTCCTCATCGCGGGCGTCACTGTCTTGCTCCTCGCGGGCATCATCGAGCCGGCCGAAGCGTTCACCGGCTTTTCGAACCCTGCGGTCATCACGATTGCAGCGCTCTTCGTGGTTGCCGCTGGCGTCAAGGAGACCGGGGGCCTGGACCTTGCGGGACGCGTCGTGCTCGGGCGCCCGCGCTCGCTTTCGGGAGGCCAGCTGCGGATGATGTTCCCAGTCGCGGCGCTTTCGGCGTTTTTGAACAACACGCCGGTCGTGGCGATGTTTGTGCCGCTCGTGACGAGCTGGGCGCGGCGCTGTCACTTCAGTGTGTCGCTCATGCTGCTGCCGCTCTCGTATGCATCGATTCTCGGCGGCATCTGCACACTCATTGGCACGAGCACGAATCTGGTTGTCGCAGGCCTCGCGAAGGAGTGGGACCCGAGCATCGAGTTCGGGATTTTCGACATCGCGGTGCTCGGCATCCCCGCGCTTGCCATCGGGATGCTGTTCATCGTGGTGACCTCGCAATGGCTGCTCAAGGACCGGCGTGGTGCGTTACAAGAGCTTGGGAAGGCGCGCGAGTACACCATTGCGATGCGCGTGGAGAAGGGCTCGCCGGTCATCGGCGAAAGCATCGAGGAGGCCGGCCTACGTTCGCTCCGGGGCGTGTATCTCTACGAAATCGAGCGCGCCGGAAGGGTGCTTGCCGCGGTTCCGCCGACGACAGTGCTGCGCGAAGGCGACCGGCTTCACTTCACCGGGGTCGTCGATTCGGTGGTCGACTTGAGAAAGCAGCGCATCGTCCCCGACACCGACCAGGTCGACAAAATCACGGCTCGGCGAGACCGAATGCTCGTCGAGGCCGTCATCGGGGCCCATTCGTCGCTCGCCGGGCAAACCGTCCGGCAGAGCCGATTTCGCACCATTTACGACGCGGCGATTCTCGCGGTCCATCGGCAGGGCGTGCGCGTGACCGAAACCAAGGTCGGCGACATTCGGCTTCAGCCAGGGGATGTGCTGCTCATCGAGTCGCACCCCGAATTCGCCCAGGCGCGTCAGCGGGACCCGAACTTTGCGCTCATCGCCGAGGTGGAGGACAGCGCCCCACCCCGACACGATCGCGCATGGCTGGCCGCCGTCGTGCTCTTCTTGATGGTGCTCGTGAATGCGACGGGCGCCATGAACCTGATGACCGCGTCGCTGAGCGCGGCCGGCTTGATGTTGCTGACGCGCTGCTTGACCGGCGAGCAGGCGCGGCGCTCGGTCGACTGGACGGTGCTCATCGCGATTGCGGCGGCGTTCGGAATCGCCATCGCGCTGCAGAAGAGCGGTGCGGCCGAGGTCATCGCGTCGCGCATCATCGATTTTGCCGCGCCGTTCGGGACCGTCGGCGTGCTCGCTGCCCTCTACACCATCACCGCGGTGCTGGCCGGCCTGGTGACGACCAAGGCTTCGGCGGCGATCATGTTCCCCATCGCGGCGACCGCGGCGCAGGCGCAGGGGATCGGGCTTTTGCCTATCAGCTACATGACGATGATTGCCGCGGCGACGGCCTTTTCGACGCCCATCGGCTTTCAAACGAACCTGATGGTGTACGGCCCGGGCGGGTACAAGTACACCGACTTCCTGCGCTTGGGCTTGCCGCTTCAAACGCTGGTGGGCATCTGCACCGTCACCATCATCGCCTTTGCCTGGCTCTGAGCTGCCGTGCCTCGTTTTCCGAACATCTCTGAACACGCCCACTCGGTTTCGGCCGGCGTGTACAGCCAGCTCGCGCAGCGTGCACGCGCGAAGAACGCCGAGGTGTTTTCGCTGCACGTGGGCGACACCTACCGTGACCCGGTGCCTGCTGCGCGGGCCGAGCAGCAGTTGAGCGGGGAGCGTCCGGGGCTGCACAAGTACGCACCGGTGCAGGGCGAGCCGAGCGCCATCGACGCCTTCCTCGACTATGTCCAGGCGCGGCACGGCGAGACCCTCGACCGGGAGCTCGTGCAGGTGATGTCGGGCGCGACGGCCGGCCTGAGCATCGTCTGCCAGGTCTTGCTCGAGCCGGGGGACGAGGTGCTGCTGCCCTCGCCGTTTTGGCCGCTGAGCCGCGGCATCATCGCGACCAAGGGGGCGGTGCCGGTCCAAGTCCCGTTTTACACGCGGCTCGACGACCCTGGCTTCGACGCCGAAGCTGCGCTCGAAGCGGCGGTGACCGAACGCACGGTCGCGCTCTACGTCAACACGCCGAACAACCCGAGCGGCCGCGTGCTATCGGAACAAACCGTTGCGGCCATGGTGCGCGTCGCCAAGCGGCACGACCTCTGGCTGTTCTGCGACGAGGCCTACGAAGAGATTTACTTCGACCGGGAACCGCCGGGAGCGATTTGGAAGCGCCCCGAGGTCCGCGACCGCGCGATTGCGTTTCACACGCTTTCGAAGACCTATGGTTTCGCCGGAGCAAGAATCGGATTCACCCATGGGCCGAAGAGCGTCATGGGCGCGGTGCGCGGGATGCAGACGTTTCACACTTATTGCGCGTCGCGGCCGATGCAGTTTGGCGCGGTCGGAGCGTTGCGCGAGGGCGGAGCCTGGGTCGAAGAGAGCCGTGCGCTCTACCGGGACTCCGGCTACCTGGCCGCCGACGCACTTGGCGTTTCGCGACCCGAGGGCGGGACGTTTTTGTTCCTCGACGTGAGGGGCTTGCTCGAGGCAGGCGCCGAGGATTGCAGCGCGTTCTTGGAGCGCTGCGCCGACCAGGGCGTGCTGCTGACGCCGGGACGCTCGTGCGGCGACGACTACGCGCGCTGGGTCCGGCTCTGTTTCACGTCGGTGCCCCCGGCTCGACTCGAGGCGGCTTTGGAGAAGCTGGTGCCTTTGTTTCGAAGACCGTCTTAGCGAACCAGCCATCGATGGAGAGCGAACCCGGGCCGGTCAAGGTCAGGGAAGCGTAGACCGCGGCGTAGAGCATCGGCAGCTCCCGCGTGGCCCACGGGTCGTTGAAGTGGTGCGCGAACGCGGCGACCATCATCGCGATGAAGAGCGTGGCCGAAGCGAAGCGGCCGAACACACCGAGCAGCAGCAAAATGGAGCAGCCCACCTCTGCAAACAGGATGAGCATGACGCTCATTTCGGCGCCCACGTTGAGAGGGTCGGGAAAGCTCTGAAGGAGCATATCGTAGTCGAGGGCCTTGGGGACCCCGTGGCTCAGCATCATCAAAGACACCGCAACCCGGAGCAGGAGGGCGCCATTTTCGGCGAGCGTTCGTCGCATGCGGGGCAGCATACAGCGGGGGCGCAGCGGCGGCATGGCGAATCGAGCAGCGCACTATGGAGGTCGCGTCAAAGCTCGTTACACTTGAGGGGTGGGGGAGTGTCCAAGCTGTGTTTCGATGCCGCTCTCGGGTTACGAAGCGAGCCCGGGCGTCGAGGTCGAGCTCTGCGCGCAATGTCGCGGGCTCTACTTGGACCGCCACGAGATCCGCGAGCTCGTGGGCCGGGGCTCGCTCGGCAGGGCGACCGAGGTCGTGCCGCTTTCCTTGGGTGACGAAGTCGGTATGCGCTGCCCGAAGTGCGTGGACCCGGCGATGCAACCGCTGGGCATCAAGGGCGCGCCCGAGGCCGACTGCTGGCAGTGCCGCGCCTGCGGAGGGATGTGGCTCGCCGACGGAGCGTTCTTTGCCTTGGCGCGCGCGCTTCGGACTTCGCTGCCGGTGCCGCCGATTGCAAAGCCCATCGTCAGCGAGGCGCCGTCGCTCCCGACAGGCCCGCGGCTCACCCACAGCCGAAGCCGATTCGACGAAGGCTTGGAGAATCTCGTCGCGGTGCCTGTGCTGCTGTTGCTGAGCTGGTGGCTCTGTTCGGGGTACTTAGGACGGCTCTTGTCGTTCTTGGTGGGGATGCCCTTTCACGAGCTCGGCCACGCCGCCGGGTCATGGCTGAGCAGCCGCATCGCCATTCCGCTTCCGTTTTTCACGTTCTGGTACGACGACCAATCGGTTTTGATGGGGCTCATCGTCGCCAGCGTGCTTGGCTGGTTCCTCTTCCACACCTACCGCGAGAAGAACTGGTTCATGTTCGGCAGCGTGTCGGTGGTGACCTTCGCCTGGTTCGTCATCACGTTTCTCGTTTCGCCGACGCGCACGCTGATGTGGCAGATTCTATCGGGCGCGCTCGGGGAGCTCGTCTTCGCCGGGTTCATCCTCATCGCGTTTCACTTCCCGGGGCCCGACCGTTTGCGATGGGACTTCTGGCGATGGGTCGCCGTGATTCCCGCGGCGATCTGCTTCACGCACGCCTTGACGCTCTGGTACAGCGCGTCGACCGACGTGTCCAAGATCCCCTGGGGCTCGGCCGTCGGGAGCGAAAGCGACGGTGACATGAATCGCCTCGTCGCCCAGTTTGGCTGGACGGCCCCCGAGCTTGCGGGCTTCTACATGAACGTCGGCTACCTCGGCGTCACGGCGCTGGCCATCGCGTACGCCTACGCGGTGTACCGCTTGGTGCGAGGGCGAAGGGGGATGTCCCTATCGCCTAAGAGCTTAGGCCCCACTTGGCTTTATTTTCGGAGACTTGCTCGGGAGTTGGCTGCTCGATGCCGTCGTTGACGGGGACCTCGAAGTCGTCTTGGACTTCCATCATCTTCGCGTTGAGCGGGGTGTCGTCCTCGAACACCGGGGGAACCGACGCATCTTCGTAGATGGCTTCCCAGGGACATTCGGGCTCGCACGCGCCGCAGTCGATGCACTCTTCGGGCTGGATGTACAGCTGATTGGGGAACGTCTCGGCGTCGTCACCCTTGTACTCGTAAATGCACTCGACGGGACAGACGTCGACGCAGGATTTGTCGACGCAGTCGCGGCAAAGACGTGTAATGACCCAGGTCATCGGACTCCCTTTCCAAAAAAAGTGGCTGAACGCTAGCAGGGGCGCCGGGCGGGGTCAAAGATGGCCGGGCGGCGGCTATCCTTTGGGCTTGGCGCTCTTGCGCTTCTTGGCAGCCGCCTTCTTGGGCTTCTTCTTGTTGGGCGCTTCGCTCGGATGACAGCCGGCGCAAGTGAAGTTTTCGATGCCGAGGAGCTTGCCCATCCCGGGCGTGACGACCTCCTGCATGAACTTCACTGCCTCGGGGAAGGTCGACAGCATGCCGCGGTGCCCCGGCGTGCCCTCGGGCGGGACGATGTACATCGACGGGGCGGGCATTTTGAAATCGATTTCGCGCATCTCTTCGCCGTGGCAGTCGACGCAGTCGAAGTCGCCATATTCTTCGGGGTCGTGGCCGGCGAAGAGCTCCTTCATGATGGGGTTCACCTTGCCAATCATGTAGAACTCCCGGTCGGCGACGCTCATTTGCTCCCAGGGGGAGTCGGGTGGCGTGAGCCCCATCACCTCCATGGCACTGACCTTGCCTTTCGACCCAGAGGTCGCGGGCTTCGACCCACCGCAGGCCATCGCGAACAACACCAGAGCCAGGGCGACTGTTTTCATGCTTCCTGTCATCGCTTCGCATGGTAATTCATGCGCAGCGTGTTCGCACAGTTTCAACGGCAGATGGTTTTCCCGGGGCCGGAGGGGGTCAGCGTCTCGCTGCTGAGCGAAGTTGCGGGGAAGGTCGGCGCCACGGAGCTCCGCATCGCCACCGAAGATGGCGAAACCCTTTACGGATGGCACCGGGCCGCGGTCTGGTCGGGGCCGCCACGGGTCGTCCTCTACTTCCACGGCAACGCATCGTCGCTGCTCGCACAAATCGAGCTGCAGAACCTCTTGCTGAGCGAGGGCTGGGATTTCGTCGGCATTCACTACCGCGGCTACCCGGGAAGCAGCGGTGTCCCGAGCGAGACGGGGTTACACCGCGATGCGATGGCCGCGTGGCGCTGGGTGACCAGTGAGCTCGGCACCGCGCCGAGCCGCGTGGCGATTCACGGACGGAGCTTGGGCGGTGGCGTGGCCGTGCAGCTCGCGGCGAAGGTGGGCCCAGGCGCCCTGGTGATGGAGTCGACGTTCACCTCCTTGGTCGCCCTCGCCAAGGAACACTACCCGTTTCTTCCAATCGGAAGCGTGCTGCGGCACCGCTTCATGACGCGCGAATTCGTGGGGAAGGTGTCGTGCCCGGTGCTCGTCGCCCACGGTCGCGCAGACACTCTCATCGATGTGCACCACGGCAAGGAGCTCGCCAGGCTGTTTCAGGCGGATGCGTACATCGAAGTCCCGCGCATGGACCACAACGACGTGCTTCTCGTCGGGACCATCGCGGCACGCTACCTCGCGTTTCTCGAAGCGGCGGTGCCCGGGACACCGCAGTAGAGCCATTCGCCGCTCGTGAGCTATGGTACGCCGAATGCCCACCGCCTCCATCGCCGTGCCCGCTTGCCTGCTCCTGTGTCTCGCGCTCGGCTGCCAACGCGGCAAGGACCAGGCCGTCGTCATCGAGCCAAGCTCGGTCCGAGCCTATGACCAGACCAGCCCGGTCGACCCCTTCGGCGCGGGAACAGGCGCCTACGCTGCCTTGCGCGACGCGACCGACGCTGCGCTCGCGCTCAATTGGAGCGGGGAGCTCGACGACTTCGCGCCCTGGCTCGATGAGGAAACCGACTTGGTGGAGCGAGCGCTCGCCTTGCTCAAAGCCCTTCGCGTGGGGCCCGGCGATGTCTACGCCGTCGCGAACGGGCGAATCGCGAATGTCTACGAACGGATTGCAACGGCGTTGACCCAGGCCTCGGCCGAAGCGACGGCGGCGGGCTTCGATCCCGACTGGAAGGACCAAGAAGGGCGGCTTTGGGAGCAGGCCAATGCCTTTTGGGCGCGATGTGCGCGGGGCTGCAGCACGGGGGGGCCGCACCTGGACGCCTGGGACCTTCGATGCCGTGCGGGGCTCGCCAATAGCCAAGCAAAATTGACGCCTTAGCTCAAAATCAAATCGCCTCGACAGCATAAGTGAAACATGTTCTATTTCTTCTCTATGGCAAAAGGGAAGAAATCTCGGGCCCCGAGACCGGCCGATCCACCGCTCGTCCTGACCAAGGACGAGCGCGCTGCCTGGGACGACGAGGCGGATGTCGTAGTCGTGGGGTTCGGTGGGGCGGGGGCCTGCGCGGCGCTCGAAGCCCATGCCGCAGGCGCCCGGGTGCGGGTGCTCGACCGCTTCCATGGAGGTGGCGCGACCGCGATTAGCGGCGGTGTGTTCTACGCGGGCGGCGGCACGCACATCCAACGTGAAGCGGGCGTGAGCGACGATGCGGACGAGATGTTTCGCTACCTTTCGCTCGAGGTGAAGGGTGTGGTCTCCGAAGAGACGCTTCGCGACTTTTGCGACCGGAGCGTCGAGAACCTGAGCTGGCTCGAAGGGCACGGCGTACCGTTCGAGGCCTCGCTTTGCCCTTACAAAACGAGCTACCCGACCGACGACTACTACCTCTACTACTCGGGCAACGAAGGGTTCTCTCCCTACAAAGAAGCGGCCAAGCCGGCCCCGCGGGGCCACCGTGCCAAGGGTGCCGGGCTCCCGGGGGAGAGCTTCTACGAGCCGCTTCGCAAAGCCGCGGCGCGGGCGGGCATCCAGGTCGAGTACGAAACCCGGGTGACGCGCCTCATCGTCGACGGCAAGAACCAAGTCCTCGGCGTCGAGTACCGGCAAGTCAAAAAGGGGATTTGGAGCCAGCTGTATCGTCGCTTGCACCAGTCCAGCATCGCCATCGTCAAATACCATCCGAAGACCGCAGCCAAGCTTCGCGAACGCTGCTTCCGGATCGAAGCCGAGCATTCCGTGGTGAAGCGCGTGCGTGCGGTGAAGGGCGTGGTCCTCGCGGCCGGCGGCTTCATTTACAACCGCGCGATGGTGAAGGAAATCGCCCCGAAATACCGGACGGGAATGCCGCTCGGGACGACGTCCGACAACGGGAGCGGCATCCTGCTCGGACAGAGCGTGGGCGGCAAGACCGACCTCATGGATCGAATTTCGGCGTGGCGCTTCATCAACCCGCCGGAGGCGTTCGCAAAGGGGATGATTCTCAACCAGAACGGCGAGCGCTACATCAACGAGTTCAAGTACGGCGCGGCGGTAGGCGAAGCGATGGTCGAGCAGAACGGCGGGGTCGCCCTTCTCATCATCAACGGCGAGCTCAAGAAGCTGGCGCGCGAGCAGTGCAAGCCTGGCAAGGCGCAGTGGTTTCAACGGGCGCCGGCGCTTCTCAATTTGTGGTTCAACAGCAAAGAGGCGAAAACGGTCGAAGAGCTCGCGAAGGTGGCGAAGGTGCCGGTGGACACGCTTCGACGGACGCTCGAGGAGTACAACGACGCCGCGGATGGCAAAGTTCTTGACCGCTTCGGTAAAGACTCGGAGAAGATGCACGCGATGCGCAAGGGGCCTTACTTTGCGATTGACGCGGGCATCAAGAGCAAGCGTTTCCCTTGCCCGACGCTGACGCTGGGTGGTTTGGTCGTCGACGAGCGAACGGGCCAGGTGATGGGCGAACACAGTGGCGTGATTCCCGGCCTGTACGCCGCGGGGCGGAACGCGGTGGGCGTCTGCTCGCGGCAGTATGTGAGCGGTTTGTCGATTGCAGACTGCGTGTACTCGGGCCGGCGTGCGGGCGGTGCAGCGGCCCGCGGTGAGGTTTACGCGGAAAAGGACGCTCCGCCTGCTTCGGAGGCGTCGCCCATCGAGGCCAAGCCTGCGGAAGGGAGGGCGCTCGAAGGCCTGCCCGTGCTGAGCGAGCGCCAGGTCGCCGATCCGTCCCCTGAAACGCATGCGCAGCATGGCCGGCGAGCGCGAAAGGATGGGCTCTACCCGCGGCAGTCGCTCAACCGTTCGATTCGACGCCCCGGCGGCACGACCCGTTTATCGGGAACGCCGCGCGGGCGGATCTCGAAGCGCGTGAGTTGAAAGCGCGAGGGCCTTGACGGGGACCGAGCCCGGCGCAAGGGTGGCTCACGGAAATGACTGAAAAAATGAGCGAAGAAGAGGCCCAAGAATGCGTCCGGAAGCTGCTCGGCTACATGGGCGATGACCCCGAGCGCGAAGGACTCATCGATACACCGAAGCGGGTGCTCGGCGCGATCCGTGAGCAATTTCGCGGGTACCAAGAAGACCCGGTGGCGCATCTGTCGCGAACCTTTACCGAGGTCGAAGGCTACGACGAGCTGGTGCTCGTGAGCGACATCGAGGTTTACAGCCACTGCGAGCATCACGTGGTGCCCTTCGTGGGCAAAGCACACGTGGCCTACATCCCCGACGGCAAAGTCGTGGGGCTTTCCAAAATCGCCCGTGTCGTGGACACCTTTGCCAAACGGCTGCAGGTCCAGGAAAAGCTCACCGCCCAAATCGCCAACGCGATGAACGAGACCCTGACGCCCCAGGGGACGGCGGTCATCATGCAGTGCCAGCACTTCTGCATGTGTTACCGAGGGGTTCGCAAGCCCGGCTCTTGGACGACGACCAGCCGTCTGACCGGTTGCTTCCTCGAGGATGAAGCGGCGCGGATGGAGCTCCTGACCCTGATCGGCATGCATCGCTCGATCGGCGGCGCGGGGAACTGAGCCGGCTCGATCTTGGGGTGTCGGCGGCGTAAAGTACCCGCATGCGCGAAGAGCACTACGACTGGGTCATCATCGGGTCGGGTTTCGGCGGCAGCGTCTCCGCACACCGGCTCACTCAAAAAGGGTACAAGGTCCTCGTCCTCGAGAAGGGGCGGCGCTTCAACGACGAAGACTTCCCGAAGAACAACTGGGACTTGAAGCGTTGGATGTGGAACCCGATGCTCGGCCTGAAGGGGATTTTTCAGATGTCGTTCATGAAGCACATGACGGTGCTTCATGGTGTCGGGGTTGGGGGCGGTTCGCTCGTCTACGCGAACACCTTGCCGACGCCGAAGTCGCCGTTCTTCGAGGGAGGGTCCTGGGGTAGTCTCAGAGACTGGGAGACGGAGCTCGCGCCTCACTACGCGACCGCCAAGCGGATGCTCGGAGCCACACCGAATCCACTCGAGACCAAGGGCGACCGGGTGATGAAGGAAATCGCCCGCGACATGGGTCGCGAAGAGCACTGCAACCCGACCGAGGTAGCCGTGTACTTTGGGGAGCCCAACAAGAAGGTGCCTGACCCGTACTTCGATGGAGAAGGTCCCGACCGCGTGGGCTGCAACTTCTGCGGCGCCTGCATGACCGGCTGCCGGATCGGCGCGAAGAACACGCTGGTCAAAAACTACCTCTACTTGGCTGAGAAGAACGGCGCCGAGGTGCGACCGGAAACCGAAGTGACCGCTATTCGGCCGCGTGAGGGCGGCGACTACCGGGTCGAGACCAAGCCGACCTTCGGCAAGAGCGACGCAGACGCCGTCACAGCAGACCGGGTGGTCCTCTCCGGGGGTGTGATGGGCACGATGCCACTTCTTCTTCAAATGAAGGAGGACCCAGAGGGCCTTCCCAAGCTCTCCGATCGCGTCGGCGACTTCGTCCGCTCCAATAGCGAATCGCTGATTGCAGTCGTCTCACCCGAGAAGGGCACCAATTTCTCGAAGGGCGTCGCCATCACTTCGATTCTGCACACGGACGAGCACAGTCACATGGAGCCAGTGCGCTATGGCGCAGGGTCTGGCTTTTTCCGAACCTTGCTCGCGCCGCACGCGCCGGGGCCGACGGTTCTATCGCGAATTTGGGGCGGGATCGCGGCCTTCATGCGCCAGCCGGTGCGCTGGCTGCGGGCGCTCTTCGTGAGCGACCTGGCCAAGCATTCGCAG
>Ga0209456_10000849_pt1 | contig 15514 bp, 12 predicted proteins | sample COG_11_FD_184755 | JGI IMG/M metagenome (GOLD analysis project Ga0209456, IMG submission 184755) | Pelagic marine sediment microbial communities from the LTER site Helgoland, North Sea, for post-phytoplankton bloom and carbon turnover... | ecosystem: Environmental > Aquatic > Marine > Neritic...
TATATATATATATATATATATATATATATATATATATGTATGTATATATGTATTATGCGCAGGGGCACCGCGCTGAGCTGCGCTTGCCACTTTATTTTTGTCATAAATTAACGAACTAAATTCAGGCGGCTTTTTTTGTACACACACACACTGCCCTTTTTTGGCAGAACGAAATGAACGAAAAACTAAAGTTTAACCCTTTTCTTTATACCTTCTTTAATGCTTTTTAGTTAAAAATAAAACCGAAAAGTTTTGCACTAAAAAACGCCCTAAAAATGGAAAACATTTTTAAGCTTTTTTTTATGATTTTTTTTTTAATTCCCGACAAGTTTTGCATTAGCCTTATTTTTAGCTAAATAAAACTACTTTAAAAATTCCGGTATTTATTGTTTTTAGTTAATTTTATAAGTAAATCAGATTTCGGAAAGCTCCGATCGGTGGCTTCCAATGCCGCTATTTTTTTTAAACTAAAATCTGTAGGTGTCAGCTTTTTCCCGGGGGGTAATTTGTTTTGAAAGCAAAGACTAGGCGTTCAACTCGCCTAAAAGTTTTATAGCCCTAGGAATGATAAATTCTCTCTTCGGCTTACAAGACCGACGCTTTATTATATAAGCTTCTAAGACTTAAACTATGACGACACTCCTCTCCCTTGCTCTAATTAGCACAATTATAATTTTCACGGCCATAGTGTCCCTGATTCTTCAGCGGAAACATCTACTTAATGCGCTTTTAAGTTTAGAAATTATAATTCTAGGTTTATTCTGTATAATAATTTCCACTCTTACCGGTGAAATAAGGGACCTGTTTCTTACTTTTATCATTCTTACCTTCGGAGCCTGCGAAGCCAGGGTTGGTTTGGCCCTCTTAGTTGCTTTAATCCGTAATCATGGTAATGATTTTATCTCTTCTATAAATATTCATAAATGTTAATTCTAATTTTTATAAACTTTTCCCTGCTCTTACTTGCTCTAGCGGCCTTACCCCTATTTTGACATAGTATTTTAATATGAATATTTACTATAGCATTTATTAGTATTTTTTTCTTATTTTCGCCCGGGCTTTCCTGGTCTTCTTCGCTGTCCTTCCTGGCAACAGACAACTTAAGAAGTCCTCTAATTTCATTGACCTGCTGAATTTGCGCCCTTATAATACTGGCCAGATATAAAATCTTTCATAAGCAAATAAATTCTTTACAATTTAGACTATTTATCTTAGCCCTTAGTTTAGTTTTACTGGGAACTTTCATAAGAAATAATTGAATTTTATTTTATATTATATTTGAGGCCTCCCTTATCCCCACTCTGTTACTAATTTTGGGGTGAGGGTACCAGCCGGAACGGCTGCAAGCTGGCCTCTACCTTATAATATACACTATTATTGCGTCTATCCCTCTGTTATTAAGGCTTATATGGCTACTATCTACTAATTTCCACCTTACTTTTTTGCTGCCCATCTTCCCAGACTTCGCACCAAAAATGGCCAGCTATTCCTACATTTGATTTATATTCTCTATTCTGGCCTTTTTAGTAAAAATGCCCATATTTATGGCGCACCTTTGGCTCCCAAAGGCCCATGTTGAAGCGCCCGTCGCCGGCTCTATAATTTTGGCTGGGATTCTTTTAAAACTGGGGTCTTACGGCCTGATTCGTTTATTCTCTTTCTTCCCTAATTTTATCTCCACATTTTTCTCATGTCTTTCTAGCATCGCCTTATGGGGCGCTGTTGTAACCAGCCTTATCTGCCTCCGCCAAACGGATATAAAATCTCTAATCGCCTACTCTTCTGTGGGCCACATGGGACTACTGACTGTCGGTGCCCTTTCAAACACCGCATGAGGGTGAAGGGGGGCCCTTAGAATGATATTAGCTCACGGCCTATGTTCTTCAGCACTCTTTGCCTTGGCAAATATTACTTATATATCTACAAATTCTCGCAGCCTGTTCCTATCTAAGGGTCTAATATTAATATTTCCCGCAATGTCTTTTTGATGGTTTCTTTTATCCGCGGCCAATATGGCGGCACCGCCTTCATTAAACTTACTTAGAGAAATCTTGTTAATAACTAGATCCATAAGAGTGGCCTCACTTTCTGCTTTACCATTGGGGGCCATAAGATTTTTAGCCGGAGCTTACTCTATATACCTATTTACTTCCACTCAGCACGGTAATTCCCCCCATTATATTTCCCCAAGACAATACGTGACTCCGCAAAACTTTTTAATGCTTCTTCTTCACTGGGCGCCTTTAAATCTTCTAATTTTGAAGCCCGAAATTATGGCCCTTTGAGTTTGCTAAGGTAGTTTATCATAAAATATTGAATTGTGGTTTCAATGAAGCACTTTTATTGCCCTTGGCCATGCTCCCCTCATTAAATCACCCTACAAAACTTGCCGCACTGTGTCTATTTATACTTTTTCCTATTACCCTTAGCGCTGGCTTTATTTTAATCTTTCTAAATAAAACAATTATCATAGATTGAACCATCCTCTCAATTAACTCAACCTCTATCATAATGAGCTTTATTCTAGACCCCACCGGGCTGATATTCTCTTCTCTGGTGATTCTCATTTCCGCCTGTGTAATAAACTTTTCCACAAGATATATATCTAGTGATCCTTTGATACCGCGGTTTATTTGACTGGTTATCTTATTTGTAGTGTCTATAAACTTCTTAATTTTTATTCCAAACTTAATTGCTATTCTACTTGGCTGAGACGGCTTAGGCCTTGTATCTTTTCTTTTAGTCATCTATTATCAAAACCATAAATCCTTAGCTGCGGGAATGCTAACTATTCTCGCTAACCGGGTCGGGGACGTTATAATTCTTCTATCTATTGCCTGGGCCCTTACTCAGGGCCACTGGAACGTACTTTTTTTCTGAGAGACCCCTCTTTCTCAGGCTATTGCCTTGGCTATTATGGTCGCCGGAATAACCAAAAGAGCTCAAATTCCTTTCTCTAGGTGGTTACCAGCTGCTATGGCCGCGCCCACTCCTGTCTCAGCATTAGTTCACTCATCAACACTTGTAACAGCCGGGGTTTTCCTTCTTATCCGGTTCTTCCCATTTCTTAGCTCTATTAATTTTTTTTGCCCGACTTTACTCGTAATCTCTTGTGCTACTATATTTATAGCCGGCATTTCAGCTATATTTGAAACTGATTTAAAAAAAATTATTGCTCTTTCTACCTTAAGCCAACTAGGGGTAATAATGGCCGCCATTGGTCTAGACCTGCTTTACCTGGCCCTTTTCCACTTATTTACTCATGCGCTGTTTAAAGCTCTACTATTTCTCTGCGCAGGCAATATTATTCATCAAAGTAATAATAATCAAGATTTACGTTTAATGGGGGGTCTTTGGTCCCAGCTTCCCTTGTCTGTCGCCTGTCTAAACACCGCTAATTTTGCTTTAATAGGCACACCCTTTCTCGCCGGGTTTTATTCCAAAGATGCTATTTTGGAGCTTGCGGCGTCCGGCCCTTGTAACTTAATGATTTCTGTTATGCTTGTCTTAGCCACTCTACTGACCGCCGCCTATAGCTTCCGCCTCTCGGTTATTTCACTATGGGGTCCCGTTACCGGCGGCGCCATCCACTCTATTTCAGACGACGACTCATTTATAACTTATCCCATAATAATTTTAACTTCAGGGGCGATCGCAGGCGGAGCAGCTATTGGCTGGGTTTTTCTTCCCTCTATTTTAGAGCCTTCTTTACCCCTGTCCCTAAAGACTCTACCCCTTGTACTGACCATTCTCGGAGCTTTAATTGCTTTATCGTCATCTCAAATGATGGCCTCCCCTATAATGGCCCATAAATCAAGTCATTTTAGCTCTAGAACTATATGATTTTTGGGGCTTGTTTCTACCCAAGTTTCCATCGCGGCACCCCTTAAAGTCGGCCACTCAACATTAAAATCCCTTGATCATGGGTGGTGAGAAATGTTTGCAGGCCAAGGCATATTTTTTACTCTAAAGAAGTCCTTTCAGACAGCCCAGCCCATTCAGGCCTCCCTTTTAACTAACTTAATAGGAATAGTAATTTTCCTTCTCTCTGCTATATTTTTAATTTATTCCCTATACTTGGGTAGCTTATATAAAGCAAAGCACTGAAGATGCTTAGAAAGTAGCGCCATACTCCTAAGTATTTAGTTAATTTTATTTTAAAACTGTTATGTTTTGATGCTGCGCCGGATGAACGGGCTACTTTGATGGTGTAGAATATGGTAACTTTACCCGGCATCTTTATGACCTTATTAATCTTCGGAGTCTTATTATCTTTGGGTTTCACCCTATTATTAGTTTCTCTTGCCTGAATTATTTCTTTTCGAATAACTCAAGATCGAGAAAAAGCCTCGCCCTTCGAGTGCGGGTTTGACCCTAAAGGAAGCGCCCGGCTACCGTTCTCTTTACGATTTTTTCTACTGGCTGTGGTTTTTTTGATTTTCGACCTCGAAATTGTTTTACTTTTGCCTGCACCAATTTTCTTTAACATCGCACCAATTGCCTCAAGGGCCCCAAGTCTAATCGCATTTATTTGGATTTTATTACTGGGCCTCTTCCATGAATGACGAGAAGGCTCACTAAACTGAGCAGAGTAAAGTAAATTAGGATCTAAAATTGGGCCGCTAACCCAAATTTGAGTAGTTCGAGTCTATTCTTACTTTTATGCACTCTATCTTTCCTTTTTCATCTTGTTTTTACACCACTTTAATTTCAGGCACTATTATCTCACTCACTGCAAATAGATGATTAACAGTTTGGTTGGGGCTAGAATTGAACCTGATATCTTTTTTACCTATAATCCTTTTAACGCACAGGTCCCAAGAAACAGAATCTGCTATTAAATACTTCTTAATCCAAGCCCTAGGCTCGGGCTTTGTTTTAATGGGAGGACTGGGGACTTCTTTACTATCAGTAAGCTGGGCCTATATTCTCATCTCAATGGGATTGATAATAAAACTTGGGCTTGCTCCGCTACACTTCTGACTTCCCAGGGTTATGGGAGGCATAAACTGACTAAATTGCCTTATTCTTACTACCTGGCAAAAAGTTGCACCCCTGTTTCTTTGTTTTAGCCTATTAACCTTTAATATCGCCCCCATTCTCTGTTTGGGCGCCTTATCTTCAATTGTAGGCGGAGTTGGCGGAATAAATCAAACTAACCTTCGGGCACTGTTAGCATACTCTTCAATCGGCCATGTGGGCTGGCTTGTCATTATGTCCCAAATTTCTGCTTTAACGTTAGTTATTTACTTTTCTGTATACATCTTGGTCTCCGCCCCATTATTCTTTATTCTGCTTAATTTATCTGGCACCCAAGTAAACCAAGTTTCTTCTATCCAAAGTTGACCCCTTAATTATGTTGTAGTATTTGCCTTGCTGCTACTTTCCCTAGGAGGCATTCCCCCTCTAACCGGCTTTATTGCCAAGTGATTTGCCATTCAAAGCTTAGTTTTAGTGTCTGGTTTTACCACTTCTCTATTAATCGCGGGATCACTTATAAGCCTTTATTACTATTTAGTTCTATTTTTCTCCTTAGTCACCCGGGCCTTCAATGCAGGGCACTTTATTAATCTTAAAGCCAACGCCCCCAATCTTTGAGTCCCCTATACCTTAGTCTTACCGCTCGCTGGTCTCGGACTGGTCTCCTTTCTGTAATATGCGTTGACTCTATTCAACAAATCACAAAGATATTGGCACCCTTTACTTTCTTTTTGGAATCTGATCTGGATTGGTCGGAACATCCTTGAGCCTCCTTATTCGAGCTGAGCTAGGCCAACCGGGGGCCCTTTTAGGCGATAATCAATTATATAATGTAATTGTAACCGCACATGCTTTCGTTATAATTTTCTTTTTGGTAATACCTGTGATAATCGGCGGATTCGGAAACTGACTGGTGCCCTTAATACTAGGCGCCCCAGATATAGCGTTCCCCCGAATAAATAATATGAGCTTTTGACTATTGCCCCCCGCTTTAATTCTCTTACTATCCTCTGCATTTGTTGAAAGCGGGGTTGGTACAGGATGAACTGTATACCCTCCCCTTTCGGGAAATTTAGCTCATAGAGGGGCATCTGTTGATCTTGCCATCTTCTCTCTCCACCTCGCCGGCATTTCCTCAATTTTAGGCGCTATTAACTTCATTACTACAGTTATTAATATACGCTGACGTGCAATGCTATTCGAGCGCCTTCCGCTATTTGTTTGGTCAGTAAAAATTACTGCAGTTCTTCTTCTTCTCTCATTACCTGTTTTAGCCGGAGCAATTACAATGCTCCTGACCGACCGAAACTTTAACACCGCCTTTTTTGACCCGGCGGGCGGCGGCGACCCCATTCTCTATCAGCATCTATTTTGATTTTTTGGCCACCCTGAAGTTTATATTTTAATTTTACCTGGATTCGGAATAATCTCTCATATCGTTACTCACCACGCCGCTAAGAAAGAGACCTTTGGCTATCTAGGCATAGTATATGCTATACTTGCTATTGGTATTCTAGGATTTTTAGTTTGGGCACACCATATATTTACAGTTGGAATAGACTGTGACACCCGGGCCTACTTCACTGCTGCCACCATGGTAATTGCTGTCCCCACCGGAATCAAAGTATTTAGTTGACTAGCGACCATTCACGGGGCACGAATTAAATATGAGACCCCCATAGTCTGGGCCATAGGATTTATTTTTTTATTTACAGTAGGAGGCTTAACTGGAGTTGTTCTGGCAAATTCTTCCATTGATACCATTCTTCATGATACTTACTACGTAGTAGCCCACTTTCACTATGTTCTTTCTATGGGGGCCGTATTCGCCCTATTCGCCGGATTTAATTACTGATACCCTTTAATTACCGGCCTTACATTAAACCCCCGATGAACGAAAGCTCACTTTATAATGATGTTTGTGGGTGTTAATGTTACTTTTTTCCCCCAACACTTTCTTGGGCTAGCCGGTATGCCGCGCCGATACGCTGACTACCCTGACTCGTACATAAAATGAAATGTTGTTTCTTCTATGGGCTCCTTAATCTCCCTTGTTTCCGTCTTATTTTTTGTCTTCATTGTATGAGAAAGCTTTATTGCCCAACGGCACGTAATGTGAAGAACACATGTGAGAACCTCCCTTGAATGAGATAATCGTCTTCCGGCCGACTTTCATAATCTTCCCGAGACTGGGGCTATTGTTCATGCTTAACCTTAATTATGGCAAACTGAGGACAATGAGGACTTCAAGACGCTAATTCCCCTTTAATAGAGCAACTAATTTTTTTTCACGACCATGCAATAGTTATTTTAACTTTAATTCTGACCTTAGTTTCCTACGCTTCGGTCGCCCTAATCTTGAACTCTTTTACTTCCCGGACTCTCTTGGAGGGCCAAGAAATTGAAACTATTTGGACCATCCTCCCCGCAATTATCTTAGTGTTTCTTGCCCTCCCATCCTTACGGCTTCTTTACCTTCTAGATGAAGTAAATAACCCTGTAGTTACTTTAAAGGCCATCGGCCGGCAATGGTATTGAACCTACGAGTACTCAGATTTCATAGACCTCGAATTTGATTCTTACATAGTCCAAACTCCAGATTTAGAGCCGGGAGACTTTCGCCTCTTGGAAGTAGACAACCGCACTGTGCTCCCCATGCAAACAGAAATCCGAGTTCTAATTACAGCTTCAGATGTTATCCACTCTTGAACAGTTCCTAGTATAGGGGTGAAAGCCGATGCAATTCCTGGCCGACTTAACCAGGTTAGTTTCACTGCTAACCGCCCTGGCATTTTTTTTGGCCAATGTTCTGAAATCTGCGGCGCTAACCACTCTTTTATACCAATTGCCCTAGAAATCGTAGACACACCAACTTTTGTAAAATGGATTTCTTCTTCTACTGAAGAGTGAAAAACTAGTTAAATATATAATGTTGGCTTGTCAAGCCAAAGTTACTGATATTCAGTGTTTTTTACATGCCTCAATTAGCCCCGCTTCATTGACTGATTCTCTCACTTACTTTCTGGTTTATAATCGCCTTTATAATGTCCTTCTTATGATGGACTTCTTCCCCTAAAAATTCCGTATCCCAATCGCCCATAACCTGTAACGCTCACCGTTTATGGAAATGATAAAATGAGGTTTTTAACCATTCAACTATGCTGACTGACATTTTTTCTTCATTTGATGCTAACATAACTTACACTTTTTTTATAAATATCCCCGTGTGGATTTCTATCTCTTGACTTTTTCTATTTTTTCACTTTTCTTTCTGAATAAGTAAAAACCGAGTATTTTTCTCGCTAAATATTCCTAAGGTCCTAATATACGAACAAGTTTCACGAACAGAAGGCTGAAATATTCGAGGGTTTTCACTTTTCTTAACCTCTTTATTTCTCACTTTGATTATTATTAACTTATCGGGCCTAATCCCTTACACTTTTAGATTGAGTAGCCATTTAGCCATGACCCTCACGCTTGCTCTGCCGATATGGGCCTCATTATTAATTTCCGGCTGAGTTTCTAACCCTAAGGACTCCGCGGCCCACTTACTTCCTGTCGGGGCCCCCAACGCACTAGGCCCCGCACTTATTCTAATCGAAACCGTTAGTATTTTCTTGCGCCCTATTACCTTATCAGTCCGGCTAGCCGCGAATATAAGTGCAGGTCACATTATACTAGGCCTCCTCGGCTCTTATTTAAGCGCCGGACTTTTTACCTATCCCCTATACCTTAAAGTCCTAGTTACGCTTATTGACACAGGCTACTTTCTTTTTGAAATGGGTATTTGCCTTATTCAGGCATATGTATTTTGCTTACTCTTGAGACTATACTCGGACGAGCACCCTAATCTATAATATTTGTTTGTAGTATAATTATTACACCAGACTTTCAAGCTGGTAATGCCTAAGGCCAAGCAATTTATGGTACGAAACCCCTTTCACCTTGTAGAGTTTAGCCCCTGGCCTTTAACCGGCTCCTTAGGGGCGCTATTTCTTACTGTAGGTATAGCTGCATGATTTCACAACTACTCCAGTATTCCCTGTATCTTTGGACTTCTTCTAATCGCCCTTACAATAATTCAGTGGTGGCGAGATATTATCCGAGAAGGAACTTACCAAGGATTTCACACAAACCAAGTTGCCAAAGGACTACGATGGGGAATAATTCTTTTTATCGTCTCTGAAGTTTGTTTTTTTTTCGCATTCTTTTGAGCCTTTTTCCATAGAAGCCTGGCACCGACCCCTGAACTTGGGTCTTGCTGACCTCCAGCCGGCATTGAACCTTTAAATCCATTTTCAGTGCCCCTACTAAACACAGCTGTTCTTTTAGCCTCAGGAGTTACGGTAACCTGGGCTCACCATAGCTTAATAGAGGGTGAATGAGCCCTAGGAATCCAAGGCTTAGTCGCCACAGTTTTACTCGGCGGATATTTTACTTTCTTGCAAGCAGGGGAGTATTGAGAAGCCCCATTTACAATTGCTGACGGCGCATACGGCTCTACTTTTTTCGTCGCTACAGGCTTTCATGGCCTTCATGTGCTTATTGGGAGAACCTTTCTTCTAGTCTGCCTTATTCGACTGTTCCTTCATCAGTTTTCTACGGGTCATCATTTTGGGTTTGAAGCCGCTGCATGGTATTGACACTTTGTAGATGTTGTATGGCTTTTTTTATATATTTCTATTTATTGATGAGGCTCCTAATCTACACAGGGGAGCTGAATTAGCATTAGACTTTTAATCTAAAAATAGTACGTGTTACTTCCTGTGATGGCGTTATACTTTATTTAAAAGATCTGGTTTGCAATTAGAAAAAGGGACTTTTTAACCCCTAATGCCTAACATGAAGCTAAAAGCATTGTGATTTCGGCTCACGAAGAGGCATTGATTTGCCCATGTTATTAAATGGAAGCCAATTAGGCACTTATCTGTTAATTAAGCCACTGCGTGGAAAACGCCCATTTAGCGGCTGGCACGCAAAGAGCGCTGCGACTTCCAATCGCATAATGGTGAAATAACTCACCCCAGCTGATTTTATAAAGTAGTGTTTATCGCACGCAGAGTTTTGATCCCTGAAGAAAAAGTTTAATACTTTTCTTTATAAATGTCTTTACTTTTCTTTAGTTCTATAATAGTTTCCCTTGTCTTATGCGCCCCCATTATATCGCAGCCCATCACACTCGGTCTAACACTGCTTTTGTTAACGTTGATAGCCGCTGTTATGGTCGCCTTTACCGCCAGATCTTGAATAGGCTATATTGTTTTTATTATCTATATTGGGGGGGTCCTAGTTATATTTGCCTACGTATCTGCTCTCACCCCTAATCTTATATTTCGAACATCGAGGTCTTTCTACTTTATATTTTTTCTTCTTAGGATTTTTATTACCTTGTCCTTGACTCTCCCCAACAAAATTATTTCTTCTAATCTTCAGCCACAACTCGCAGACTTTGCCCTAGAAAATACAGGGGCTGTTTTTTACTCCCCCGTTAACTCTGTTATCCTAATTGTTCTGGGCCTAGTCTTGCTTTTAGCATTAATTGTGGTCGTTAAAATTTGTAAGACTAGCAAGGCCCCGTTGCGCCCCTTCAATTAAATTATGCTTAGCCCAATTCGAAAAAACCACCCTGCCATTAAGATTATTAACGGCTCTTTAATTGACCTTCCTGCTGCCTCAAACTTATCTATCTGATGAAATTTTGGGTCTCTTTTAGGCTTATGCCTGGCCATCCAACTCATCACGGGCCTATTTCTTGCAATACATTACACCGCCCATGTTGACTTAGCTTTTTCTTCTGTAGCCCATATCACCCGAGACGTTAATTACGGATGACTTCTGCGTAACATTCACGCCAACGGAGCTTCTTGATTCTTTATCTGCATTTATCTTCATATCGGACGCGGGATATACTACAACTCTTATCTCTTCATAGAAACTTGAAATACTGGCGTTGTTCTGTTATTTCTAGTTATAGGAACCGCCTTTCTTGGCTATGTTCTAGTATGGGGACAAATATCTTTCTGGGGTGCGACTGTAATCACCAATTTAGTATCTGCTGTTCCCTACGTTGGAACTTCTATTGTAGAGTGACTATGAGGGGGGTTTGCTGTGGATAACGCAACTCTAAACCGATTCTTCGCTTTACACTTTCTTTTACCCTTCGCAATTGCTGGTCTGGTGGTGATTCATATCTTGTTTCTTCATCAAACAGGGTCAAATAACCCATTAGGCCTGACAAGGGACTCCCAGAAGGTTCCTTTCCATATTTATTATTCCACGAAAGATTTAGTTGGATTTATCGTGATGCTAACATTCCTGGCCCTAATTGTTTTACTCTCCCCCAACCTTTTAACAGATCCAGAAAACTACATCCCAGCTAACCCCCTGGTAACCCCTGTGCATATCCAGCCCGAATGATATTTCTTATTTGCTTACGCCATTTTACGGTCAATCCCAAATAAACTGGGCGGGGTCTTAGCCTTAGTCGCAAGTATCTTAATTTTAATAATCCTCCCATTTACGCATGTCCAACAACTACGGGGCCTTCAATTCTACCCCCTAAATCAAATTTTATTTTGGTTGTGATGCAATGTTGCTATCCTGCTCACCTGAATTGGCGCACGACCAGTTGAAGCCCCCTATGAATCTTTAGGTGCTTTATTCACTGTAATTTATTTTATATATTTCGTAATCTCCCCAATAATTTTTTATATATGAGATAAAGCACTTCTACTAAAATCTTAAAGCTTTAAGTTAAAGTTAAACTAGCGGCCTTCAAAGCCGCCAATGGTGATATCCCCAAGCTTTGAGTAAGGTGACCGAGAATAGGTATTAGACTGTAGATCTAACTACGGGGCCATCCCCCTTACTAGGCCTTATAGTTGATTCTACAACGTTAAATTGCAGCTTTAAAAGAGTGACCTTTCACTGGGGCTTAGGTAAGGTAAGCTAAAAAAGCTATTGGGCTCATACCCCAACAATGGGGCACGAACCCCCCTTACCAATAATAGTTTGGTTCTGGCTAAAAATATAACTGTCTGTAGGGTAATCACATGATAGTTTAGGCACGCCCGCGAGTAAATAAATAAATTCATTTTCTTCTAAAAGAAATTAATATACTTATTGTTTTAGTTTTAATAATTCTTAATACTTAATTTTAGTTCGCGACATCAGTGTAGAAATTTTAACCATACGGGTAACCGTGATTAAGACAACAGAGTAAAATTAGCCAAAGCTGTGCCAGCCGCTGCGGTTAAACAGCAAATTTAAGTTATATCCACGGCGGTTCAAGGACGGTTAAGAAAAAAAAGAAATAATATATTAATTTAAGAGATCAAATTCGCAATTTTCATCTTTTCCTTAGATTTCTAAGCCTGAAGCCGTGAAAGAATAGATATAAACCAGGATTAGATACCCTGCTATTCTATTCCGTAAAATTTTCAACACCCGGGTACTACGAACACATGTTTAAAACCCAAAGAACTTGGCGGTGCCTTATATCTCCTTAGGGGAACCTGTCCTGTAACTCGACAATCCACGTTAAATTTTACTTTCTTTAGCTATATCAGCCTGTATACTTCCGTCGTCCGTTCACCTTTAAAAGAAAAAAAGTGAACAGCATAGATTTACAATATTCTTTGACGTCAGGTCAAAGTGCAGCCAATAAGGAAGAAGAGATGGGTTACAATTAATAATTCATAATTACGAATTTTATTGTTGATTTTCTTTAATTGAAGGAGGACTTAACAGTCAAAGAAAAATAATATATTTCTTTAAATTTGCTCTGAGGCATGCACACATCGCCCGTCGCTCTCACCGAAAAAGGCGAGATAAGTCGTAACAAAGTAGGCGTAGCGGAAGCTGTGCCTGCAAGATAAAGCATTTTGATGCTCTCCACTTACACTGGAAAGAAGGTTTTATTGACCTATCTTGAAAACTTAATTTTTTACCCTTATTTCTAAAAAAAATCTCTATGATAATAGCTGCGAGCAATGAATAAACCCGCTTCTAAGTACTGTAAAGGAAAATAAAAATTAAAGAAAGAAAGAATTATCTGTACCTTGTGCATCATGATCTTACAACAATAAAACATTTAAACGTCCCGAATCTTAAGTGAGCTACTATTTTTTTCCGTTAAGCACTTATTTTAATATTGTTGCAGTAATATAAATAGAAAATTTAGTAGAAGTAAAATGCCTCGCACTGAGTGATAGCTGGCTTCTAAATTTAGTACAGAAGTGCTGCCCTCGAAAATATTCGAGTGGTTAAATTTATCAGGATAAGCTGGTAAATTAAAACTAGAATATCATGACTATTTTCCTAAGTAGGCTTGAAACCGGCCATTAAGACCTCGTTATAGTCCCGGTTTAACTACAACAATATAGCTCTGCTAATCTAAAAATATTAGTTTAGATATTTTATTAAATATACATAAAAAAAACAATGTAAAAATTAGTATTTACGTTATATGAACCCGTATCAGGACTATTAGACCTATAAATTACGTAAAAATTTTAATACTTGTTTTAAAGGAACTCGGCAACCCCAGGCTTCGCCTGTTTAACAAAAACATCACCTCTAGTACTTAATAAGAGGCCCTGCCTGCCCGGTGACGAAAGTTTAACGGCCGCGGTACCCTGACCGTGCAAAGGTAGCATAATCACTTGCCCTATAATTGAGGGCTAGTATGAATGGCAAGACGAGGGCCTAACTGTCTCTAAAACATGAAAAAAATTATGCTTCAGGTGAAGACACCTGAATACTTATGAAGGACAAGAAGACCCTATAGAGCTTAACTACTACCTCTCTAGTTCGTAATAAATAAAATAATCCATTGAACCACGTAGTTTGGTTGGGGCGACCAAGGAACATTTAGCTTCCTAAACAACCTAAGGGCCTTCCGCCTAAATTTGATCCGTTAAAATTACGAACAACAAATAAAGCTACCTTAGGGATAACAGCGTAATCTTCTTCAAGAGTTCAAATCTACAAGAAGGGTTGCGACCTCGATGTTGGACTAGGGTATCCTAAAGGTGCAGCAGCTTTTAATTGGTGGGTCTGTTCGACCCTTAAAACCCTACATGATCTGAGTTCAGACCGGCGTAAGCCAGGTTAGATTCTATCCTCATTATAAAAAATTATTTGCTAGTACGAAAGGACCGTAAAATAATAGACACATCTAAACTAATTGAAATCAAATAAAACCATAGTAACATACAAAACACATATACTACCGCTGTGTTAGCAAATTTATGCATATGACTTAGGATCATCAGAAAGAGGTATTTTAACCCTCTACACATCAATAACTAAGATGGCAGATTAGTGCGTTAGGTTTAAGCCCTAAATATGGGACCAATTCTCCCTCTTAGTAATGACACCATTTCTTATCGCAGCCCCTATCTATTACTTAACAACAGTTCTAGCGGTAGCTTTCTTTACCTTGCTGGAACGTAAAGTATTAGGTTATATACAAATTCGTAAAGGCCCCAATAAAGTAGGGATTATAGGAATCCCTCAACCTTTTGCAGATGTAATAAAACTCTTCGTGAAAGAACAAGCTAAGCCAACCTCAATTAATCGCCTTCCTTTTATCGCGGCGCCGGGGCTAAGTCTTCTCCTCGCTCTAACTTTGTGGGCCTTATACCCTTCTCCGGCCTCCTCCGCCTGATTTTCCATGGGGGTTTTATTTTTCCTCTGCGTCTCAGGCCTAAACGTATACGGAACCCTTGTAGCGGGATGGGCCTCAAATTCCAAGTACGCCCTTTTAGGCGCCCTGCGCGCTATTGCTCAGACTATTTCATATGAGGTTACAATAGCTCTAATCATTTTCTCGTTAATTCTTCTAACCCTCTCTTATAATTTCTCTACTTTTGGCCCGTCCCAAAGTAAAGTCTGATTCCTCTGTTTTATGCTCCCATTTTTTGTTATATGATTAATCACTATCTTAGCAGAAACCAACCGGGCCCCCTTTGACTTCGCAGAGGGAGAGTCAGAACTTGTCTCTGGGTTCAACGTAGAATACAGAAGAGGGGGGTTTGCGATTCTATTTGTCGCCGAATACGCCAATATTCTATTTATGAGCCTTCTTACGGCTGTTTTTTTCCTTGGCAGCCAAAGCCTTATTATTATATCGGGGCCATCCCTAATCATGGCTAAAACCATACTGTTCGCATTCTTCTTTCTCTGGGCCCGGGGAACCCTCCCCCGCCTTCGTTACGACCGGCTGATAGCCCTTACCTGGAAAGCGTTTCTTCCTGTGACCCTGGGTGCCCTTATTCTAATTTTAGGTCTCCCCTTACTTGGCTAAATGAAGGGTATTACTTTATTTAATACTCTTTATTATCAAATAAAATACCAAAATATTTAGGCCCAATTTAAATCTAGAATGTGTAAATATATAGATTAATTAATTTTAATAAAATATGTATATATTTATAGTATATATAAATATATATATATATATATATATATATATATATATATATATATATATATATATATATATATATATATATATATATATATATATATA
>Ga0209456_10000852_pt1 | contig 15428 bp, 15 predicted proteins | sample COG_11_FD_184755 | JGI IMG/M metagenome (GOLD analysis project Ga0209456, IMG submission 184755) | Pelagic marine sediment microbial communities from the LTER site Helgoland, North Sea, for post-phytoplankton bloom and carbon turnover... | ecosystem: Environmental > Aquatic > Marine > Neritic...
CCTGCGCGAGCGGGGGCTGCGGGTGCATCTGGTAGAGCTGGTGAACCAGGTTATGCCGCCGCTCGATCACGAAATGGCGCGGGATCTCCAATATCACCTGGAGGCGCACGGCGTCGAGCTGCACCTCGGTAAGGGGGCGGTAGGGTTCCAGGAACGCGGTTCCTTGATCCGGACCCTGTTGAACGACGACACGACGCTGGATTCCGATCTCGTTGTACTTGCCGCGGGGGTGAAACCTGAAAACAAGCTGGCCGTGTCTGCGGGGCTGGAGATCGGTGCCCACGGCGGTATCAAGACAAACACGCATATGCAGACATCGGATCCGGATATCTATGCCGCCGGCGATTCGGTAGAGGTCACCGATACGATAACCGGTGAAGCCACCCTGATCCCATTGGCGGGGCCGGCCAATCGCCAGGGACGGATTGCCGCGGAAAACATTTTTGGACGCGCAACTGAATACGACTCCACGCAGGGCACGGCGATCGTGAAGGTGTTCGACATGACCGGAGGTGGAACCGGAGCGTCGGAGAAGGCGCTGATTCGTGCCGATATACCGTTCAATAAAATTTACATCCATCCGTCCGGTCATGCGGGGTACTACCCCGGCACCAATCCGATGCATATCAAGGTGGTATTCGATCCGGCGGGTGGGCGGATCTTCGGTGCGCAGGTAGTTGGTTTCGACGGCGTAGACAAGCGTCTTGACGTCTTCGCCACGGCGATCAGGGCAGGCATGACGGTTTACGATCTGGAGAATCTCGAGCTTGCGTACGCGCCCCCGTACGGGTCGGCCAAGGATCCGGTCAACATGGCGGGCTTCGTCGCGTCCAATCTCCTGCGGGGTGATGTCCGTTTCTGGTACGCAGAGGACTATCCCGGTAAAACGGGCGATGCCACCCTGGTCGATGTGCGCAGTCCAAAGGAATTCGGCGAATGGAGCATACCCGGGGCGATCAACATTCCACTCAAGGAACTGCGCGGTCGACTGGACGAACTGAACCGCAGCAAACCCGTGTTACTGTTCTGCCGCGTGGGCTTCAGGAGTTATCTTGCCTACCGGTTGCTGCATCAAACCGGTTTCGTGAATCTTGCCACCCTGTCCGGAGGATCCAGAACGTTCACCAGCTATCATCGCAACATCACGGCAACCGGCAAACCCGGTGTACCCTTCCTAGCTCATGCCGAGGAGAAAATGGCCGATCACGCAGAAACGGCGGGGTAGTGTACCCCGTCTCGTTACTCCTTTGGAATTGTGAACTGTGTCACGGAAATTTAATATACCTGGGTTGATAATCTGCCTGATAATGTAGATGTTGTATCCTAAAATAATCATGGCCTGCCGCCGCGTCGACTAGATCACAGAGCATTGTCGATGCGCGGCACTAGATAGCTGGGTTGACGGCTGAAATAGGGGTAAACCGATGACGACGAGTGGTACGCTGGAATCCGAACGAAGAAATCAAACACGGGATGTTGTCAATAAACTGCTGGCGGAAAGAAAAGAACTCCTGGCGCTGCTGTTTAACAGCTCATCCTCCGATCCGGTAGCGAGCGTAATCGAGCGAGAACGTCTCAAGGAGTTTTGTCAGATACTCGTCGACTATATCGCCGCCGGGCATTTCGGCCTGTATCAACGCCTCTCCGATGGGTTGGAACGGCGCACCGCGGTCCTCAAGGTTGCAGACCAGGTTTTCCCAAGTATCCAGGCCATCACCTCTAATGCGGTCGCTTTCAACGATAAGTGTGAAGCCAACAACTATCAGCGTACGGACGAGGTCATGGAAAACCTGTCTGAACTTGCAGAGGAACTGTCGACAAGATTCGAGCTCGAGGATCAAGTCATCGAAGCGATGATGTAACCAGATAGGCGTTTCCAAGACACACTGTTTTTTGGACAAATCCATAGACCTCGATGTTTGCAATGCTTAGCGAGATTCCGTAGCCGCCTGGTGAGAAATGCGGGCTAGACTACCTGTCGTCGGCGTGCTGGGCTCCGGCAGCCAACCCTGCGAACCCCAGGCATCGACTTTGGGTAGCTGGCTTGCTCATATTGGCGTACATCTGCTGACCGGCGGCGGCCGCGGTGTCATGGAGAGTGTGAGTCGCGGGTTTTGCAGCGTACCCGAACGCAAAGGGCTGTCGATTGGCATCATTCCCGCCCGCAGGGACGGTGAGACAAACGCGTATGCGGGACCGAAATCGGGTTATCCGAATGCTTACATAGAGCTACCAATACAAACTCATCTGCACAGAAGCGGCGATATGGGTACGGATTACTCATCCCGTAACCATATCAATATCTTGACGTCGAACCTGCTGATCGCCCTGCCTGGAGGGTCTGGTACATCCAGCGAGGTGCTTTTGGCTGTAACGACCTACCATCGGCCCGTAATCGCGTACGTGAGCGATCGCGTGCAGATCCCGAACCTGCCTGAATGCGTCCGGGCGGAGTCGGAGTTAGAGAACATTCAGAAATTCATTATTGCCAACCTGACACAAGAACCCGGATTCGAATACAGCAGGTTGGTAGGGTCGTAATCCACGGGGGACACTAGGCTCGGGTGTCGTTCGCACAGATGCGCGCTGTGTACGGCTTCGATTCGGTCAACTCGACTGGCCGTTTTTTGCTCATCAACGATTCATTTGTGGTGAATATCACATAATTTTACGTTGTTTTTTGCATAAATATGGGTCGTCGAAGCAGTACGAACAGGAGGCGACCATGAATCACTACGAGTTTGACCGCTACGAACTGGACCACTACGAACTCAGTGACTATTTGACCAACGCCAGGGATGTCGTCTGCGCGTGGATCGTTGCGGTGGTGACGTTGACTCTCGTCTTCGCCGGTTTGTCACTGATTTAGAAAATCCAATGACCCGTCAAACTGCACCGGGGCGGATCGGCCGCCCCGATGAGGTATGAATACCTTGGGTCAAATGTCCTCCGGCAGCAATTCGGCAAGCGCATCGACGCTGTCCACCGTCAAAATCCTTCCTTTTTGCTCGATCAGGCCCATCCGGGACAGTTCATTCAATTCCCGCGTCACGGCCTCACGGTGTGTGTTGACCCGATTGGCAATTTCGGCATGCGTTGGCATTTTCTCGATAACGGCTTTGTCGCCCTCTTTCATATGCTCGCGAGCCAGGCCCAGGACTTCAGCCCGCACGCGGTCTTTCACATCCAGCGCACCGTACTTGTAAACGCGGTCGGTAAGATAGCGCACCAACGAAGCGACTCGTGAAAGAACACCTGACGCCACCTCCGGATACGTGTGGATCAGGTTCCAGAATGCTGCGTCACTGATCGAGCCGATCCAGGATGGCTCCGTGGTGATTATGTTCGTGGTGCGAGGTTTTTTGTCGATAGCCGAGAGTTCCCCGAACATGCTGCCCGGGCCCATCTCCTGGTAAGACACTTCCTTGCCCGAGTAGGAGAAAATAGTTGCGCGGACGCGTCCCCCTGCTAGAACGTAGACGCAAGTGTCGGTGTCCCTGAACGAGATAACTTTGGCGCCCTTGTTATATTTTTTCCACCGAATCACATCCGCGATGTCGTCGATCGCATCGTCGCCGAGTTCGCTGAAAATGAGGGTGTTCTTTATCGCTTGATTCTGCTCAGTCCGGTCCAAGGTCGAATATGCTCCTTAGCCTGATTGGAGGCTGTGCGATGCACTTGCAACCACCGCAGTTTATCATTCCGGCATGCATATTGCGCCAGAATAGGCCAATCCCGCTTTTTCTACATCTGATAAATTCGCGGACACAACCTGCTATGGCCTCACAGTTGCCGCGTTACGAGTTCACGGATCCGGCGAGAATGCCTTCTTCGATCAGTTCAAATCCTGATCGTGATATCATTGGCGTCGAACAGCCGCAGCTTGTGCGTCCGGAACAAATTAGTTGATTTTCCTCAGTATTGCCACACATTTACGACGTTGTTCTGGGAGCGCGAGAACGGTAATGTTTCAACGGCGGGGACAGGCGGTCTCCACGGCGGCGATAGATTGTGAACCCGGTCAGGTCCGGAAGGAAGCAGCCGCAGCAATCGAATCGAGTGTCGTGGTCGGGCTGTCTGGAACCGCCACCACCTTATAGCGACTATGAGTTATCAAGCATTGGCCCGAAAGTGGCGCCCGGGTGTTTTTGCCGACGTGGTCGGCCAGGAGCACGTCGTGCAGGCGCTGAGTAACGCCCTGGACAGGGACCAGGTGCACCATGCGTTCCTGTTCTCGGGTACGCGCGGCGTTGGCAAGACAACCCTGGCCAGGATCTTTGCCAAAGCGATGAATTGTGAACAAGGCGTGAGTTCCACTCCGTGCAATGAATGCGGTACGTGCCATGCAATCGACAGTGCCAGATTCGTCGATCTGATTGAAGTCGATGCGGCCTCTCGGACACGCGTCGACGATACCCGTGAACTGCTGGATAACGTCCAGTACGCGCCAACGACGGGCCGTTACAAGGTGTACCTCATCGACGAGGTGCATATGTTGTCCGGCCACAGCTTCAATGCGTTGCTGAAAACGCTTGAAGAACCGCCGCCGCATGTCAAATTTCTGCTCGCCACGACAGATCCGCAAAAGCTGCCGGTAACGGTGCTGTCACGCTGTCTGCAATTCCATCTGAAAGCTCTGATGCCCGACCAGATCCGCAAACAACTCCAGAAAATTCTCGAGGCGGAGCAGACGGAGTTCGACGCCGAAGCGCTTGAGCTGCTGGCCCGGGCAGCCGACGGGAGCCTGCGCGACGGTCTCAGTTTGCTCGACCAGGCGCTGGCGTATGGCTCAGGCAGGCTGCAGGGATCTCTGGTCCGCGACATGCTGGGAACCATCGAGGACAATGTCGCAGAATCCATACTAAGGGCACTTGCCGATAGTGATGCACCTGCATTGCTGGAGGTGGTGGCCGGAATGGCCGAGCGCGCCTGTGACTATACTCAGGCCCTCGACGGCATTCTCTCGGAACTCTACAACTTGTCCCTGTTTCAGATGTCAGCCGATGTGCTGAGGGCCAGGCAGGTGGAGCGGCCCTGGCACGCAGATCTGGCGGCAACGATCAGCGAAGCAGACGTGCAGTTGTACTATCAGATTGGTTTGATCGGCAAGCGGGACATCGCACTGGCACCGGACCCGCGTACCGGGTTCGAAATGGTATTGTTGAGAATGCTGGCATTCAGACCAGCCGGGGAGGGCGATGAGCAAGGATCGGCGCGAAACGAGGCCCCCCGGCGCGGCGGGTTGGCCGGAACGCAGCGCGCGACCGTTGACCGGACCGCTGAAATCACGGCGGATTCGGCCAATTGGGGTGCGCTGGTCGAATGCATGTCGCTCAACGGTATCGTCCGGGAACTGGCCATGAACCTTGGATTGAGCAAGATCTCCGAAGGGACGTACTTCCTTTGCTTGGCACCCAGTCATGAACATCTGCATAACGCCGGGCGCATCGAGATCATTACCGCGGAGCTCCGCAAGATCGGCGAGGATGCATCAATCGTCTTGGAAATCAAGGACCACGATTTTGAAACTCCGGCGCGGTATCTGCAAAAAGTCCGGGAGGAGAAAATGCAGGCCGCCGAAACGGCGATTTCACGGGACCCCAATGTTCAGGCGCTCAAGGAGAAGCTGGGCGCGACCCTGGTAAGAGATTCGATACGAGTCAGAGAATAGGTGAGGTAGAGATGAAAGGTGGACTAGGCAATTTGATGAAACAGGCGCAGGCGATGCAGGACAATCTCCGAAAAGCCCAGGAGGAGCTCGCCAATATAGAAGTGGAAGGCAAATCCGGAGGCGGAATGGTGACGGTGACAATGACGTGCCGGCACGATATTCGCAAGGTCGATATCGACGACTCCATGATGAATAGCGAAGACAAGGAGGTCCTGGAAGATCTGATCGCCGCCGCCGTAAATGACGCGGTGCGCAAGGTGGAGCAGACGACTCAGGAAAAAATGGCTGGTCTGACAGGTGGGTTGAACATTCCGGGCCTCAATCTGCAGATGTAGCCGTGAATCACTCGCGGTCCATTGATACACTGCGCAAGGCCCTTCAGCGATTGCCCGGGGTTGGTCCAAAGACGGCGCAGCGCATGGCTTTTCATCTGCTGGAACGGGATCGTGACGGTGCAAGGTCAATTGCCGATGCGCTCAACGAGACGCTATCGAAGGTAACCCGCTGCAGACGCTGCAACACTTTTAGTGAAAAAGAGTTATGTGATATCTGCGCATCGCCGCGGCGCGATCCGGACACCATCTGTGTTCTCGAGACTCCGGCAGATCTCGAAACGGTAGAAATGGCTGGCGTTTACAGGGGCATGTACTTCGTCCTGATGGGACACCTTTCTCCGCTGGATGGAATCGGCCCCGAGGAACTGGCGCTGGATCGCCTGATGGAGCTGATCGGCGAGGACAGCGTAAAAGAGGTTATCCTGGCGTCAAACCTAACCGCGGAAGGGGAGGCGACGGCCGAGTATATCCACCAGATGCTTTCAGATCATTCTGTCAAAGTGACCAGAATCGCCCGCGGTGTACCCGTTGGAGGGGAACTCGAATACCTCGACCACGGCACTTTGTCGCAGGCTTTCGCTGAACGCAGAATAATTTAAGGAGCCCGGTCCGGTCGGTCCTCTGGAAATAATACAAACGATGGGAGAATTTTATGCCAAAAGATCCGAACGCCCTGGTGTGGATGGATCTGGAAATGACGGGACTGTATCCAGATCGGGATCGAATCATTGAAATTGCCACTATCATCACGGACAACAACCTGGATGTGATCGCGGAAGGCCCCGTGATCGCAATCCATCAAAACGACGACCTGCTTGCCGGGATGGATGAATGGAACACCAAAACTCATAACGAATCGGGTCTGGTGGAACGTGTGAAGAGTTCGGCGCACACGGAACAGGCAGCGGAACAGGAAACACTCGAATTCATTCAGCATTATGTGCCCAAAAAGAAGTCGCCCCTGTGTGGCAACAGTATTTGTCAGGACCGGCGGTTTCTGTACCTGTACATGCCCCGACTGGAAGCTTGGATGCACTATCGCAACCTTGACGTGAGTTCGGTGAAGGAACTTGCAAGCCGTTGGCGGCCCGACATCAGGGATAGATTCAAGAAACGCAACACGCACCGCGCCATGGACGATATCCAGGAATCTATCCAGGAACTTCGCCACTATCGGGAGTTCTTTTTCAAGTTTGACGAGCCGGACTAGCCCGCATATTGCACCAGTATCCCGAGCGATGACCAAGCCCAGACGAAGCTGAACAAGTCAGCACCGGGATAGGCCGACCCCGATGACAAACTGTCCTTTTGATCGATCTATCCCAATCGGTGTATTGGTGAAATAGATCAAGGGCATAGAAAACAATCACGGCCGGTCTGGTGCAATATGCGGGCTAGCCCGAGGGGTGCTGTCTCAAACCCCATTCGGCATGTTCCCGGACCAGGGCGGAGTGGTGTTGGGACAGACGTTGCAGGGCGAAGACAATGTCCGCGGCCGTATCGGCGTTGCCCAGTGCTACCGCGATGTTTCTGAGCCAGCATTCGTAACCAATCCTCCGGACCGCGCTTCCTTCGGTCCGTGTCAGGAATTCGGTTTCACTCCAACGGGAAAGCTCGACGAGTTCGCGATCAAGCAGCATCGCACGCGGCGAGAATCCGGATTCCCGGCTCAGCTTGGCGAAACGGTTCCACGGGCAAAAAATTTGGCAGTCATCACATCCGTAAATCCGGTTTCCCATGAGTGGCCGCAAAGATTCCGGAATGCGTCCGCGCAATTCAATGGTGAGGTACGAGATGCAACGTCTCGCATCGAGCTCATAGGGCGCCACGATTGCGCCCGTGGGGCATACATCCAGACAAGCGCGGCAGCTTCCACAGTTATTCGAAGCGCCGCTGTCCAGCGGCAGCGGCAGATCCGTATACAACTCACCGAGGAAGAACCAGGATCCGGATTTGCTGTTGATGACGTTGGTGTGTTTGCCGATCCATCCGACGCCGGATTTCTCCGCAAGCGCCTTTTCCATGACCGGCGCGCTGTCCACGAACGCACGATACCCGAACGGTCCGACGCTGTCCTCTATGCGCTCGGCGAGCCGCTGTAGTCGCTTTCTGATCAATTTGTGGTAGTCGCGGCCGAGTGCGTATCGAGATACGTAACCGGTGCGCGTACGCAAAAGTGCGGAAACGAGCGAGCTTTGCCGCTGCGGAAGATAGTCCATGCGTCCGACCAATACCCTTATCGTGCCGGGCACCAGTTCGGCGGGCCGGGTTCGGCGCAGGCCGTGTCTTGCCATGTAGTGCATCTCTCCGTGGCGCCCGAGGTCGAGCCACCGCAGCAGATGCCTTTCGGCTTCTTCCAGCGCCGTGTCGGTGATGCGTATGTCCTGAAATCCGAGTTCCAGGCCCCACAGCTTGATTTGCCTGGCCAGGGCGGTGTAGTCGGTTGCGTTGTTTTGTGAATTCATGGAATACACATATCATACCGGTGCAATGATTCGTAAGCTCCGTTCGTTATATACCGCTCGCCAGGTCCGGGAGTTCGACAGGATCGCCATCGAAGACCGGGGCATCGACGGCTACGTGCTGATGTGCCGGGCCGGCGCCGCGGCGTTCGATCTTATGCGAGCGCGCTGGCCTCATGCACGCGCCGTCAGGGTTCTGTGCGGCAGCGGCAATAACGGCGGCGACGGCTACGTTTTGGGCAAGCTTGCTGTGCAGGCGGGCCTGGACGTAGAGGTCATGGCGGCCGCTCCGGCAAAATCACCTACCGCGGTACTGGCCTGCGCTGATTATGAAAAAGCGGGCGGCCGTGTCGTGGAATTCGACCACTGCGGAATCCACAACGCCGATGTCGTCGTCGACGGCATGCTCGGCACGGGCCTGGCGCAGCCATTGAGCGGGAAATATCGGGACATAGTCGGCCGAGTGAATGCGGCGCGAAAGCCTGTCCTGGGTCTCGATATTCCCTCCGGATTGAATTCAGACACCGGCACGGTCATGGGCGTCGCGGTGCGCTGCGAGGCCACGATCACGTTCATCGGTGCCAAACTCGGGTTGTTTACCGGTGACGGTCTAAGTGTGGCAGGCAATACGGTGCTGGACGATCTCGACGTACCCGCGGATATTTACAGCGCAATCGAACCGACGGCTCGGATCATCGACCCAACCGCGGATGGAATCGGGCTTGCCAGACGCTACCGGGCCATGCACAAAGGCTCGGCGGGCAGGGTGCTGGTTGTCGGAGGAGGCGAAGGCATGCCCGGATCGGTTCGCATGGCGGCCCACGCGGCCTATCGCGTCGGTGCCGGCCTGGTGCAGGTCGCGACCTGCAGCGGCCATGCGCGTCAGGTGACCGCCACATGCCCCGAGATCATGGCGGTGGGTGTCGATGGTCCCGCCGACCTGGATTTGCCGCTGAACCTTGCGGATGTGGTGGCTATCGGCCCGGGCCTGGGAATCGATTCGTGGGCACATGCACTGCTTGAACGCGTGCTGGCCAGCGGATTGCCGATGGTGGTTGATGCCGACGCGCTCAACCTGATTGCGCAAACCGGAGTGAAACGCGACAACTGGATTCTGACACCGCACCCCGGAGAAGCCGGCCGTCTCGCCGACACCGCAACTTCGGCAGTTCAGGCGGACCGTATCGACACGGTGAGTCTGCTCAGGCGGAAGTACGGTGGAGTGATCGTGCTCAAGGGCGCAGGCACGCTGGTTGGTGACGATGATCTGTGGCTCTGCAGCCGGGGTAATCCCGGCATGGCGACCGGCGGCATGGGAGACGTGTTGACCGGCGTCATCAGCGGACTGATAGCGCAGGGACAAAGTCTTTCCAGTGCCGGCCGCTACGGGGTGTGGCTGCATGCCGAGGCCGCGGATCGTGCCGCGCGGGAAAACGGGGAGATTGGTTTGATGGCAACCGATCTGCTGCCTTTTATAAGAACGATCGTCAATGAATGATGAGAACACGATTGAGTTGAGAATTGCCACAGCTTCGGATATGGAACATGCGGGTCGCCGCGCAGCATCGGGAGTAAAAGGGGGGCAGGTGGTCTATCTTCGGGGTGAACTCGGCGCAGGCAAGACCACTTGGGTCAGGGGCCTGGTCCGTGGGTTGAATTATTCGGGTCCGATCAAGAGCCCGACGTATACCCTGCTCGAGACCTACGACCTGCGCGGATGTAACGTTTATCATTTTGACCTTTATCGTCTCAGTGATCCGAACGAACTGGAAGATTTGGCATTCAGAGATTATCTTGACGGTAGCGGCATCTGTCTTGTTGAATGGCCCGAGCGGGGCCTGGGCCGTTTGCCGGAACCCGATTGCCTGATCGACATTCAATATAACAACGGTGGTAGGTATCTGACCATGAAATGCGCCACAAAACAGGGTGAATCGCTTTGCGCAGGTATGCGTTAGCCGTATTGCTTCTGTTTAACTGCTCGATCAATCCAGAGCTGCACGCCGCTTCGGTGGTGGTAAAAAATCTTCGCCTGTGGCGCGCGCCGGATCACACCCGGGTGGTGTTCGACCTGAGTGAGAAGGTGCAGCATCGGGTTTTGGTACTGGCAAATCCGGATCGCCTCGTGGTGGATTTGGACGATGCCGTGGCGGCCGGCGCTTTTGCGAGTAAGGACTACGAAGGACCATTCCTCAAGCAGGTCAGAGTGGGCAACCCAAAGCCGGGCGTGCTGAGAATCGTCCTCGACCTCAAACAGCCAATTAAACCCCGGACCTTCGTGCTGGAGCCCAATGAGATCTATGGGCACCGCCTCGTCGTGGATCTGTACGTCAAGCAATCGAGTGAGAAGCAGGTTGTGGCAACCGCCGCACCGCAGCGCCGGCCCTACAGAATGATCGCGATCGATGCCGGCCACGGTGGCGAAGACCCGGGGGCGGTTGGGCGCAAATACGGGACCCGTGAAAAGGAGGTGACGCTTCAGGTAGCCGGGGAGCTCAGAAGGCTCATTGACCAGGACAGGTTTCTGCGCCCGGTCATGATCCGCCGCGGCGACTATTACGTCAGCCTGCGCGCGAGACCGTCTATCGCCCGCCGTGAGCAGGCGGATGTGTTCGTATCGATTCATGCCGATGCCTATCCCAAACTTGCATCCGTACGAGGTTCGTCCGTATATGCGCTGTCCCAACGGGGTGCGTCGAGCGAAGCCGCGCGCTGGCTCGCCAACAAGGAAAATGCGGCGGATCTGATCGGGGGCGTGAGCCTGCGCGACAAGGACGATTTGCTGGCCAAGGTGTTATGGGACCTGTCGATGACGAAAACCACCAGCGAGAGCCTGGTTCTGGGCAGATACGTTCTGAAAGAACTGGGCGGGATGGGCAAACTGCATCGTAAAAAGGTCGAACAGGCCGGCTTCGCCGTGCTCAAATCGCCGGATATGCCCTCCATACTGATAGAAATCGCGTTTCTGTCCAACCCCACCGAGGAGAAGCTGCTGCGCACCCGTGCCCACCGCCAGAGACTGGCCCTGGCGATATACAGGGGAATCAAGCGTTACCTTAAACAACAGCCGATCCAGTTTGCGCCATCCGCATCGACCGTCCACGTCGTCCGCAAGGGAGATTCGCTATCAGAGATCGCGTTGCGCTACCGCGTCAGCATGGCGTCCATTAAACGGGCAAACAACATGAAAACCGATGGGGTACGTATCGGTCAAAAACTGAAGATTCCTACCAGTTGATGGACCACAACATACGCAGGATTCGCACTCTCGATTCAAAACTGGTCAACCAGATTGCCGCCGGCGAAGTCGTCGAGCGCCCGGCGTCGGTACTCAAGGAACTGCTGGAAAATAGCCTGGATGCGGATGCTCGCAACATCACCGTCCAGGCGGAGCGGGGCGGTACAAAACGAATTTATGTCGCGGACGACGGCAATGGCATCGACAAAGAAGATCTGAAGCTGGCGCTTTCCCGACACGCCACCAGTAAACTGTCCACACTGGACGATCTGATGCGTATCGGATCGCTCGGTTTCAGAGGCGAAGCGCTGCCTAGTATTGCCTCGGTGTCCCGTATACGGCTCCGGTCCCGGATCCGGAGTGCGGACAGCGCCTGGGAAATCGTATGTGAAGGTGGGCGAGTGAAAGAGGCGCTGCGGCCCGCCGCGCAGGAACCAGGCACCACCGTTGAAATTTCAGACCTGTTTTTCAATACACCGGCGCGCCGCAAGTTCCTCAAGACCGAGGCCACGGAGCTTCATCATCTGGACCAGGTGGTGAAAAGGATCGCGCTCGGACGTTTCGACGTCGGATTCAGCTTCAAACACAATGACCGGAGCCCGGTTAACTGGAAGCAGGCAACCGATCAGGATGCCCAGGTTGAGAGAATAGCTGCCGTGTGCGGTAAAGAGATGGCGGGGTCGCTGGTGAGGATAAACGCCGCATCTGGCGATCTTTCCTTGCAGGGCTGGATCTGTGATCCGACCTACTCGAGGCGCCAGGCCGACCAGCAGTTCTTGTACCTGAATGGCAGATTCATCAGGGACAAAACCGTTTCCCACGCCATCAGGCAGGCCTACCGGGACGTGCTTTTTCACGACCGCCATCCAGCGTTCGCAATAAATTTCGGCATCGATCCGCTACGGGTGGATGTCAACGTTCACCCCACCAAGCACGAGGTCCGATTCCGGGACGCCCGCCGCGTCCATGATTTTATCTATCATGAGCTGCATAAAGCGCTCGCACGGCCCGCGGGCAGTGCCGCTCTCGACTATCCCGCCGCGGCCGTATCAACGCACAACCTCGCGACGGCGGGGCGGGGGTTTCAACAGGGCCACATCAGACTCGCGGAGTTTGCGCCGCCCACGGCCGTATACGCCGCTCTGGCTGCCGGGGCCAACACCCCGGTGGTCGAGGAACCGGTAGCCGACCCTGCCGTGCCCCCGCTTGGATATGCACTGGCCCAGCTGCATGGCGTGTATATCCTGGCGCAAAACGTCCGAGGGCTCGTACTCGTGGATATGCACGCGGCACATGAACGGATCAACTACGAGAGAATGAAGCTCGCTCTGGCAGGCTCGATTGCGTCACAACCGCTTCTGGTACCCATAACCCTTTCCATCAGCACGGGTGAAATCGAAACCTGGTGTGCGAATAGCAAGATCCTGAGTGATCTTGGATTCGACATCGACCAACTCGGTGAGGATAGCCTGGTCGTGCGCCGTGTCCCGGAAATTCTGCTGAAAGCCGATATAGCGGATCTGCTTCGTACCGTGTTTTCCGAACTGGCTGAACACGGCGCCAGCACCGCTGTTGCCGACCTCATCAAGGACGTGCTCGCAGGCCGGGCCTGCTACGGCTCGGTTCGAGCCAATAGAAAGCTGACCGTCGAGGAAATGAACGCATTATTGAGGGATATGGAGGCCACCGATCGGAGCGGGCTGTGTAACCATGGCCGCCCGACGTGGGTGCAGCTTTCGATGGCGGAACTGGATAACTGGTTCAAGCGTGGGCGTTGAGGATCGCCTACCCGTCATCTGGTACCTGATGGGACCCACGGCAACCGGAAAGACGGACCTGGCAATTGCGCTGAGCGAGCACTTTCCATTCGAAATCGTAAGTGTCGATTCGTCCATGGTGTACCGCGGGATGGATGTCGGGACGGCAAAGCCCGGGGGGGAAATACTGTCCCGCTGCCCTCATCACCTGATAGACATCAGGGCGCCGCAGGAGACCTACTCCGCAGCGGCATTCTGCCGGGATGCCAGATCTGTGATTACGGAGATTCTCGCACGCGGACACTATCCGCTCCTGGTCGGAGGGACGATGTTCTACTTCCGTGCGCTCGAGGTGGGTCTCCCCTCGCTGCCGCAGGCGAACCCGGGGCTTCGACGCGAACTTGCGGAACGCGCACTCCGCAACGGCTGGTCTTCGTTGTACCAGGAGCTGAAGAAGCTGGATCCGGCAAGGGCCGCGAAGATAGAGCCCGGCGACAAACAGCGCGTCCAGCGGGCGCTCGAGATCGCCATTCTCCGGGGAAAGTCCGGCGCATCCTGCCGAATTGGTCTGCAAACCGCGCTGAGGGGCGAGTATCGACTCTGCAAAATGGCGCTGGCGCCGGGGGATCGATCGTGGTTGCATCGCAGGATAGAAAGCCGATTTGAATCCATGCTCAACAACGGGCTCGTCGAGGAAGTCCGTAACCTGCTAAAAGATAAGGCGCTTTCCCCGGAACTACCGGCATTGAGAATGGTCGGATATCGACAAGTAGTCCAGTATGTGCATCGAGAACTGGAGTATAATGAAATAGAGAGACGGGGCGTTGCCGCAACCCGGCAACTGGCCAAAAGACAATTGACATGGTTGCGTAACCAGCCCGGGGTAACCTGGCTGGATTGTATGTCGCCACGATTATCACGGACACTAAACGGCTATATTCGAGCGAAACTGGACACGATTTAACGTAACCGGCGATTAACCGTGGTTCGAGTGGTATTGGCTCGAATGGATATTCGCTTGATTCGCCGGGAGATTTTCCCACTGCGCTTGAAAAAACACGTCGACACCCCGATTTTTCTAAGTTAACGCACAAATAACAATCAGGAGTCACGGTTATGGCACAGCATAAAGGGGCATTGTTGCAGGACCCGTTTTTGAACGTTCTGCGTAAAGAGAGAATCCCGGTGTCAATTTATCTGGTAAACGGTATCAAACTCCAGGGACAGGTAGAGTCATTCGATCAGTTCGTCGTATTGCTGAAGAACACCGTGAGCCAAATGATCTATAAACACGCTATCTCAACCGTGGTTCCAAGCCGCCCGGTCAAGATCCCGATTGACGACGACGAAGCTGAAAGTTCCTAACCCGACAATCAGGTGCCGGAGCCGATACCACGGACAGCGAATCGAATTCGGACCCGGTCCGCTGCCCGCCGGACGGGATCGCGGACGCGAGTATTGCGGAACAATCCCGATGCCAGGTGCCGATATTGTGATCTTGTCGATCATGTCGACCCGGCCAACACGACTATCACGAGGTTATAAAACATTCCCGGTGGCGCCGTTGCACTATGCAGGTTGAAGACAAGGTTCTGAAAGAAAAAGTGATTCTGGTGCACCAGCGGGCCGAGCGTTTTGAAAGTGAACACTCCATGGAGGAGTTGCGCCTGCTCGCCGAAAGTGCCGGTGCCGACGTCGCCGGCCGTGTGTACACTTCGCGCAAGATACCGCATCCCGCCACCTACATCGGTAAGGGCAAGGTGGCCGAACTGTCACGACAGGTCGATGCGCTTGGAGCGGACCTGATTATCGTCGACCACCCGATATCCCCTATCCAGGAACGCAACCTGGAACGTGCGGTCGGCTGCCGGGTTCTGGATCGAACGGGATTGATCCTCGATATATTTGCGCAACGCGCCGCCACCCGTGAGGGTAAGCTGCAGGTGGAACTGGCACAACTTCGCT